>OHTB01001332.1_pt1 | contig 11098 bp, 10 predicted proteins | sample 1578771 | NCBI WGS metagenome assembly OHTB01 (sample SAMEA3879516, study PRJEB24766) | human gut metagenome | biome: human-associated habitat; feature: feces | place: USA | collected 1985/1987 | reverse complement strand
CGCCGTCCTCACCATGGGCACGCCGGCGCGCTCGGAAACGGGAATGCGAGCCTCGCCTAGCAAATCGGATACTTTCTTGCTTCGGCCACTCATCCCTAACGGGCACATCACGTCTCCCGGCGCGGGACCGTCCACCCACAGGCGCGCCAATCGCGCCTCGGCAGGGATCTCGCCACGCGAGCCCGCCAGGATCCGCTCACTATCGCTGTCGGCAAAACCCAGGGCAGCCGCGTCTACCAAAGCTGTCACTTCCCCGGCAGCCGCAAGCTCACGGGCGCGGCGCACGATATCGCATCCCGGCTCAACAGCCATCGGTTCTGTGACCAGCATACGTCCCCCGCCCAACGGCAAACGACCGGGTACGGTAACCCAGTCCGCGACCAGGCCCTCGCGAGCCGCCGGCGCCTTAAACGCCAGCATGCCAAACTCAATGCGTGCGTCAATCCCCGCCGGAAGCGTGACCGAGCCGGTGCCCTCGGCAACGCAGGAAAGGACTCGCTCCACATGTCGCATCTCGGGACGAGCGTCCGGATCGATGCGCTTAATCGCCAGTCGCACGATGCGCCGCGCGATTACCACCTCAGCCGCAGCCAGGCGCCTGGCATCGAGCACCAGTGCGCCCGCTGCCTCTTTGCGCAAACATCTTCGAAACGCCTGTGCCGAAAGCTGAGACAAAAACGCGTCCTCATCGCCTAAGATCTCGCAGGCGGCGCCAATCGTCTTGCAGACGCTCGCGTTGCGCTGCGCCACCACTGGCATTACTCGATGGCGCACGTAGTTTCGCAGATACGAGATATCCTCATTGCTCTCGTCTTCACGCCACGGCTGACCATGTACCTGTAGATAGCCCACGAGCTCGCCATGAGTTAGGTCGAGCAAGGGACGTACCACGATATTCCTCCGGCGAGGAATGCTCGATAGGCCAGCGGGCCCCGAACCCTTAATCGCGTTCATCAAAAACGTTTCCGCGCGATCCGAAGACGTGTGCGCGGTGCAGATACGAGCCGCCGTTCGCGGTGCCCCCGTCTGGGCGCAGAGCTCGCGAACATACCTCCTCAATATTGCCCGACTCCCCATCAAAATAAGCGTGCTCCACGCACAGCGGTAAACCATATTTCGCGCAGAGCTCACGCACAAAGGCCTCGTCGCCATCGGACGCCTTGCCGCGCAGATGATGGTTTACATGCAGCACATGCAGGCGCTCGCGAGCAATGGGGGCAACACCGCGCCCGTCTTGGATATCCAGCTTTGATGTGCACGCCATAAGAAGCAGTGCCGTCGAGTCCGCGCCGCCTGATACCATGAGCACGACAGGAGCAGCCTGCTGCCTCGTTCGGGTCTCATCGACTGCCCCGGGCACGGCATGGTGTCCGTAATGCTGTGATACCGTAGGCATTTGCTTCCTCCTCTATTCGTCCGCACCCATTGTATCCTTTGGAATCTTATGTCTCGTCTGCACCTTCATATCCTTGGCAGCGGCTCAAAAGGCAACTGCGCGCTCATCGAAGGCCCCCGGGGGCTCATCATGATTGACGACGGTCTTTCTCGCCGCGAGACATTAAAGCGCATGGCAGAACTGGGACTCTCGGCAGACAACGTCTCGGCTCTTCTCATTACTCATGAGCATAGCGATCACATCAAGGGTCTCGATGTCTGGTGCAAGCACTGGCACGGTCACCTCTTTGCCAGCAGGGGCACACTTTCGAGCAAAGAAAATCTTTCGCATCTGCCTGTCGAGGAATTCGACCCCGGTGACACCCTATCCATTGCCGGCATCCACGTGCAAACCTACTCAACATCACACGATGTCATAAATCCAATCGGCTTTCGATTCGACGCCCTCGATGATTCCATCGGCTTTGCTACCGACACCGGAGAGCTATCGAGCCAAGCCATGAACACCCTCAAAGATTGTCGAGTCCTCGCGCTCGAAAGCAACCACGATGTGACCATGCTGCGCGAGGGAGAATATCCCCGCTTTCTTCAGGAGCGCATCCTGTCTGCAAGGGGACACCTCTCCAACGGCCAAGCCGCCGAAGCCGCGCGCGAACTTGTTACCGATCGCACCGAACAGCTCATTGCCATGCATATCAGCCAAGACAACAATCGTCCGAGCCTTACCGTCAAAAGCTATGCCAAAGCTCTAGCCGCAACCCTGGATGACGAGCTCGGCAGCTCCGCCACCCTTCTCCAAGGATCGCGAAAACTCTCGATACGCCCCGCAAGCCAGTATCGGCCAGCAACCGTTCAATAGGCTGTCCTAAACAGCAAAAGGGGCCGGGAATCGCTTCCCAGCCCCTTTTGTTGTCCTTTAATAGCGAAGAACACCAACGAAGTTATTCGATGGAGATCTTCGTAACGTTCTTCTTCTCGACGATCTTGGGAACCGTAACGGTCAGGATGCCGTCAGCGTACTTAGCCGAGAGGCCCTCGCTCGAAGCGTCCTTAAGATACACGCCACGCGTCGCGCTGTACGAGCTGAACTCCTTCTGCAGGAAGTTCTTGCCCTCGTTCTCCTCGTCTTCCTCGACATTCACGCTAATGGACAGACGGCCCTCGTTAAGCTCGACATCGATATCGTCCTTGGCGACGCCGGTCAGATAAGCCTTGACCTCATAGCCATCGCCCTTATCCTCAACGTCAACGGGGAACGCCTTAGAGGCAATCGAGCTGTTCGCTAGGTCGCTCATATCATCAAACAGATCGAACAGCGAGCTTGCAGAGGGACGAACGCCAAAAACCGAACGATAAGGAACCATGCTTGCCATGTTTACCACTCCTTTATAGGACTGCCGAGTCATCTTCCAGGTGACTGGGACTTCTTTTGACGCTCTTATATATGCCCACCCAGTGCTCATATATACATCGACTATAAAGTTTTTTGAGTCCAGTACTATAAGCATATCTAAGTGCGTATGACTTAGGTTTTAGGAAGGTTAAGGTTCTTTGAACCAGAGCTTAAATACCGAGTATGTCCCCAGCTACAAATAACAAGGGGCTTACAATGAGCGCGTACACGTTGTTGGTAACGAGCTAAAGGGCATCATGGACGACCAAAACCAGAACAAAATGTTTATGCCGACGCAGGGGGAAGATACTTCCACGCAGCCGCCACGGTTCCATCGTCCCCACATCTCGCAAGAGCCCATTAATGATTCGGAGCCCGAGTATGTGACGAGAAATCGATATCAAACACTCGAGGATGCCCAAACGGGGCGTAAACATATGGGCGTCGCCTCGGGAGACCCTGTATATCTGAAAGACGCACCATTATCTAAAAACAGCGCAGCTAGTGATGAGCCGATGAAAGCATCCGCCACTCATCAACAAAGAGGTCCTCGACCAAAGCAAACCTTGACGCATTCGGCTCGCTATCTCGAAACGCCAAAACAGGGAAAATCAATCTTCGTTTCATCAAGTAAACGACGCAAGCAGCATCGACTGACAATCCTGCTTTTGATCATTGTGGCCATAGCAGTTGCCCTTGTTATTCGATTTATCTTCTTTAAATAAAGGCTCAATACCAAAAACGATAAGATCGTCTGGTGTAATAGAGTCATTTACGCCCCATAAACGCAAAAAGGGGGAGGCCGCGAGGCCTCCCCCTTCTCAGTTCAAGCGTACGGCTCGGTGCCGTCCACCGGTCAGCGGCGCCCTGGCCTCCCACGGGCTGGCCCCGCAGTACTCTCGGCGCGATGGGGCTTAGCTTCCGGGTTCGGAACGGGACCGGGCGTGCCCCCCATGCTCTGGCCGCTGACCGGTGGGCGGCGCCCACCGTTACGGTGTCCTGGGTCTCACCTTACACGTGCCCTGGGGGCCGCATGGCGCATAGGGGAGATGACTCGGGGGCATCCTCGTGCCCGGACCGCGCCTAAGAGCGCATGTCCCGCGGGCCGCGAGGTGCGGTTCCGGAAGAGCTCGGGCGATTAGTGCGGCTCGGCTGAGGCTGTCGCCAGCCTTGCACCTGCCGTCTATCGACCAGGTAGTCTACCTGGGCCCTTACCGGAAGGAGAACTAATCCCTGGAACGGCTTCCCGCTTAGATGCCTTCAGCGGTTATCCGCGCCGCACGCGGCTACCCGGCCGTGCCGTTGGTCGACAACCGGTTCACCGGAGGTGCGTCCACCCCGGTCCTCTCGTACTGGGGGCAGCCTCCATCGATTCTCCTGCGCCCACGGAGGATAGGGACCGAACTGTCTCACGACGTTCTGAACCCAGCTCGCGTACCGCTTTAAACGGCGAACAGCCGTACCCTTGGGACCTGCTCCAGCCCCAGGATGCGATGAGCCGACATCGAGGTGCCAAACCTTGCCGTCGATGTGGACTCTTGGGCAAGATCAGCCTGTTATCCCCGGAGTACCTTTTATCCGTTGAGCGACGGCCCACCCACTCGGGGCCGCCGGATCACTAGAGCCTGCTTTCGCACCTGCTCGGCTTGTGGGCCTCGCAGTCAAGCCCGCTTGTACTCTTGCATTCAAAAGGACGGTTGCCGACCGTCCCGAGCGGACCTTCGCGCGCCTCCGTTACCCTTTAGGAGGCGACCGCCCCAGTCAAACTGCCCGCCTGGCACGGTCCCCGAGCCGGTTGACGGCCTCGGGTTAGGACGCCGGTCGCGCGAGGGCAGTATTCCAAGGGCGGCTCCCCGGGGGCTGGCGCCTCCGGATCGATGCCTCCTGCCTATCCTCTACACGCGGGACCAGCGGCCAATGCCAAGCTGCAGTGAAGGTTCACGGGGTCTTTCCGTCCTTCCGCGGGTAAGTCGCATCTTCACGACCAGTGCAATTTCACCGGGTCCATGGTCGAGACAGCGCCCAAGTCGTTGCGCCTTTCGTGCAGGTCGGAACTTACCCGACAAGGAATTTCGCTACCTTAGGACCGTTATAGTTACGGCCGCCGTTTACCGGGGCTTGGCTTCGGGGCTTCGCCGAATCGGCTAACTCCTCCGCGTGACCTTCCGGCACCGGGCAGGCGTCAGACCCTATACGTCGCCTTGCGGCTTCTGCAGAGTCCTGTGTTTTTGGTAAACAGTCGCTTGGGCCTCTCCACTGCGGCCCGCCTCCGCTCCCCGGGCGAGCCGGTTCACGTACGCGCGGGCACCCCTTCTCCCGAAGTTACGGGGCCATTGTGCCGAGTTCCTTGACCATGGTTGACCCGATCGCCTCGGTATGTTCTACCCACCCACCTGTGTCGGTTTGCGGTACGGGCGCGCACGCGCCTGCCTAGGGGTTTTTCTAGGGACCTCGGGCTCACTCGCTTCGCTTAAGTGCTTCGTCCGGAGCCTCGCCCTCCTGCGGACCGGATTTCCCTGGTCCGCGGGCCGCGCTCCATCACGGGGACGTCCAGAACCCCGCCGAGCCACCCCCATCCGTCGCCCCGTCGGTCGTAGCGCCGCGTGCGCGGTGCAGGAATGTCTGCCTGCTGCGCGTCGGCTACGCCTACCGGCCTCGCCTTAGCCCCCGACTGACCCTGGGAGGATTAGCCTTGCCCAGGAAACCTCGGGTTCACGGCGGACGAGTTACTCTCTCGTCTCTCGCTACTCATGCCAGCATTCTCACTCCCATGCGCTCCACCGTCGGTCGCCCTCCGGCTTCTCCGCCCATGGGAAGCTCCCCTACCGATTCTACTTAGGTAAAATCCCGCCGCTTCGGTGTCCAGCTTAGCCCCGTGTATTGTCGGCGCATGTCCACTCGACCAGTGAGCTGTTACGCACTCTTTGAATGGATGGCTGCTTCTAAGCCAACATCCTGGTTGTCTGGGCGGACGCACATCCTTTGCCACTCGGCTGGAACTTGGGGACCTTAGCGGGCGGTCCGGGCTGTTTCCCTCTCGAGCACACAGCTTAGCCCACATGCTCTGACTGCCGCGCTCTGGGCCGCCGGCATTCGGAGTTCGGTTGGATTCGGTAGGCGGCGAAGCCCCCTCGTCCATCCGGTGCTCTACCTCCGGCGGTGAACGCGCGACGCTAGCCCTAAAGCTATTTCGGGGAGAACGAGATATCTCCGGGTTTGATTGGCCTTTCACCCCTATCCGCAGGTCATCGCCGCCGTTTTCAACCGACGTGCGTTCGGCCCTCCACGGGGTCTTACCCCCGCTTCAGCCTGCCCACGGATAGCTCACCCGGCTTCGCGTCCGCGGCGCGGGACTCAAGTCGCCCTGTTAAGGCTCGCTTTCGCTCCGGCTCCCTTTCGGTTAACCTCGCCCCGCGCCAGCGACTCGCTGGCTCATTCTACAAAAGGCACGCCGTCACAACGTAAAGTTGCTCCGACTGCTCGTGGGCGCACGGTTTCAGGTACTGTTTCACTCCCCTCCCGGGGTGCTTTTCACCTTTCCCTCACGGTACTGGTGCGCTATCGGTCACAGGGTAGTACTCAGGCTTGGATGGTGGTCCACCCAGGTTCGGACCGGGTTTCACGTGCCCGGCCCTACTCAGGGACCGCGTCGCGCCGTCCGGTCTGGGTTCGCGTACGGGGCTGTCACCCGCTGCGGCCGGCCCTCCCATGCCGTTCCGCTCCCCAGCCGGACCTGCGCCCGGGGGCGGCAGCCCCCGGATGCGCGGCCCTGCAACCCCGTCGGCGGAACCCCTGCCGGGTATGCCCGCTCGACGGTTTGGCCATCGGTCCCCTTTCGCTCGCCGCTACTCGGGGAGTCTCGAGATTGATTTCCTCTCCTCCGGGTACTTAGATGTTTCAGTTCCCCGGGTTGTCCTCCCCACCCTTATGTGTTCGGGGTGGGGATATGCACACTGCTGTGCATGGGTTCGCCCATTCGGAGACCCCCGGGTCGAAGGATGTGTGCTCCTCGCCGGGGATTATCGCAGCTTGCCGCGTCCTTCATCGGCTCCCTGTGCCAAGGCATCCGCCGTGCGCCCGTGGTATCTTGCGGGACCGCTCTCGGGCCCGCGGGATATCCACGTGTCGCTAATTAAGTTAATTAATCGATATCATGAATAGCGCTCGTATGTCGCAATTCGGGTATCTCATACCGCGGCACAGTGTCTTCACTGTGCTCGCGATCAGATGCTCCTCACTCATATATAAGTGAATTCTTCTTGTTTGGATCGGATGAATGATTGCTATCATTCTGTCTGATAAATCGCAGAAAAGAATCGAGTCTGGAAGATGAATCTCTTCCATCTCTCTCCTATCGCTATGCGGCTCTCAAGGTACGCGGGTGCGACCCCGGGGACCGGGTGCTGCGGGGACTTCATCCAGGCGGGACATCTACCGGACGGGCTCCTGCCCTCTATTCGAGTTAAAGTAGTCTCTCTAAGAACTTATCTCCCTAGAAAGGAGGTGATCCAGCCGCACCTTCCGGTACGGCTACCTTGTTACGACTTCACCCCCCTCACCCTCCACACCTTCGGCGCCTCCCCCCTCTCGGTTGGGCCGGCGACTTCGGGTGCAGACGACTCGGGTGGTGTGACGGGCGGTGTGTACAAGGCCCGGGAACGCATTCACCGCGGCATGCTGATCCGCGATTACTAGCAACTCCGACTTCATGGGGGCGGGTTGCAGCCCCCAATCCGAACTGGGGCCGGCTTTCCGGGATCCGCTCCCCCTCGCGGGGTGGCATCCCTCTGTACCGGCCATTGTAGCACGTGTGCAGCCCAGGGCATAAGGGGCATGATGACTTGACGTCGTCCCCGCCCTCCTCCGCCTTGACGGCGGCGGTCCCGCGTGGGTTCCCGGCATCACCCGATGGCAACACGCGGCGGGGGTTGCGCTCGTTGCGGGACTTAACCCAACATCTCACGACACGAGCTGACGACAGCCATGCACCACCTGTATGGGCTCCTCTCGGCCACGGGGTCTCCCCCGCTTCACCCATATGTCAAGCCCTGGTAAGGTTCTTCGCGTTGCTTCGAATTAAGCCACATGCTCCGCTGCTTGTGCGGGCCCCCGTCAATTCCTTTGAGTTTTAGCCTTGCGGCCGTACTCCCCAGGCGGGACGCTTAATGCGTTGGCTGCGGCACGGGGGGATCGTCCCCCCACACCTAGCGTCCATCGTTTACGGCTGGGACTACCAGGGTATCTAATCCTGTTCGCTCCCCCAGCTTTCGCGCCTCAGCGTCGGTCTCGGCCCAGAGGGCCGCCTTCGCCACCGGTGTTCCACCCGATATCTGCGCATTCCACCGCTACACCGGGTGTTCCACCCTCCCCTACCGGACCCAAGCCGCGGAGGTTCCGGGGGCTTCGGGGGGTTGAGCCCCCCGCTTCGACCCCCGGCCTGCCGGGCCGCCTACGCGCGCTTTACGCCCAATGAATCCGGATAACGCTCGCCCCCTACGTATTACCGCGGCTGCTGGCACGTAGTTAGCCGGGGCTTCTTCTGCAGGTACAGTCTTGACTCTTCCCTGCTGAAAGCGGTTTACGACCCGAAGGCCTCCGTCCCGCACGCGGCGTCGCTGCGTCAGGGTTCCCCCCATTGCGCAAGATTCCCCACTGCTGCCTCCCGTAGGAGTCTGGGCCGTGTCTCAGTCCCAATCTGGCCGGTCGGTCTCTCAACCCGGCTACCCGTTGTCGGCACGGTGGGCCGTCACCCCGCCGTCTACCTGATGGGCCGCGGAGCCATCCCCTCCCGTCGGGGCTTTAGCCCGGGCGCCATGCGGCGCCCGGGGGTATCCGGTATTACCCGTCCTTTCGGGCGGCTATCCCGGGGGAGGGGGCAGGTTCTCCACGTGTTACTCAGCCGTTCGCCACTCGCTTCCCTCCGGAGAGGGGTGCCGTTCGACTTGCATGTGTTAGGCGCGCCGCCAGCGTTCATCCTGAGCCAGGATCGAACTCTCCGTCCAAAATATATGGGCTTCGAGCCCGTCCGGTCCTCACAACTATTAGCTGATCGGTTCCGTTCGATTCATATGGTTCTAGTATAGGAAAAGGAATTTCTCGGGGCCGCCTCTCGGCGGCCTTGCGAAAAACAAATCCAAGTTAGACCATTTCAAATGGTTCGATGTCTGCCCGGATGCGACACATCTGGTGTGTCCATCCTCGCAGTATCCGGTTCTCAAGGTGCACGCCTGCGCTGGTTCCCGGTTCCACCGGGCCGCGCGGCAAGGAGATATATTGCCAGACCGGAGGGGCCCCGGGGGCGGGAATCTGGGCGTACACATTTCCTACACATCTAAGTACTCTCGGCTGGCTGGTTAAAAACAGGAGGGGACCTCGCATCCGAGATCCCCTCTTTCGCCCATCTATAGCAATAGACTCTTAAATACCTTAGGCCAACAACTTGCGACCAGACTCCTCAATCGCGTCAAGTGCGGCATCAGCCTCGGCTGCATCCGCGCCCTTAGCGAAGATGTACAGCTTAATCTTGGGTTCAGTGCCGGAAGGACGAACAATACCCTTGTTGCCGCCCTCAAGATCGAACTCAATGACGTTAGCCTTCGGCAGGCCGTTCACGCAGGTGTTGTAATCCACGACAGCCTCAATCTTGGAACCGGCGAGCTCCGCGGGCGGGTTCTCGCGCAGACCGGCCATGATGCCGGCCATCTTTGCCGCACCCTCAGCGCCCGGATAGCTCAGCGAAATCGTCTTGTTGTGATAGTAGCCATACTTCTCGTACAGCTCGTGCATCGCATCTGCAAGGTTCTTGCCCTGGAGCTTGTAATACTGCGCCATCTGGCAAATCAGGAGAGAAGTGCTCACGGCGTCCTTGTCGCGCACGTGGTCACCGGCCAGATAGCCGTAGCTCTCCTCAAAACCGAAGATAAAGCGATCGACCTCGCCGGCATCGGAAAGAGAAGTAATGATGTCGCCGATGTACTTGAAGCCCGTCAGGCAGCGGCGGAGCTCAAAACCGTACTCGTCGGCCAGAGCGTCGACCATGGCGGAAGAAACGATAGTAGTAACGGCAACCTTCTTAGTGAGGTCCTCACCGCGGGCAGCACGGGTCTTGCAGATATAGTCGAGCAACAGAACGCCCATCTCATTGCCGGTCAGCAGCAGATAGTCATCGCCATTCTTAACGGCAACGCCAACACGGTCGGCGTCGGGATCGGTTGCAAGCAGCAAATCAGGGTGAACCTGCTCGCACAGGTCAATGCCCTTCTGCATGGCCTGACGAATCTCGGGGTTAGGATACGGGCAGGTCGGGAAATCGCCGTTAGGCTCCCTCTGCTCGGGAACAACCGTGACATCGGTGATGCCAGCGCGCTCGAGCACCGTCGTGACGGGAATGAGGCCGGTGCCGTTGAGCGGAGTGTAGACGAGCTTAAGCGGAGCGCCAGCGATCTCCTCGGCAGAAAGGTTGGTCACGCCGCGGGCGAGAACGGCGTCATAATAACGCTCGAGGCACGAGTCATCGATCCATTTGACCAGACCCTGCTCAAGAGCCTCATCGAAGTCCATGGACTTCACGCCGGTGAACGTATCGGTCTCGGCGATAGCCTTAGAAATTGCATCGGCGGCCTCGCTGGTGATCTGGCAGCCGTCGGGGCCATAGGCCTTATAGCCGTTATAAGGCGCCGGATTATGACTAGCGGTCATGCAAATGCCACCGGAGCACTTAAGGTCGCGGACGGCCCAGGAGAGCGTCGGCACGGGAGAAATCTTGGGATACACGAGGGCAGTCACGCCGTTTGCTGCAAGAATGGCAGCCGTCGTCTTAACGAACAGCTCACCTTTATTGCGGCTATCGCGAGCGATGGCGACCGTCGGATGCTCGAAGGTCGCATTGAGGTAGTCAGCGAATCCCTGGGTCGCACGACCGACCGTATAGATATTCATACGGTTAGTGCCCGCACCGATAGTGCCGCGAAGGCCGGCAGTACCGAAGGCGAGATCCTGGAAGAAAGCGTCGGTGATGGCGTCCTCATCACCCTGCTCCTTCATCGTGTTAAGCTCAGCGAGGAGCTCCTCGTCCTTGACATTGGCAATCCAAGTATCAAGCAGCTCATGAACATCTGCCATATGAGTCCTTCCGTCACAATCAATAAAACGACCCGTGTAAAACAGGACAAGCGCATCAGCGCGCTAAAGCAAATATTAGTCCATTGAGAACAGAGAACCGGCCACAGAACGGTGAACGTTTATATTCACCGGTGGATGATTGGATTGATTTAATTGCTTAGCGAATGCCGCCTTAAACGCAAAAAGGGG
>OHTB01001329.1_pt1 | contig 11104 bp, 21 predicted proteins | sample 1578771 | NCBI WGS metagenome assembly OHTB01 (sample SAMEA3879516, study PRJEB24766) | human gut metagenome | biome: human-associated habitat; feature: feces | place: USA | collected 1985/1987 | reverse complement strand
ACGTTACGATGATTTTGTATCTATATATCTAAGCAATTCCGACTCAAGTATTTTTAATGAACCTATCTTTATAGCTTTAATTTTACCCTCGCCTATTTCTCGATATATGTAATTCGTGTTTACTCTAAGAATTTGAGCAGCTTCTTTTATTGTGTAGATCTGTTCCATTTGTTGTACCTCCACAAAAGCTTTCACTCTATCTTCCGGTGCTTCCAAAGCCACCATTTCTTATGCCGTCGGCTTTATCGTCAACAGTAATACCATACTTAATAAAAATACCTTGACACAATTTATCGCCAGCCTTTAGCTCTAAATCCTTATCCACTGAGAACTTTGCCATAATGTGCCCTTCATTTTCTGAGTGCGAATAATCGCTATCTACTACGCCAAAGGTATTTGATAACCTCATTCCGTATTTAAAGCCCAATCCTGATTTTGGGACAATTGCCAGAAACCAATCCTCGTCTATTTTGCAACGTATACCCAATGGGATAAGTACAGTTTCACCCGCCTTGACATTGATTGCTACAGGTGTATGTATATCATAGCCCGCTGAGCCAGACGTTGCTCTTGTTGGTATTATAATATTATCATATGAAAAATCTGTATATCCGCTCTTTACCATGTCATATTCAAAACGCTCTTTTGTTACTTTTTCAAATTCTGCAACATAAATCATTAAGATACCTCGCTTTACTTTTTTGTTTCTATATGTTATAATTAAGATGTGATTAGTCGCCATCATTCGTTAAACATAATATTGAACACATTATGATTTATGGCGGCTAATAATCTATTAGGGTTTGCATTTTAGCAAACCCTTTTTTATTAATCACACCAAAGAATTACTTTGTTTTGTTTTAGGCTTTCCTGTACATCAATAACCCTTTGATTGCTTGACCCTCGCCATTTTAAAGTTACATCTCTTTTATCATCTTCGTATTGACCGTCAATGACTACATTGAGGTACTCCATAATAGGTAGGTCTTTAATTTCTTCCCACTTATAACCTGTATACAGCCATTGAGTTTTGGTAGGATGGTAATCTTTTATTAGTGCGGATATTGCACATACTATTTCACGATTACCAGGAAACAAAGGATCGCCACCTGAAAATGTTATACCTGAAATATATGACTTGTATAACTGGTGCCATATTTCAAAGAAGGCACCAAAATCAAACGGTATACCACTGTTCTTATCCCATGTTTGTGGGTTTTGACAGTTTTGACAATGGTGACTACAGCCTGATACCCAAAGGACAGTTCTAAGCCCGTCGCCATTTAGCATATCATCTGTAGTTATATTATGATAGTTCATTACATACTCACCCTATCCTTTATCTCTGCAACCTTTGCGGCATTGTATCTACTTTTGCCATGTATTCTAGTGAAACCTAAATAACCGTTCATTCGGTCAATCTGAGTTATATTTTCTGAGCCACACTTCGGACATTTATCCATTTCTAGTTGCTCATAACCGCAATCCTCACAATATGATAATGCTAAATTTATACCCTCATAAAATCCATAATCCATAGCACGCCTTACAAGTGTTTTTATAGCTTCCTTATTATACGATATAGGATAACGACAATACTGTATCTTTCCACCATTGAATAAATTCCAAAAACGCTTTTCAGTATCTTGTTTCTGAACTGGAGTAATATGTTCCCATACGCCACAATGGAATGAGTTAGAAACGTATGGTCTGTCTGATACGCCCTCTATGATACCATACTTCTTGCAGAATTGTTCAACTTGAAGCCCACACAGGCTCTCGGCAGGAGTACCGTAAATTGCGTATAGTATATGGTCTTGTTCTTTAAATTCATTTGCCTTGTCATTTATGTATTGCATTACTTCATAGGCAAAATCACTATCTTCTACAAGTGACTTACCATTATACAAATGCTGTAATTCGTTTAAAGCAGTGATACCAAAACTCATAGTCATAGCTGAAAGTATTGGTTTTATTTTATCATTAGGGTTGAGATTGCCACCAAGAAAACCACCTTGAGTAAATCCCATTGGATTTGTCGATGCCTTTTTCTCTCCTAAAAATTCATACGTTCTTTTGTGCAGGTTTCTTATAAGTTCGAGGTAATAATCAAGAACTTCATAAAAATCTTTATTCTCCTGCCTTGCCTTTGCTAATATCATCGGCAAATGTAATGATATTGCACCAAGATTAAATCTACCCTCAAAGACAGGGTAATCATTTTCGTCTTTTGGTTTCATACCACCTTTTACAAACCAAGGTGATAGTGACGCACGGCATCCCATCAAACTGACAACTTTTCCGTACTTCTTATACATCTCAGGAATATAACCATCCCCTGTCAAAGATAAAAAATCTGGATACATCGCTTTACTGCTACAATCAATGGCAACATCAAAAAGCCATTCTAACTTTTTGTCTTTGCCATGTAAATTTTCATCGTACAAAAACGTCAGCTTTGGGAATAGTACAGGTCTTTTAAAGCCCTCTTTTCCTTGTCCACCCATTCGTGTTTTTAATGCTACCTCGCTTGCCATGGTTTCCCACTTGCTTGTACCTATGCCAAAACTAATAGCTATGAATGGATAATCGCCTCTTGACGATCCTACAGAATTAAATGCCATTTCCCATGATTGAAAGCCCTGTTCAAAATCTCGATAGACTTTTCTGGTTGCGTATTTATCAGCCTCGTTTTCAAAATTAATATTGCTCATCGTATCAAGGCATACGCCATCCTTATGTTCTATTGCACTAAGAGTATCATAAAACTCAGATAAATATTTATTATAGCTTTTCTCAGCATATGGAGCAAGAAGAGTATCAACTCTAGGTATTGTAAAGCCTCCATATTCCTGACTAGCTGCCGACATTGTTACATCACTTATAACATCGAAGGCAACGTCAAGTGTCTTAGGTTCGTTGTAATGAATATTACCCATTTCAAAGCCGCCAGACAAAACATTTGCCATATCGAAAATACAACAGTTTATGCCGTCAAGTCTGTCTTTCTTATCATGAATATAGATATAACCGTCTCTAGCCGCCTGTCTTTCTTCAACATTCAAGAAGAATTTATCATACAGGTTCTTGTTCAACTCACCATAAATCAAACTGCGCTGTGTGCTAGTCATAGTAGAATCAGTGTTGGCATTTGAAACGTCGCCAATATAACGAATGCCCTGAGACTTGGTATATACATCGTCCATCATATGAACAAAGTCTTTTTTGTAATTTCTATACTGCCTATAACATTCACCTGATTTCGGGTAAAGGTCAAGCAAGGTGCGCTCGACTATTGCATGTATCGCCTCAACCGAAATACAATCATTTTCTAGATCTTCTTCCATTATGTAATCCATAACAGCGGAGCAAATTTTTTCATAATCTTTATCTGAAAGATTTTCCAATGCCCTACTAGCCGACTTGCTACAGGCATTGATTATTTTTTGATAATCAAAATCTTCTAATGTTCCGTCCTTTTTTATTACTTTCATTTTATCACTCCTTCTTTATTTTCTACAAATATATTTCTATACCAATTTCAGTTTTCATAATAGTATTAATTGCCTTGTCAATATCGTTCCAATTCTTACAACGATATTTTTGATACAACGTATGAATATTACCATATGACTCAAAGCCATGTCTATTCCATGGATAATCAAATAAAATTTTATGGTAATAGCCATCAACTAAATTATCTACACAATCATCAATTAGAATATCAATGCCCCTACCGAGCATTTGCTTGTTCTTTATGACTATTAGGCTATCATACATATTTAAAAATGGAAGTTGTTCTTGTAACCAAGCCGACTTACTAGAAATATTCTGTGGGGCTGTAGCTGTTACTATGTAAATTTCACAACCTAAATCATGGTATTTCTTCAATGTAGCAACACAATTTTCAAGCACTTTTATGTTGTCCCATACCCTCTTATCCGTGAAATAGTCACAGAATTTGTCTGGAGATACATTTTTAAAGAACTGTCTCATATTATAGGTGGTTATATCGGCAATAGACAAATTGTCATTATAGTCCTTATTATAAACATCAATAATACTCTCTGCTAGATTATTGATAACATTGTCACAATCCACACCGATTCTCCAAGGTCTAGGTCTTTTCAGATTTGCTTTCAGTTCCATTGGTATTTCCCCCTTTATCATTCTTGTCTAATTCATCAAGCATTTCGACCACTGTCCTATAGGCTATCAAAAAGCCAAGCACAAGCCCGACCAAAATACCAATAATAAAATTAGCCATTCTTGTTATGCTCCTTTATGTATTTTTCATATTCTTTCTTAATCTGACTAAGCGTTAAATACTTATACGGAATTTCTCTTTCACTGCAATATGCAATTTCAGCCAAACAGCCTTTAGAATACATATAGTTATCAGAACATATCACCATGCGATCTGCCAGTTCTTCAAGTAAAAACAATGTCATGTTCAGCCCTTGCTCATAAGTGGTACAATCGTAGAGATTGCCAAACATTGCAACAGGATTAAGATATAAATTCTCAGGGTGCATTATAGTCAACAACCTTTGACACTCATTTATTTCGCTTAAATTTTCTTGCTTGCCACCATATGGGTGAGATAAGTAAATAACACTGTCATAATGTTCTCTGTTAATTATATTCTGTTTCTGTATCATTATCTTCCTCCTGTTTGGTTATAACTCCTAGCACATATCGTTTTAGATTTTCATAAGCCTTGTCAATACTTTCATTATCATCAACAATGTTGGTGGTTATATAAAATTTTCAATATTAACCTCAAACAGCTTTCCAAATATGTAATAAAGTACATCAACCACAATAGAGTTACCTGCCTGTTTATAAAGTTGGCTATCAGAACTAAAAGCTTGTGATTTATCGAATTGTTCATCAGTAAATCCCATAAGCCTATAACATTCTCTAGGGGTTAATTTGCGAACACGAAAACTTTTGGCTTCGAGTTCAACTATAGCTTGGTTACAACTTGTAGTCAACGTTTGTGCGCAACCTTTCCCAACCCTACCTCTTCTTGTCTTAGAATTAGGTTGCTCCAGATTTACACTATCACCTTCATAAATTTCTGCATAGCCTTTCTTAGTTGCTTCTTTCACATAGGCTATTGGCTCTGCTATTTTAGGTTCAGTATTGCCACCCTGCATTGTAGTCAATGTTGGACTTATTCCCTCTTTTGAATAAACTCTGTTCGATGTTTCATATGAATAATAATTTAAGTCTCCAACTTTAATACAACGATTAATTTCTAAAATTTGTTTAGGCTGCTTATAATCAGTAGCTACCAATGCACCCATAATGCCATTTGGGGAATAAACTAAATCACGTTGTCCTATGCGATGATTGTGTTTACCCTTAGTAGTGCCTACAATATTTGTATCTAAATTTTCATTGTTCGGTATAAATCTGTTCTGAATTTCTTCACTCAAATAATACTTTTTATCTACATTATCTTCAAGTACATCTTTAAGTCTGACTCCGTTATCAAAAGGCTGCGGAAATTCAAATTTGCCGTCATCAATATCTTTGCGAATACTTATTGCAAACACTCTTTCTCTATTCTGAGGAACTCCATAATCTTTAGCATTTAAAACTTTCCAATATGTATTGTAACCAAGTTCATCAAGCCAAGCCACCCATTCATCAAACTGTGGTTTAAACTTTTTACCCACAAGGTTTTTGACATTTTCGAGCATTAGATATTTTGGTAAAGCCAACATTTTATTCGATAAAAAGACAAATAAAAAAACAAAGGAATAACAAAATGGAAAAATTGACAATAAACGAATTATTTAGTGGTATTGGAGCACAAGTTTCGGCTTTAGAAAAATTGGGTATTCCATTTGAGATACGTCACACTTCTGATATAGACCATAATGCAGTTTTAGCTTACGCTTCTATTCATTGTGGACTTACAGAAGAACTAATAAATACATATACTGAATACCCTACAAGAGAAGAAATGGCTAGACAGCTTACAGAAATTAATCTTGGATATGATTTTCAGAAAAGCAAGCCTTATAACTGGTACAGATTTGTAAATAGTAAATCAAAAGAGCTTGAAAAATATTGGCTTGCTAATAAGCTTTCAAAAAATTTAGGCGACATTAGTAAACTCGAATATCTTGATTATGCTGATTTTTGGACATATTCATTTCCTTGTACCGATATTTCTGTGGCAGGTAAACAAGAGGGAATAAAACATGGTAAAACACGTTCAGGTTTACTATATGAAGTACAAAGACTTCTTGAAAGAGCCAACAAAATGTTGGTTTTATATTTTAGTTGCTTTCAACTTTTTCACGATCCAGCTAATGCTTTTACTAATGCTTTTTTGATTTTCAATCCTATTTTTCATATCAATAGAAAACCTACTATTAGAACACTTAAATTTCAAAGGATATATCCCGTTATATTCCGCAAGACGTTCTAATGTAATTCTATGCTTATTTTTCATTTCAGCATATGTTTCGTGTGTACACGTTACTTGGTCTAGTTTCACAATTTCATCACAGCAAGGGCAACGTGTTATAAGAATTGGCACTTTATAAGAAGGGTATTTTCCAAACTCATATCTGTAATAAGGCTCGCCCATTGAAACTCGAAGCATTTCTTCTTCTGAGTGACCGATTTCACCTTTTTCATACAATTCTTTGGCTTCTTTTTCCTCAAAATAAAACTCAGAATTGCAAGCTTTACATTGCCCTTTAAATAGTGTTATTTCCTCAATAAAATTTTCACCCAATTTGGTTACAAACATTTGTTACCTCCGTTAGCTCTGTATGGTAGACTTTGTGAAACACTTGGTCGCAGATTTCACATTTTATATTTTGAATATTACAATCCATATGGACGAGAAAGGTGGGCAACATCTTTATAATTACTCTTGTCAATTATTTTCATTTTTATTATCCTGTCTTTTGTTTATTGCCTGAATATAATTTTTTAGTTCTTCATACGCTGTTTCAATATTATCATTATTGGCAATTACATAGTCCACTACAAGATTGCAGTTTTCAAATTCAATTTCATCTTGTTTAATACGTTCCATTGCACGATTTGTTGCCACGAGGCTATTTTGGTACATTTTAAAATAGCGGTCAAACAAGCGGTCATACCGATTAAGAGGCAGACAATCTATGTATACCGAATAAATTTTTCTGTCGCCTTTATACTTTTCTTTAAGCTCATTTAAACCCGTCTGATCGACAACATAGAGGTCATGGGCTTCGTCGTCAATTTGCTGAGACGTAACACCATAATGGTTGTCCAGATAATAATTATATGCCACAATGTCGCTAAGACTCTGAAACTCTTCCTCAGTTACAAAAGTATGTCCCGCCTCGCCCTCATATCTTGGTGGGCGCGTTGTGTAAGAGGCAATCTGTTTCATGTTTAACTCAATTTCAAGTTTTTGCACAAGCGTTGATTTGCCGCTTGCCGAAGCTCCGAGAATACAAAATAACGGTTTACTCATTATTGCCCTCCTTGAAATATTGGCTCAAACACATCTCTTTGAAATAAGGAAGTTTTTCAATCCACTTGCAAAACTCTCTCCATTCTGGTAATTTATGATTATGACGTTGTTCCCAAACGTTTTTCAAACAACGGTAATTTGTCGTCAGTCGTGCGGTAAGTTCAAAGCCACTAGGAACATTGTATAACAAACGAAGATAATCTTCTGTATCCTTTGTCTGATTATATATATCTTTAAGTCCATCGACTCTCTCGATAATTTTCTCATCGACATATTCATTACACTGTCCGGCTATATCTAATTTGGAAATTCGGTGCATGGTAGATTGACTTGAAACGAAAACCAAATATTTGTACCTTTCAGCCTCAATCCACATTTTATTGCTACAGGTCAAATCAAAAGAAACGAGGACACCGCTCAAAAACTGATCGTGTCCTCCTTTGCTATTGCCAAGACTTTTTATTCTGGAAGTATACTCATTTGTACACTTTTCTGGCTCAACCGTCATAGGATATTTGCTTGCCTTGAAACTTTCGCCCAAATCGTGAATTTTAACATTTTCTACTCTCACTTGCTTTCCTCCACGATGAAAGGTGCGAAAAAGCGCGTAACTACGCCACTTTTTTCTGCATCAAATTCTAATTTTATCAACTCACCTAAATCGAGGGCAAAAATACCCATAAGGCTTGTTGCAAGTACTCTATAACGCCCCTGCTTAAGATCGACCTCAAAATCTAGCCCTGATACAATCTTTATAAAGTCTTGCACCTCTTTAATTGTCGATAATCTAATAAATGCGCTTTTCAATTATAATCACTCCTATACATGTAATTGATATCTTTGCTTGTGCATTTCTTTCATAAGTTTGCGCTTTTCTCTTATTCTTTTTTCTTCTTCTGTTTCTTTTCTATGCACAAGTTCTTTACACTCAATTGGATAACGTGCAATCATTCGTTGCATTTCTATGTAACCTAAATATTTACGTCTTGCTCCTTTTGGATCCTTCATCTTATTTGTCACCTCGATTACTTGTCATTATTGCCAACATTGTGGCTTTTGAAAAAGCTTGCAAACGTTGACACTGTTGCTATTAACCACGGAAGCATATCAGTAGCAAACCTATCTGTTCCAAATATTATATTTAGGCTTTCGACAACCATACTGCCGAAAATCCAATTAAGTATCAAACCGCCAAAATAACTAACTATAAATATAAAAGTTGGCTCCAATAAAAATACGACAATTAAAGAAATTACTATCATTATTGTTTGGAATTTTTGCATTATTTTTCCTCCTTTATCTCTGTCAGGTTAAAATATTTGACTTCACACTGTTTGGCAGAAGTCAAGCATGGTCTTATAACATTGCGAATAATTTGTTTGCCGAGGGTGGCATCAATTAGAGCTTTGCCTGGCTTTATCCCCTTGCACATAAACGACGGATTAATCCAGACCCATGTTTCAGAACCTATGCAATAAGAAACATCATACAATGTATCTCGCAATACTTTGATATCAAGTGCTTGTTCTTTTGCATAAATCTCAAGCTGTTCTTTAGCACGCTTTCTACTGTTGCAATAAATTGCATTAATCTGCAAAGCCGCATATTTTGACGAAAAATTTTGTCCACTAAAAGCACAATTACTTTCGTCACAAGTGTAACAATCCTTCATTTGTCTTCCTCCATTACAATATATAAACCTCGATATTGATACGCCCCGACACCAAAAAGCTTTGAGGTACGAACGCTCTATCCCAATAGTAAAAGTCAACAACGTTATTCGACATACCGCCCGTGTCGTCAACACGGTAAGTTCCCGTAACGCCAGTTCCCTCAATATAAAGTAAGGTACCGCTCGGGAAATAATTAGACGCCACGCTATAACCCGTCTCAAGCGTTCGCCCAGATGAGCCATATGGTGGCGTCGAGTACCCCATATCTGTGGCGCAATACCAAGTACCCTCAAACGTTCCGATATAATTATTCGGCTGTTCAATAATGATTTCTGGTTCACAAGGTTCATTCGTTATATCTTCGGCAATATTATCAATAACAATATCTTCTTCTACGATAAATATATCGGACATTCTTACAATGGTATCTGAAGCCATAATCATTTTATTAATATGTAAATGACCGACTAGAGCTCGAGCCGAAGTGAGGTGGCAATCAATTTCATTTTGCCTCCCAACTTCGGTTTCGTTACTATTAATGATTCTCTTTTCTACGGGTGTGCCATGCGCATTGATTAGTAATATTGTAAACTCGAATATAAACAGTAATATAACAAGTATTTTTAGTATTAAAAAAATATAATTTAAAACCACCTCGTTTATAAATACATATTTTTGATTGGGTCACCACTATCATCATAATCGTCTATAAAATCGTTTATATCAATTTGTTTATACCCTATGACTGCCATATCGCACAGCTCTTCTACTCCAAAATCACATCCAACTATGTAATCCATGATTTTATCTTTTGCGCACTCTTCGCACAGCTCTTCTTTCTTGTCTTCGTCTTCGTCGCCTACGATGTATAACTCATCTACATCACGACCGCACTTGTCGCACATTAATGCAAGACAATTATACTGTGACAAGCCGTCATAACAGTTCCTTATTTCCTTTGCCATTTTTACCTCTTATAAATTTACGTCTTTTCCGTTCTTCTACAATTTCTTTATAATAGTTGTCGGTCTTTGCTACGCTATAAATGCGTGGTCTAAGAAGTTGGAATTCGATTTCTGTATCAATTGGTTTGTCCAAGATTATTGCATTCCATCTATGACCTCTTACTTGTTCTTTCACAGATTTTACAATGTATATTGAAAACACTTCATTTGCAAAATAGAATTCATTGCTGTAAATATCACGTCGTTTTGAAGTAAATTTCATACAAGCCTGAAACTTATCTTCCCATTCTTTGATATTATCAGTTACTACTAAAACACCTATCATTTAATTTTCACTCCCTATAATTGTCATAAATTTCGATGTAATATTCACCAGTTTTTTTACACTCTTTTTTTATACTCTTTACCAATAATTATTTCTACATCACATCTTGAGTCGGCACAAATATCCTCAAGAAACTGTATAGGATCATTAACTTCAATCGTTCCCATTTGAAGGTTGCTATTGGCAATGACGGAATTAGTAACAACAAGATGATATTTATTAATTCTTGGGTATTTTTCTGCTATTTTTCTTATATTACATGTCGATGTGCAACATAAATTATAACGCATTTAATCACTCTCCTCGCATTGTTTCTTTTTAATTTTCATACCGTCTCCTATGTACTGATTATTCAGATATCCCATACATTCAAGGATAGCTGTTTCTTCATCCCCACAACGTATTTCACTTTCATTGCCGTCAAGTTGTATAAATGTATAATAGCTATCATCCCCATAATCATAATCGTCATCATAATAACAACTACAATAATTTACATCAGGACAATATTTTACAAGTAGTTTAGCTAACTGCTTTACAGGAAGTTGACGTAATTTTTGATGATTTGTCATTTATGGTAACACCTTTTTTAGACAATCTGTTATTTCAGATTTTAAAATACTTATTGTAATTTTATCTCCTATTTTAT
>OHTB01001327.1_pt1 | contig 11115 bp, 6 predicted proteins | sample 1578771 | NCBI WGS metagenome assembly OHTB01 (sample SAMEA3879516, study PRJEB24766) | human gut metagenome | biome: human-associated habitat; feature: feces | place: USA | collected 1985/1987 | reverse complement strand
GGAAGCCTATCTGCTGGGAACGGATGTAACGAAAGCCCCTATGGATTTAATATCTTTATTAATATGCGAATAATAAGCGGTATATACGGTCGTCGGCGTTTTGACGTGCCCTCTTCGTTTAGCGCACGTCCTACGACGGATTTTGCGAAAGAGAATATTTTTAACGTAGTAAATAATTTGGTGGATCTGGAAGGTATGGATGCGTTGGATCTTTTTGCCGGAACCGGAAGTATCTCTTTTGAGTTGATCTCACGAGGATGCCGGAATGTAACCGTCATAGAGAAAAATAACGCTCATGCCTCTTTTATAGCCAAGGTAGCGAAAGAGCTGAAGACGGATGCATTGGCTCTGATTCGTGGGGATGTTTTCCGCTATTTGAATTCAGCCCCTAAGCAAAGTTTCGATTTCATCTTTGCCGATCCCCCGTATGCCTTGCCGGAGTTGCCGGAAATACCCGCCTTGGTTTTCGAGCGTGATTTACTAAGGGATGGAGGGATATTCATCATGGAACATCCTAAGACCAATGACTTCTCATCTTTGCCTTATTTTTATCAGCACCGGGTGTATGGCTCCGTGAACTTTAGCATCTTCCTTAAAGAAGGGGAGAAAACAGACGCATAAATGATTCCGCCATGCGTTGCTTGAGGGGGCGCTTTAACCAGCGGGAAGGGATCAAACGCTCACAGTGATGCATGTCGTGTGTAAAGATGCGTTTCATTTGCAGGGCGAATTCCTTTTGATATACGAAAGCGTTAATCTCGAAGTTATGCTCAAAGCTACGGAAGTCCATATTGGCGGACCCGATGCTTGTCAATGCGTCGTCGGACACGACTAGCTTGGAATGCAAGAAGCCCGGTTTGTAGAGGTATACTTTTACGCCGGCCTTTACCATCTCGTCGATAAAGGAATGACTGGCCATATTCGCTGAACGTGTATCGGAACGCTTAGGCAGCATCAAACGAACATCCACTCCCCCTAAGGCGGAGGTTTGCAACGCTTGGTTTAATCCTTCGGTAGGCAGGAAATAAGGGGTTTGTATAAAGATATACTTCTTGGCGTTGGCGATCATGAAAATGGTCGCTTGCAACAAAGTTCTCCATTGACCTACCGGACCACTAGTGGCGATTTGCATAATATTATCGCTATAGATTTCGGCAGCCGGATAGTAAATCCGATCGTTCAAGAGTTTTTTACTAACCACGTACCAATCGATGAGGAATACGGATTGAAGCCCGTGTACTCCTTTCCCTACGAATTTGAAATGCGTATCCCTCCATGTGCCCCAAGAGGTTCCCTTATCGTATCGGTCGGCTATATTCATGCCTCCCATAAACCCGACTTTACCGTCTATCACGATAATCTTGCGGTGGTTCCGGTAATTCACCTTACTGGTGAAAACGGGGAACGCTACCCTCAAGAACGCATATACCTCGATACCCGCTTCCTTCATTTCCTTAAAGAAGCCGTCTTTTACATTCCAGCAACCCACATCATCATAAAGTACACGTACCTTCACGCCTTCTTTTACTTTCTTGATAAGGAGTTGTTGCACCTGTTTTCCTATCTCGTCATCACAGAATATATAATATTGTATATGGATATGGTGAGTCGCTTTCTGGATCTCTTCCAGCAAGTCTTTGAACTTATCGGTACCATTCGTATAAATCGTGATTTGTGTTCCGTATAGGAGGGAGGATTGGTTGGTGTTAGTCAACAAGGTCGATAAAGGTTTATAGGGGTCCGGAACTACGCAGGCGTCTTGAGGTAATTTACCCTCTTGCGGCCTTTTCATGATGCGTTTATAGGTACGCCTCGATATGATCCGTTGTTTCCGGTTATCTTGTCCAAAGAAGAAATAGAAAAGCAGTCCGATACCGGGTGCTAATAATAAGACGATTACCCAAGGAATTGTCTTTAACGGATTCCTATTCTCTGTAATGATAACTAATACCAGTCCTAATATAGTGACGCTATACAATATGATAAATATCGTACCAACGATTAACTGTATATGAATGGCTGCTAACATGAAACTCTCTCTTTGCTATAATCTGCTATAATTTGCTAAGATAAGAATGCTTTCCGAGAATAGCAAATTTCCGTATTTTTTTTGGGCTGTATAGAAGGGCCAAAAAGTAAGCTAACTTAAATGGCAAAGTAAGCTAACTTAAATGCCCAAGTAAGTTAACTTACTTTGCCAACGAAGCTAGCTGACTTTGGAAGCGGGGTTATGTACATTTTAAAATAATGAGGTTGTTCTCTAAATATAAAGTGTCATTTGTTGATTTTGGCGCAGGCTATTATGAGAAGTATCTATGATAACAATAAAAATATTTAGATTGAAAACGACTGTAAAAAACGATCGTTTCAATTATTCGTTTGCAAAGGTAGGCATTTCTCCGAGACTGGCAACCTTTTCCGATTAAATTTTGTCCTGCTATATATCTTTTTCTCAACAGGATATATTAATCAAAGTGTCACGAATATGACAAAAGAGCATCATCTTTTTGCTTTCTAAAAAAATGCAAGATCTAAACGATCGTTTTCACTAGTCGTTTTTTATGTGGAAGGGTAAGAATAAGAAAAACAGTAAACCAATGATAACTTGGAATCAAACTCTAGAGATATGAATAGAAAGTCTTCTATACGAGCCATTTTACTCCGTAAGGAATGCCTTTTATTCTTTTTGCTACTATTGCCTATGTTTACAAAGGCGCAATATAATAAGGTATATGCGGATATCACCGCGAATATGCTGGTCGATATGGGTTTTGAGAATGTTATCTGGTCGGAAGACGAGAAGGAGAGAGTATATGTCTTGGAGAATACCCCTTGGCGTTTGCAGGGTGTGGGACTGGCCCATGCCATAGACCGCATCCAGAAAACAGGCTTGCCGGAGAAGGGCAAATCCTGCCGTATCGTCGTATTGGATAATAATATACCGCAGATCTCATTGATCTATACGGCAAATCCGGACAGCTTGAAGGCGGCTCCCGGCTCCTATGCGGCCCGTTCCGCCTGGGATGCTACTTACGATCTGGGCGATAGCTGGGATAAGGTGAAAAAAGAGTACCGTATGAATAGCTCCTTATTTAAAGTAGACGTGGTGGTTTATCCGGAGTTGTATCTGAAGAACCTCATTATCACGCAAATATACCAAGTGTTATTCAACCTCTCGCCTGCGATCGAGGTCTCTTTCTGGAATGGGATGAAGCTGACGGCGCAGATGGTGTTTCCTATATATAATGATGGATATGGTCCTTGGGCGGGTAAGATTCACCCGGGCATGGTTACCCTTTCCCAATCTTTTCGTTTACCTTATCGTACGTTCGCCAGAGCCAGTATCGGTTTGTTCAATGCGGATCGTTATGGCGTGGATTTAGCGGTAACCCATCATTTGAAGGATGAACGTTTTTCTTTGGAAGGACGTATTGGTTGTACGGGTACGGGATCTTGGCAGAAGTTTGAATATCATTATGGAACTCACCAACGGGTGACATGGTCGCTGGGAGGTAGTTTCTACTGGCCAAAATACAATACGCAAGTCTCCTTGAAAGCCGAGCAATACTTACTGGGTGAGATCGGAGGACGGATTGACTTGATCCGCCATTTTCGCTATTGTTCGATAGGATTTTATGCGATGAAGGCGCAAGGTGCTTTGAAAAACGGCGGTTTCCGGTTTCAAGTGGCTCTTCCTCCTTATAAATATAAACGTAAGAATGTGCGGGTGCTTCCTTCTGACAACTGGGGTATGTCTTACAACGCCGGTAATGAACGCTATTATTATAAGGGGTATAAAGCCTCGCCGAATGATAACATCATGGTGCGACACGAAGTTGCGTAAATAATTGTTCAAAATTCTAATCCACGAGCTGGAATTGAATGATTGAACCCGTTGTTCCGTCAACGGTAGCCTACGGACAGATGCACCAATAGTGATAATTCTGTATCAAGCTGTCCGGACAATGTACTCCTTCCGAAAGGAAAAGACAAAACCGTAAGGGAAAGACAATAACTCTTAGTATCATAGAGTTGGGAGGCTAGGCAGAGTAGTATGGTTAACACATGTGAATCGTTGTTTGAATCGTCGTTAAATTGGAATAAGCCAAAGATACTGAAAGGCTTGAACTAAAAAGTATGCAGTCGGATAACTCTCTCTTTGATTAGGGTTACACGGACATAAGCACTGCCGGCGAAGAGACGGAACCTAACCTACTCGTATGTTATTTACACGAAACGTGGTAAGCCTGTATCTCTCCTGCAAATGCAGGTAAGCAAACCGTAAGGAAAGCTGAACGGGGTGCAGGTATAGGATTGCAGAAAAAGCGAACGCCATCCTTGTAATGAGGAGGATATGTGGTTGAGCCATCATCCATGAATTGGACAAGGCAACATTACCCTACACGAAAGTGTGCTGACTTCTGCGTTAGGTAATTCTTTACAAGAAACTTTTAGAACTTTTGAAAGGAGAAAAGCAAATGAACGAATCAAAATCGTGTGCATCTACTAACTCAAAATGGGACACTTGGGAAAGCATAAACTGGACCAAGTGTGAAGTTGAAGTTAAAAAGCTACAAGCTCGTATTGTAAAGGCTCAAAAAGCTGGCAAACATAACAAGGTGAAAGCCTTACAATGGATGCTGGTACACTCGTTCTATGCCAAAGCATTGGCGGTTAGACGAGTGACTTCCAATAAAGGGAAGAACACAGCTGGAGTTGACCATGTCTTATGGGCGACTTCACATGGGAAAATGAACGCAATAACTGAATTAAGGAGAAGAGGATACCGTCCACAACCGTTAAAACGGGTACATATTAAAAAGAAGAACGGGAAACTCCGACCTTTGGGAATACCAACCATGAAGGACAGGGCTATGCAAGCACTATACTTAATGGCATTAGACCCCATTGCCGAAACGACTGGTGACAACTGTTCATACGGTTTTCGCAAAGAACGTTGTGCCCACGATGCAATAGGACAATGCTTCTGTGTATTGGCTAAAGAGGCTTCTCCCAAATGGATTTTGGAAGGGGACATTAAAGGCTGTTTTGATCATATCAGTCACCAATGGCTTATAGACAATATCCCAATGGATAAAGTCATGCTAAAAAAGTGGCTTAAATCTGGATTTGTTTTCAACAACAGGCTGTTTCCGACAGAAGAGGGTACTCCGCAGGGAGGAATAATATCTCCAACTCTAGCTAATATGGCTTTGGATGGCTTACAAGCAAAACTATCAGAACGCTTTATCAAGATAAATCATCATAGAGATACCTATTATCCCAAAGTACATTTGATAAGGTATGCTGATGACTTTATCATCACTGGAAGAAGCAAAGAAATGTTGGAAGATGAAGTGCTTCCTTTAGTAAAGGAGTTCTTGGAGACAAGAGGACTTACTCTATCTGAGGAGAAAACTAAGATTACCCATATAGAGAATGGTTTCGACTTTCTTGGCTTCAACATCAGAAAGTATAACGATAAGATGCTTATAAAACCGTCCAAAGAAGGAGTCAAAAGATTTTTGGACAAGATTGGAGAGCTTGTTAAAGGCAATCCCTCTGTAACTCAAAGTTCTATTATAAGGCTTCTAAATCCGATAATAATAGGTTGGGCTAACTACTACAAGTATGTAGTGTCCTCTGATACATTCAGTAAAGCAGACTATCAGATTTTCCACAAACTATGGAGATGGGCACTCAAACGCCATCCCAAAAAGAGTAAAACATGGATTAAAAAGAAATACTTCAGAAAAATCGGAACACGCAGTTGGACTTTCTCTGTCGAAAATAAAAAAGACGAGGTAAATAAAAGACATCATGCTCTAAAATACCTCACTGACACAGAAATTATCCGATATGTAAAGATACGAAATGAGGTAAATCCGTATGAACCAATGGATAAAGAGTATTTTGACAAACGGGAGACCTACAAAATGCTTTTAACTCTTAATGGGAAGAAAACTATCCTTAAAATGTGGGAAAGACAAAATCGAAAATGTCCCATTTGTGGCAATCCTATCAATAAAGAAATGTCTTGGTATATCAAAGAAGACATTGTAGAAGGTAAAAAGGTTAAAACCCTGATACATGATAGCTGCCACAGAAGTATTGTTCAACTCAATAAAAAAAGGAAATAATGAGCCGGTTTCTATATAGAAATTTAGAATTGCTTGAGCCGTATGAGGGGAAACTCTCATGTACGGTTCTTAGGGGGGAAAGCTCCCGAAAGGGAGCTGACCTACCCGACCAGCATACGGGAATGACACCTCAAGAATATAGAAGAATGAAAATTCCCTCAAGCACGTAGCCGGCAATCACTTCTTTTGTAAAACCATACGATCGATATCGGGCATCCATGAGTTTCCATTCGATAAGCGTATGCGATTCATACCGGGTTTCAGACGGATCTCTATTTGCTCGCTAGCGACCTCATGCGCAGGATGAGCCTCTACATTTTTTACGACAACTCCATTAACTTGACAAATTAATTCTCGATTCTCCGCACACTGATAATCCACGGACATCAAGTATAAACCTCCCTCACGACTGTATACATTATGCCATTCCAGATAATTGCTATCACGATTACCTAATCCCGTAACCTTCGCACCTCCAGAGCAATTCCCGTCATCCTCATAAATCGCCGTTCCAAACGCTTTGTGATTTTTTATTTCTTGATAGTCTTGCAACCAAGCACATTCCGCCTCATAGACCGTCCGTTCTCCCCTTTCCAGTCCATCCAGACGGAAAATACGTGTCCCATGCGCAGGTATGGTTACGGAAAAATCCCGATCCTTGTACTTTCCAAGATCTCTCCTTTCAAATAAGTCCCGTACACTCACGTCGCCCCGCAAATAGAAATCGGCAAAATCCAGATGAATAGTCCGTTCCTCATCCGTAGAGTTATAGACGGCGACAGCGCATGTATTCCCATTCACTTCTTCCAGATCCTTTGTCAAGATATACACTCCATCCATTTGCTTAACGACATAAGCTTGCAAGCCTAGTACGTCTTGATTTAACGCTATCAGTTCCTCGTTTTTCAGTAGCCGCAAAGATTTCTCAGAGATGGTAGTCAGATCACAGCCAATCAATAAAGGGGAGCTCATAATACACCACATTCCAAAATGAGTTTTATCTTCTTCCTCACTCATTCCACGGCCGATCTCAAGCATATCCATATCATTATATTTTCCTTCGCTCGCATAAGCGGACAAATATAGATTCTGCCGGATAATATTCTTCACGGACTCCCAGCTAGGATTTATATCTTGCGAGATACGCCATGAGAAGGCAACGTCATGCACCCACGTACCGGGAAAATTCCAACGACATACATTCATACGCACATCTTTACGGCCGGTAGCTAGTATCGCATTATGGATCGCCGTGTATCGCTCTTGCTCATCCAGACCTAATTGATCGAAATTCTGTTTGGCGTCGCCGCCACAAAAGTCGATCTTAATAAAATCGAATCCTATTTCCTTAAAGAAGTAGTCCGCATCCTGACGATCGTGCCCATAAAAGCCGACATTGATCCCTAAAGAATCCTTATCCCAAAAGGAGCCGCAAGTATTCCGGCCCGCATCGGAATAAATACCCGCCTTAAACCCTAACGCATGGATATGATCTACCGTCTGCTTCAAGCCATTCGGAAAACGGACCGGATGAGTGATTAACTCCCCGCTCGCATCCCGTCCCCCAAAATACCCGTCATCAATATTAATATATTTATATCCAACCTCTTTCAAGCCATTCCGCGACATCGCATCAGCTTGTTTCATTATCAGTTTGTCGCTGATATTCACTCGATAGGTATTCCATGAGCTCCATCCCATCGTGGGAGGATCATACGCAAAAACAGAAGATGCCAAGAGAAGTAAGGCGATTGATATATAGTTTCGCATGGTATAAAATTTTCATGTATAACGTTCTTAATCAAACAAAAATAAGAAAAGTGTATCAGACCGCCAAATCGGGATAAACGAAAAAAGGGAAGTATGCCTTTTTGACGTGACATACTTCCCTCACTTATATAAACTCTGTATTTGGATTACCAGATAACCACCCGATCAACCGGAGCCATAAACATCGGATCGCCCTCTTTAATGTCAAAAGCGGCATAGAACGGGGCGATATTACGCAAGGCAGCGTTCACACGCCATTTTCCCAATGAATGCGGGTCGATCTTGGTACGACGACGGATCTCCTCGGGACGGATATTTTGTCCCCACAACGTCGCATACCCCAAGAAGAAACGTTGCTCATTCGTGAAGCCATCGATCGGGGCCGGAGTCTCTTTGCCCTTCAAGCTATTCAAATAAGCTTGGTGAGCGACCAACAAACCTCCGTGGTCGGCGATATTCTCACCCAACGTAAAACGTCCGTTGGCATGAAGCGTATCTATTACGATAATCTGGTCATATTGATCAACCAATTTATCAGCACGCTCCGTGAAACGGACAGCATCCTCGGCAGTCCACCAATCGATCAAATTACCATCCTTATCGTAGTTACGTCCCTGATCATCGAATCCATGCGTCATCTCATGGCCGATTACCACGCCGATAGCGCCATAGTTCACCGCATCGTCGGCATCCGGATTAAAGAATGGAGGCTGAAGGATCGCAGCCGGGAAACAGATCTCATTCGTAGTCGGATTGTAATAAGCGTTCACGGTCTGCGGATTCATATGCCAACGAGACTTATCGACCGGCTTATCCACGTCCGCCAATTGATAGGCCATATCGAAGATGTTAGAACGGCGAACATTCGCCCAATAAGAATCGTCCTTGATCTCCAAACCACTATAATCACGCCATTTGTCCGGATAACCAATTTTCACCGTAAAGGCAGCCAATTTCTCTTGCGCTTTCGCCTTAGTCGTATCGCTCATCCATTCCAAGCCGTTGATCCGCTCGCTCAAAGCGGTCTGCAAATTCCCCACCAGCGTTAACATCTTTTCCTTGGAAGAAGCCGGGAAGTATTTCTCTACATACATCTCGCCGACGGCCTCGCCCAACGCACCGTTTACCGTATTCAACGAACGCTTCCAACGAGGTTGTTGTTCCTGCTTTCCGGACATTACCTTTCCATAGAACTCAAAATCAGCGTCTACAAAATCATCACTTAGGTACGGAGCCGCCGCGCTCAATAAATTAAACGCCAAATAATATTTTTGCTCATCGACCGTCGTATTCCGCAAAGCCTCACTCATATCCTTATAGAAGTTGATTTGCTTCGCATCCAACTCTTTCAGCCCGGCTAATCCCATGGATTCAAAATATACATCCCAATCCAACGGGGATTCTATTTGCTTGAAATCCTCGTAAGCCAATTTATTATAGTTCTTCTGGGAGTCACGCAAATCCTCACGGCCATAAGAGATCTCGGCGATAGCCTTCTCTATTTTCATCACGGCATCCACCGCCGCATCCGCTTGCTCCGGACTTGAGCCGGCCAATGTAAATAATTTATTTATATAAGCCCTGTAAGCATCACGCATCTTGGCGGAGCCTTCATCTTCCAATAAATAATAATCCCGATCGCCCATTCCGATACCAGCCTGATACAGCTGGACGATATTCATGGCACTATTCTTCTCGTCAGCGCCCACGAACAAAGCGAAGAACGGAGCCATGCCTTCCTTATGAAGCGTAGCCACCATCTTAGAGACATCCGATTTCGTTGCCAGCGCATTGATAGCGGCCAGTTCCTCTTTGACAGGAGCCACTCCATCGGCATTCAACTTCGTGCTATCCAATCCCATCGCATACAAAGCGCCGATCTTCCCGGCGACACTGCCCGCCTCATGGGGCGTAGCGCTAAGTTCCTCGATCAATACCCGGAGCTGTTCTTGGTTATTCTCTAGTAATTGGTCGAAAGTTCCGAAACGAGCGTATTCCGGTTTCAAAGGATTATTCTTAATCCATCCACCACAAGCGTATTCATAAAAATCCGTGCCTGCGGCAACCGTGGTATCCATATTCGCAGGATTAATAGCAGCGATCTTCACTACCTCTTTCTGAGGAGTGTTACAACTCGCTAAAGCGACTATCCCAGCCGCTAAAAACGGAAACATTTTTCTCTTTCTCATTTTGTTTAGTCTTTTGCCTTAAAACCTTACAAAGATACGATAAATACGCAAAAGAAAAACATGTACGTGTTTCTTTTAAAACATGTACGACTTTTTCCGAAAACACGTACGTGTTTTTCGAACGATAAAAGGATTCATGTATTCAAGAATAAGTGTATCTTTGCCAACAAATCATTTATATCATGAAGAAACTAATAATCAGCGTTTGGGCATTTATCGCCCTTCCCTTATTCGCTCAGCGAGACGCGAATATCCGTATTTATCCGGAGCAAGGTAACCAACAGATCAGTAAACATATTTACGGGCAATTCGCCGAACATCTAGGGAGTTGTATCTACGGTGGCTTATGGGTGGGGCCGGAGTCCGACATCCCTAATACCCAAGGATACCGTACGGATGTCTTAAACGCGTTGAAGAAACTACAGATCCCGAACTTACGTTGGCCGGGCGGTTGCTTCGCCGACGAATATCATTGGATGGATGGAATCGGCCCCAAGGAAAATCGCCCGAAAATGGTGAATAATAACTGGGGAGGGACGATTGAGGATAATAGTTTTGGAACCCATGAGTTCTTGAATCTATGTGAGTTATTAGGTTGTGAGCCTTACATCAGCGGAAACGTGGGAAGCGGTACGGTTGAGGAAATGGCTAAATGGGTGGAATACATGACCTCGGAAGGAGACAGCCCTATGGCCAACCTACGCCGGAAAAATGGCCGGGATAAGGCATGGAAAGTCAAGTTTTTCGGCGTTGGGAACGAGAGTTGGGGATGCGGGGGCAGTATGCGACCGGAATATTATTCCGACCTTTACCGTCGTTACTCTACGTATTGCCGTAACTATGATAGCAATGTCTTGTTCAAGATCGCCAGCGGTGCCAGCGATTATGATTACAACTGGACCGAGACGCTGATGAAACAAATCGGCGGACGCATGGATGGTATCTCTTTACATTATTATACAGTAGGAGATTGGAACAATAAAGGCTCCGCTACCGATTTCAACACGGAGGATTAT
>OHTB01001326.1_pt1 | contig 11135 bp, 8 predicted proteins | sample 1578771 | NCBI WGS metagenome assembly OHTB01 (sample SAMEA3879516, study PRJEB24766) | human gut metagenome | biome: human-associated habitat; feature: feces | place: USA | collected 1985/1987 | reverse complement strand
CGCGCTACCTGCCGAGCGAATTCGGGCTGGACGTTTCCGCGCCGGACGACGCGCAGCTCGCGCTCGAGCTTTGATCCCGGCAACTATTAAACACAGTAAAAAGCGAGGGACGCGTAGGCATCCCTCGCTTTTTGTTTTGCTTTTTTACTGCCCGCACAGCGCGCTGCGGTTTTCTTCCGCAAGGCGCAGCGCCGCGTCTCGGTCCACACCGTAGGCAAAACGGAACGCATACGGCTTTGTCATCGTGATCGCGCTCACCGTGCCGTCCTTCAGGTAAAACGCAATGTCGCGGACGTCGTAGTTCCCGTCGTCCTGCGGCGTCTGCGGCTGCCAGACGTAGGCGCGGTCGAAGTCATAGGCGGGCTCGCTGTAGCCGCCTTCGTCGCTGTAGCCGTCATAAAGCTCGGACTCGTCTGCCGCGATGCAGTAAAGCGCCTCCGGGTATTCCGTCAGCAGCGCTTTCTCGCTGTCGCCGACCTTGACGCCGCGCGGCGTTCCCACGCCCACAGCACTGGTGCGCAGATAGCTGATGACCTCGCGCCCCGTTTCAGGGTAGTAGTCCGTCCCGACGACGAGCTGCGCGTCCGCGTCGTAATGGCGCGCAAAGTCGTAGGGCAGCATCCCGTCGCTGTCGTAGGTCGTATTCTCCGTTTTCCCGTTCGGCTCGTAGTCCGCTCCAAGGCTCAAAAATCCGCCCGGCAGCTCCAGCGTAAAGTTCGCGTCCGGCTGCGGCTCGACCGTCAGATCTTCCTCCCGCATCAGGGGCTCGTCCGGTGCGCCGTCCGACGCTTCCTGCTTTTCTCCGCAGCCTGACACCAAAAGCGTCAGCGCCGCCAAGAGCGCCGCAAGCAGCTGCGCTGTATTTTTCCGTCTCATATCGGTCTCCTCCTTGATTTTGTTTTTTTACGCTTCCTTCAACTTTTCCTCGAGCAGCTTGAAGGCTTCATCCGCCGCTTCCCCGCGAATTTCCTCGCGGGAAGCCGCGCCGAAGTCAAAGCGCTCGGCGATCGTCTCCTTGGGCGACGAAAATCCGATGAATACCGTGCCGACGGGATTTCCCCGCTCGTCGCGGTCGGGTCCAGCGACGCCCGTGACGCTGACGGCGCAGTCCGCCGTCGTCGCCTTGCGTGCGCCCTCGGCCATTGCGCGGGCGACGGGCGCGGACACCGCGCCGTACTCTTCCAGCATGTCCGCCGGAACGCCGAGCACGCGGTGCTTAACGATATTCGTATAGCTCACGACGCCGCCCATGAACACGCCCGACGCGCCCGGCACATCCGTGATGCGCTTGGCAATGAGACCGCCGGTGCAGCTCTCCGCCGCGGCGAAGGTCACGCCGCGCGCCTTGAGCGCTTCATAGCAGCGCTGTTCGACTGTTTTTTCTGCCATGATAAGACTTCCTTTCAGAGCTTGATGCGCACGAACTCGCGATTCGTCATCGCGCGGTCGATAAGGCCCTCGATATCAAGGACAGTCTCGGTCTCACGGACCTCGTCGAGGTTCGGCTTCGTGCGCGGATGACGCGGGGTGAAGACCGTACAGCAATCCTCATAGGGTAAGATCGACGTATCGAACGTGCCGATCTTACGGGACAAACGCACGATCTCTTCCTTATCCATGCCGATGAGCGGGCGCAGGACGGGAAGATCGACGACATCCTCGGTCACGCGCAGGGCCTCCATCGTCTGAGACGCGACCTGACCGAGGTTCTCGCCCGTGACGAGCGCCTTGGCCTTGACCTGATCGGCCACGCGCTGGGAGATGCGCATCATAAAGCGGCGCATGATGAGCGTGAAGAATTCCTCGGGGCAGTTTCTTCTGATCTCCTCCTGGATCTCGGTAAACGGCACGATCTGCACCGTCAGCCGCCCGCACCAGGGGACTAAGAGCTTGGCAAGGGAAAGCACCTTCTCCTTCGCCTCATCGGACGTGTACGGTGGGGAGAAGAAGTGCACCATTTCGAGCTTGACGCCGCGCTTGGCGATCATGTAGGACGAGACGGGCGAGTCGATGCCGCCGGAGAGCAGGCTGACCGCCACGCCGCCCATGCCGATGGGCAGGCCGCCCGCGCCCTCTTCAGCGGGGCCGTGGACATAGGCCGCATCGTCGCGAATTTCGATATGCACGACGAGCTCGGGGTCGTGGACGTTGACCTCGCACGTCGGGAACGCCTGATGCAGCGCGCCGCCGACCTGCTGGGAGATCTGGATCGACGTCAAGGGGAAGGTCTTGTCGGCGCGCTTGCTCTCGACCTTGAAGCTCTTCGCCGCGCGCATCTCACCGGCAAGGTAATTCTTTGCCGCAGCGATGATCTTCTGGATGTCCTTTTCGCACGGCAGCGCCTTTGAAACGGCGATGATGCCGAAGACCTTCTTGCAGCTCTCAAACGCGGCCTCGATGTCGCACTCGTCGTCCTTCGGCTCGACGTAGATGGTGCTCTGCTTGGAGTAGACGCGGAAATTGCCGCATTTCGACACGCGGCGGTTGACGTTCGACATCAGCTTATCTTCGAAGCTGCGGCGGTTCAGGCCCTTGAGCACGACCTCGCCGAGCTTGCACAGGATCATTTCATGCATTGGTATTGTTCTCCTCATTTGTTATGGCCGCTTCCGCATCGGCGGAAAATGCGGCTGAATTTTCGTTGTCTTCGGATTTGGCAGGCTTTTTCCCTTTGCGGGTGAGCCCCAGTGTAAAGCACAGCGGCTCAACGGCGGCCAGCAGGGCAAAGAGCGCATAGCTGAACATCGTGCCCTCTCCGCTCACCCCGTTGATCCCGACCATGGCGGGCGCCATCGGCAGCTCCCAGATCATCGCAAGGATGCTCCCCGAGCCGAACGGGACAGGCATCACAAGAAGCGAGGCAAGATTCAGCACATAGAGCACGATCGCCGCATTCCAGCAGCGGTTTTTGTCGATGCCCCGCTCCGGCCGCAGGCCCCAGCCGAACAGGAACGAAAGCGCCGACACATAGACGACGCCGAGCGCGAGCCCGACGGGCGTGGCAAACGTAAAGGACGAGGTCGACCCCGTGCCGCCAAACGCCACGAACAACAGGATAAAAGCCGCGCCCTGAGCGATATGGCTCAAAATGGAAAGCGCGCCAAACTGGATGTAGTCATACCTTTTCATCTCATTCACCCCTGTAAAATATCCGTGTTGCGGTACTGGATGGCCTCGGCCAGATGATGCGCCTCGATCTTCTCGCTGCCGTCGAGGTCGGCGATCGTGCGCGCAACGCGCAGTAATCTATCGTGGCTTCGCGCCGTGAGGCCGAGGCGCTCGAACGCGCCTTTGAGCAGCTTTTCGCCCGCGGCGTCCAGCGTGCAGAATTCGCCCACCATCGCGGGTGTCATTTGCGCGTTGCAGGTGATGTTCGTGCCGGAAAAGCGCTGCTTCTGGATGTCGCGCGCGGCGTTCACGCGCGCTTTGACGTCGGCGGAGGACTCCGCCTTTTCGCGCCGGCGCATGGCTTCGAACTCGACGCTCGGCACGTTGACGTGTAAGTCCATGCGGTCGAGCATCGGACCGGAGATCTTTTCGACGTATTTTTCCACCTGCTGCTTGGTGCAGTGGCAGCGCCCCGAGGGGTGGCCGTACCAGCCGCAGCGGCAGGGGTTCATCGCGCCGACGAGCATGAAGCGGCTCGGCAGCGTGATACTGCCCGCGGCGCGGGTGATGGTGACCTCGCCGTCCTCGATGGGCGCGCGCAGCACCTCGAGCACGTCGCGGTGGAATTCGGGGAGCTCATCTAAAAAAAGCACGCCGTGGTGCGCGAGCGAAATTTCACCGGGCTTGGGCGTCTGCCCGCCACCGGTCATCGCGGAGGCTGAGAGCGTGTGGTGCGGCGCGCGGAACGGGCGGTGCAGCAGCATCGGGTGCGAGCTGTCGGTCAATCCCGCGACTGACCAGATCTCGGTCGCTTCAAGTGCTTCCTTTCGCGTCATGTCGGGCAGGATCGACGGAAGCCGCCGCGCCAGCATGGATTTGCCCGCGCCGGGCGAGCCGATGAGCAGGATATTGTGTCCGCCCGCAGCGGCGATCTCCAGCGCGCGCTTGACATTTTCCTGCCCCATGACGTCGGAAAAGTCGGGGCCGGTCTCGCTCGTCTGCTCCGCCTGCCACTTCGGCTGGGGCGAGAGCTTCTTTTCGCCCTTCAAATGCTGCACGAGCGACACGACGTCCGGCACGCCGTAAACGGTCACGCCGTCGGCAAGCGTCGCCTCCGCTGCGTTCGCCGCGGGGACGTAGAGCGTCCTGATGCCCGCGCGCACCGCGGCCATCGCCATCGGCAAAACGCCGTTCACCGCGCGAAGCGTGCCGGTCAGCGAGAGCTCGCCGACAAAGGCCGCGTCCTTCGCGGGGGGCTTGATCTCCTCTGCACTGGCAAGGATGCCGAGCAGGATGGGCAGGTCATAGAGCGTGCCCTCCTTTTTCCGACCCGCGGGGGCGAGGTTCACTGTGATGCGCGAGACAGGGAACTTCACACCGCAGTTTTTCACTGCCGCGCGCACGCGCTCGCGCGATTCCTTGACGGCCGTGTCGCCAAGGCCGACGATGTCAAACGCAGGCAGGCCCCCGGATAAAAAGCATTCCACCGTGACCTCGTAGCCCGAGATGCCCTGAAGGCCGAGCGAGCGCACCGCTGTGACCATACTGTTTTCCTCCCTCTTTCGCATCGAATCGTACAGTTTGCAATTAGTATAGCACATTTTTTGCATCAGGCAAATCCCCCTCCGCGCATTTTTGCACATTTTGCACAAAATCAATAAATCCTCGCAAAAGTTCTCGAAAAATAAAAGGAATTGAACCTATTGTTGCAAAATAGTGAATGTTTTTGCGGGAACAAGGCGTTTACATAGCGAAAAAAGTGTGCTATAGTGTCATCGTTGAATTTTGCGTTCACACGCAGAAGAACCGTTTTTTGACGGTGAAATAAATAGGAGGTTCATTTATGGCAAGAAAAATGAAATCCATGGACGGCAATAATGCTGCGGCTCACGTAAGCTATGCTTTCAGTGAAGTTGCGGCAATTTATCCCATTACGCCGTCCTCCCCGATGGCCGACCTGGTCGACCAGTGGTCTGCAAATGGCCTGAAAAACATCTTCGGCAGCCAGGTCAAGGTCGTCGAGATGCAGTCCGAAGCCGGTGCTGCCGGCGCAGTGCACGGCTCCCTCGGTGCCGGTGCTCTGACCACCACCTACACGGCCTCTCAGGGTCTGCTGCTGATGATCCCGAACATGTACAAAATCGCAGCTGAGCAGCTCCCCTGCGTGTTCCACGTCTCCGCCCGTACTGTTTCGACCCACGCGCTGAACATCTTCGGCGATCACTCCGACGTCATGGCCTGCCGCCAGACCGGTTTCGCCATGCTGTGCGAGGGCAACGTGCAGGAAGTGATGGATCTCTCCCCCGTGGCACACCTGGCCGCGCTTTCCGGCAAGGTCCCGTTCATCAACTTCTTCGACGGTTTCCGCACCTCCCACGAGATCCAGAAGATCGCCGTGTGGGATTACAAGGATCTCGCCGACATGTGCGACATGGACGCTGTCAAAGCGTTCCGCGAGCACGCCCTCAACCCCGAGCATCCCGCCATGCGCGGCTCCCATGAGAACGGTGATACGTTCTTCCAGCACCGCGAGGCCTGCAACCAGTACTACGACGCTCTCCCCGAAGTCGTGGAAAAGTACATGGGCAAGATCAACGAGAAGCTCGGCACCGATTACAAGCTCTTCAACTACTACGGCGCGCCCGACGCTGACCGCGTCATCATCGCGATGGGCTCCATCTGCGACGTGGCCGAGGAAGTCATCGACTACCTCAACGCCCACGGCGAGAAGGTCGGTCTCATCAAGGTCCGTCTGTACCGCCCGTTCAAGGCTGAGCGCCTGATCGAGGCCATCCCCGCCACCGCCAAGAAGATCGCGGTCCTCGACCGCACCAAGGAGCCCGGCGCACAGGGCGAGCCCCTCTATCTCGACGTCGTCACCGCGCTGGCCAACGCCGGCATCACCGACAAGACCGTCATCGGCGGCCGTTACGGTCTCGGCTCCAAGGACACCCCGCCCGCTTCCGTGTTCGCTGTTTACACCGAGCTTGCCAAGGCGGAGCCCAAGCGTCAGTTCACCATCGGCATCGTCGATGACGTGACGAACCTCTCCCTGCCCGAAGACAAGAACTGCCCGAACACCGCAGCCGAGGGCACCATCGAGTGCAAGTTCTGGGGTCTCGGCGGCGACGGTACCGTCGGCGCGAACAAGAACTCCACCAAGATCATCGGCGACCACACCGATAAGTATATCCAGTCTTACTTCCAGTACGACTCCAAGAAGACCGGCGGCGTCACCGTCAGCCATCTGCGCTTCGGCGACAAGCCCATCAAGAGCCCGTACTACATCAACAAGGCCGACTTCGTCGCCTGCCACAACCCCAGCTACATCATCAAGGGCTTCAAGATGGTCAACGACGTCAAGCCCGGCGGCGTGTTCATGATCAACTGCCAGTGGGACTTCGATGAGCTGAACCACCACCTCAAGGCGGATGCCAAGCGCTACATCGCCAAGAACAACATCCAGCTCTACACCATCAACGCCATCGACCTTGCCATCAAGATCGGCATGGGCAAGCGCAACAACACCATCCTCCAGTCCGCGTTCTTCTCCCTGGCGAAGGTCATGCCCGAAGAGCAGGCCATCCAGTACATGAAGGACGCCGCGACGCACTCCTACCTGAAGAAGGGCCAGGACGTCGTCGATATGAACCACAAGGCCATCGACCTCGGCGCCACCGCCTATAAGAAGATCGACGTTCCCGCCGATTGGGCGAACGCTGTCGACGCTGACGAGGCCATCTCCTACGAGGGCAAGCCCGAGCTCGTCGAGCAGGTCAAGAACATCCTCGATCCCGTGGACAAGATGGACGGCGACAGCCTGCCCGTTTCCGCCTTCATGCCTCACGTGGACGGCCAGTGGGAGCTCGGCGCTGCCGCTTACGAAAAGCGCGGCGTTGCCGTTTCCGTTCCCACGTGGGACGAGACGAAGTGCATTCAGTGCAACAACTGCGCTTACGTCTGCCCGCACGCCACCATCCGTCCCTTCGCTCTCACCGAGGAAGAGGCCAAGAATGCTCCTGCCAATGCCAAGATCGTCGACATCAAGGCCGGCAAGGGCAAGGGTGTTTACAAGTACACGATGGCCATCTCCCCGCTCGACTGTATGGGCTGCGGCGTTTGCGTCGGTCAGTGCCCGGTCGGCGCTCTGACGATGGTCGGTCAGGAGAGCGAGCTTCCCGAGCAGGATGTGTTCAACTACTGCGTCTCCAAGGTCTCCGACAAGAAGGATATGCAGGATCTCACTGTCAAGGGCAGCCAGTTCAAGCAGCCCATGCTCGAGTTCTCCGGCTCCTGCGCAGGCTGCGCCGAGACCAGCTATGCCCGTCTCGTCACTCAGCTCTTCGGCGACCGTATGTACATCTCCAACGCCACCGGCTGCTCGTCCATTTGGGGCGGCCCCGGCGCTACCAACCCGTACTGCACGAATGCCGAGGGCAAGGGCCCCGCATGGTGCAACTCCCTGTTCGAGGACAACGCCGAGCACGGCTTCGGTATGTATGTCGGCCAGGAGAAGATCCGCGAAGATCTGATGGCCAAGACCGAGCAGCTCCTTGCCATCGAGTGGGCACAGCCCGCACTGAAGGAAGCCGCTCAGAAGTGGCTCGACACCAAGGACGATGGCAACGCCAACGCCGAGGCCACGAAGGAATACGTCGCGGCTCTGCAGGCGAACATCGCCACCGTCGACGAGCTGGCCGCTGTGCCCAAGTTCGCTGAGCACGCCGCCGAGCTCAAGGCCAAGGGTGAGAAGTTCTGCGACTGCGATGCCTGCAAGCTCGTTGCTGAGATCCTCGACAAGAAGGATTACCTCTCCAAGAAGTCCGTTTGGATCTTCGGCGGCGACGGTTGGGCTTACGATATCGGCTTCGGCGGCGTGGACCACGTGCTTGCTCAGAACAAGAACGTCAACGTCTTCGTCTTCGATACCGAGGTCTACTCCAACACCGGCGGTCAGGCTTCTAAGGCTTCCAACATCGGTCAGGTCGCTCAGTTCGCGGCTGCCGGTAAGGAGACCAAGAAGAAGTCTCTGGCTGAGATCGCCATGAGCTACGGCTACGTCTACGTGGCGCAGGTCGCCATGGGCGCAGACTACAACCAGTGCCTGAAGGCCTTCCACGAGGCGGAGAGCTACGATGGCCCGTCCATTATCATCGCCTATGCGCCGTGCATCAACCATGGTATCAAGGGCGGTATGGGCATTAGCATGACGGAAGAGAAGGCCGCTGTGGCCTCCGGCTACTGGCACAACTTCCGCTTCGACCCGCGCCTGGCTGCGGACGGCAAGAACCCCTTCTCCCTTGACAGCAAGGAGCCGAGCCAGAGCTACCGCGACTTCATTATGAACGAAGTGCGTTACAACTCCCTGCTTCGCGCCTTCCCGGATCGCGCAGAGTGCCTGTTCGAGAAATCCGAGGAGTATTCCAAGGAGAAGTATCAGCATCTGCTCAAGCTCAAGGATCTCTACGCGCCGGCTGAATAAGTGCCGGAGAGCTTCTAAAAACACAGTGCGCGTGCTCCGCAGATTATCTGTGAAGCACGCGCATTTTTTTGGCGACAGCATGTGCCCTTGAGAAGGAATTTAGGCAAATTAGGCAAAAAAACCGTGCTGCCACAGGCCCTTTTCTATGTGGCAGCACGGTTGTATATTTAGTTAACTTTCTGGCTTACTGATCTTCCAGAAGGCCCCGGATGACCTCTGCGCTCTTATCCATCACCATCTGGATGCCGCGGTTGACATCAAAATAGTCTTTTCGGATTTGTTCCAGATGCTCGCGCCCCGCCGGCTCAATGTGATAATAAACGCGCAGCTGGCGGCGCCCAGAGGTGGACTGATGGTCGGTGATATAGCCCTTGCTCATGAGGCGATACAGGGTGGGATACATAGAGCCTTCCGGGATCGTAATTTCCCCTTTACTGCGCTTTTTGACGAGCTGAGCCATCTGATAACCGTACATATCCTCTTCACACAGCATTGTCAACAGCAGCATTTCCACGGCACCTTTTTTAAAATTGTCTTTGGCGCTCCCCATCGAGCAAGCCACCTCATTTCTTAATTATAATTTTACTACAGTTGAATGGTTTTGCCTCTCCATTCCGTAGCGCCAATCTGGAAGCTGTCGTTTTTCGCGAAAGCAAGACATTTCCTATATCATAACACGATCATATTGAATAGTAAATACCTGGCGCACATCTTATTCATTTATTACGAAACTATTTTTGAGTAAGCATTGGAACCATCTATAACTAATTATACCATGAAGTTTTAAAAATGCAATACATTTTGCAATATTTTATTACGAAAAATCGTATATTAAACTTTCATACTCAATTTTTAGAGAAGAATTGCTTTTTTGCCAAAGCGGATCGGCCTTCAAACCAATGCAGAGCATGCGCTTCATCTGTTGTTGGTAGCATCAGCAAACAGGCGCAATAGCGCTTTTCTTTGGTCCGATTTTCAAATGGCGAATGCTCCACAAAATAATCCATTTGATTTTTGGTTTTTCTCTTGCATCCCTTGTGCTTTTATGCTAAACTATTTAAGCATTTGTTTTCCGTCGTGCCATTGCGACGGGGTTCATGCCGGCTGAGAGGCCAGACATTGAAACGGACGGTCCGCTTCCGCCGTAGGCGGTATGAACGCCTGTAAATTAAAGGAGGAAATTTTAGAAATGGACGCTTTGAAGATCATTACCGAAGGCCAGATGAAGCAGGACGCACCGGTGATTCGCGTGGGTGATACGGTGAAAGTTCATGTAAAGATCCGTGAAGGCGAGCGCGAGAGAATCCAGGTGTTTGAAGGCACGATCATTGCGAAGAAGGGCAGCGGCGTATCTGAAACTTTTACCGTTCGCCGCGTTTCCTACGGTGTCGGCGTTGAGCGTGTCTTCCCCATCAACAGCCCCTTCGTTGAGAAGGTCACCGTTGTCCGCAAGGGCAAGGTTCGCCGCGCCAAGCTGTTCTATCTGCGTGGTCGTACCGGCAAGGCTGCTAAGGTCAAGAGCGATATTTGATGATCCCCGCGTAAAACCGGGAGAAAAGGGACAACTTGTTGTCCCTTTTTTCTTTATTCCGGACCAGACAAGATTGTGAGGTGCATCGGGAAATGGAAAAGCATGCTTCAACACAGGAAACTGTGCGCGGACAGAATGTGTTTGAGTGGTACGAGGCGCTGATCTCCGCCGCGCTGGTGCTGGTGCTGGTATTCTCGCTGTTCTTCCGCATCATTCAGGTGGACGGCGAATCCATGGTGCCCACCTTGCAGAACGGCGATAAGCTGATCGTCTGGGGCGCGGGCTACGAGCCCCAGCGGGGCGATGTGGTCATCGTGGACAGCTACACAGCCTACGGTAAGCCGCTGGTCAAGCGTGTCATTGCCAAGGGCGGCGATGTGGTGAACATTGATTATCAGGCTGGCACGGTCTCGGTGAACGGGGAAGTGCTGCAGGAAGCTTATATCGCTGAACCGACCTATCTTGGCTATGACGTAACATTCCCGTACACGGTGCCGGAGGGCACGGTGTTTGTGATGGGCGATAACCGCAACGCCTCACTGGACAGCCGCTCGTCCTATGTGGGCTGCATTGATGAACGCGATATTCTGGGCAAAGTGCTGCTCTGCTTTTTGCCCTTTTCGGATTTTGGGGTGGTAAAATGAACAACGATACCCGCTTTGCAAATCAATATAACATCCAATGGTTCCCCGGCCACATGACCAAGACCCTGCGGATGATGGAGACGGAGATTCAGCATGTGGATGCCAGTCTGGTGCTGCTGGATGCCCGCATCCCGCTTTCCAGCCTGAACCCCGAGATCGAGCGCATCACCGCGGGCAAACCGCAGCTCTATGTGCTGAACAAGGCAGATCTGGCCGATCCTGCTGTGACAGAGGAGTGGATCAGATACTTCCGCGCCGCCGATGCAGGCTGTGTGGCCATCAGCGCCAAGCAGAAGGGCGGTGCCAAGGCGGTGCAGACCGCCATTGAAAAGGAGCTGGCCTCGCTGCTGGAGCGCCGCCAGAACCGTGG
>OHTB01001325.1_pt1 | contig 11135 bp, 7 predicted proteins | sample 1578771 | NCBI WGS metagenome assembly OHTB01 (sample SAMEA3879516, study PRJEB24766) | human gut metagenome | biome: human-associated habitat; feature: feces | place: USA | collected 1985/1987 | reverse complement strand
AATTTCACCAATCCTCCCAAACCACCACCAGCCATATTCACCGATGAAGTGCCATGCAGCAAAGAAGCGTCATCTATAAAATAAGATGGAATCATCGAAAAGTCAGTCATCCCCAACATTGGATTGTTGATACGCATACCGTTCCATGTTACCTGTGTATGCGAAGCAGACGTTCCCCGAAATGATACAGTAGAAAGCGTGGCACGTCCGTAGCTTTTTACAAAAATAGAAGAATTGAAAGTGAGTATATCCGCCATTGACAAGGCTATATTCTCCTTAAGCACAAGTGAATCAAATCTGGTCTGCTGTACGCCTATATCTTTCATCGGGCGCTTTCCTAAAATTTCCACTTCACGAATGACAACTCCCTTTTCCGCCCAATTCTTATTGTCGCTGCTGTGTTGTTGTCCACTCATTATAGATGGAAGTAATAAAAGAACTCCTACAAACTGCACTAATAATATATTTCTCCTCATATTCTTCTCTACCGATTACTTCCAACAAAATGCTCCGGGAATAATCCCTACATAAAACTCATCCACAAGTTCCCCATCTTTCGTATAGCGATAAATCATCCCCTGTTGCTGATAGTCAATAGCATCAGCCACATAGACATCTCCATTCTTCGGACTAACCGTCAGACCATAATACTTCGTATCACGATACTTGAGGAAAGGACGTACGGGGACACGCTCCGCATCAACAGACATACGCCAAATATCTTTGTTAATCCAGTAAAGTTCATCACCCGCACCATTAAGCTGTACTTCCGAAGGAGCATCTCCTAACTGAAACTTAAATTGTTTCTCTATCTTGAATGTTTCGGCATCAATGCGATAAAGTGATGGTTCTTCATATCCGTAAGGACTGCCTTCATACCCTCCGTCAGTAATTGTCCATAATTTGTAGTTCTTATCCATCACCAGTGAAGTTGGCTGTATCCCTACTTCAAGTTGATCTACTACCTGATCAGTTGTAGTATCTATTTTCAATATACGCTTTTGATAAGACCAGCAATTTACATACACATATTTGCCATATTGTACCATCTGCTCTGTCGATCCTGTTTCCATCGTCATATCCGGACATTCGATATATCCGGTTATCTGATAAGTTTTGGGATTGACAATGAAAATACGATAATCCCAAATCTGTGTGACATAGGCTTTTTCGTCCGAAATAAAATGAATGTAGCGTGGAGAAGTAAGTCCCGTAATGCGTCCCACTTCCTTAAATGTATTAATATCAATGGCAAAAATGACGTGAGAGTTGTTTACTACCACCCAACCGACATCATTACGAATAGTCATTGACTGTGCTACATCTCCCAACTTCATCGCATTAGCCCGATAGAATACTTCATTTTCTACCGTTTTCGTTTCCGGGTCATAATAAGATAAGGTAGCATTACCATACTGAAAGTTCCCTTCATTGGTAATGAAAAGACCGTCTCCCGTAGCTGAGAAATCCTCCATCTCACCATAATCCCATTTCATACAACCGATAAAAGCCGTCAGACAGAAGACAATAAATAAAACAGATAGTAAAATTCGTTTCATAATTAAAAGTGAGAAAAGGTTATTAACTAACTTGTCGCATCACTCATTAGACATCTGCCAGCAAATTATAATTTGCGACAAACATCAAACATAGCATTTGTACCGACCGGTTGAATGAGGAATCAATTGAATATAGGAATGAACTATACCAGTTGATTTCTACCCGAAACCCGCGGGTATAAATCTGCAGCGGCAAGGCAGGTCTTCTGACTCGTCCCCGTTTATCACGCCTTCCCAGTGATGTCACCAGTGGCAAAGAATGTGATAAACTCATCTCCCGAAAGAGAGGACTTACAGCAGCAGGTACTGTCCCGGATTTACACCGGATTCCCTTTTCATCGTTTTGGAAGGTTAAACAATTCCAAATACGAACCTTGCGGGTGCAAAGATACTATAATTATATTTCACGCCTCACTTCTCCCCTGTCTTTTTTATCAAGAACAAAAGATTAAAGACTTCTTCAAATTAGCACATTATGAGCAAGCAGATGAAAAAGAGAAAAGTTTGCCCTCTGTTCCTTCCTATCTTTCGGATAAAAACCGGATGACTCATCAAAAAGAGGAAGAATGTCTATTTTCACAAAAGCGGCTTAATATCAAAACCATCAATTTTCAATCATTTTAGCCTAGATTACAAGAATATGCAAGCAACAGCAAACAAAAGAAACTATATCTACGATATTTTATCATAAACTAAGCATCCATATCAAAAGAGCAAACAGCACAAAAAAGCATAATAACGTACAAAATAAGATTGCTTCTTAACCGAATTAACATTGCTTTATAAGCAAACTAAGATTGGTTTTAAACCAAACTGACCTTCCTTTAAAACCAAGCCCGCCTTCCTTTAAAAGAAAATCAACCTACTTGGTCGGCAAAAGCTGCATATATAACCATTTTTCCTGCATAACGGCCTCCGCTTTCCGCATATTCTTGCATATAAGTAATCCATTTTTCTCCTATTTCAAGTATTTAGCTTCTATTTTCCCAATAGAAAATCTTAAAAACAGAACATTTGGAGATGGTGTCACTATACCATCGGCATAGTGACACTATCCTGCAAGTATGGTGACACTATCAGAGAAAGATAGTGTCACCATATCCAATTCCTCCTTTCCCGCCCCCGACAACGTAATAAAAATTAATTAGTTAAAATAGACATATTATATAAAAAGATAACTATCTTTGCGGTCAAGAAGTTGGTTCTTCGTTGCTATAATAAGTTGTATTTCATTCGATTAAGATATAACAAAAGCTATCGAAGATTAAAAGGGAATGCCGTGTGAATCGGCAACAGTATCCGCTGCTGTATTTTCCCGTACTGCCCTTGAAGGACAGTACAGTTTGTAGCAATTTGTCACTGGAAATTTTCTCTGGGAAGGCGCTGCAAATAAGGGAATAAGTCAGAAGACCTACCTCCTTTCGGTTGGATTTTACTCCTGCGGCATACGGGAGGTAGTTCGTTGTCTTTTTCCACAGGCGCTTACCATGTGCGGACGGAAGAGGCTTCTTCTATATTTATACTTACCGGGATACTGACTGCCCAGCGTAAAATCCATTATCATTCCTGTTTGCAAACTAATTAAAAGTATGCTTATGATAAATGGATTTTTAAAAACAATCGCTAGCTTATTAATGCTATGTACTGTCGTGTCTTTCGCCTCCTGCCGGAACGACGGTGATGATGAAGAATTGGGTGGCGGGACAACAGGTCAACCACCGGTAATTACCTTCGACAACGGTACGGGAATCTACACAGTAAAGATTATGAAAAGCATCACAATCACTCCCCTAGTGAACGATGCCACCGATCCTGTATATACATGGAAAGACGAGAAAGGTAAAATAGTATGTACAGACCTCTCATACACCTATTCACCTAAAGCGGAAGGAGAAGTCTATTTCAAATTCCGCGTGGACGCCAAGAATGGTTATGCCGAAGAAGAACTGCGGGTAGATGTAGTGGAAAAAATGATACCTTCCGTATCATTGATTCCCGCCTACTCTACCTATATGGGAAAGAGCGTAACCCTCGAATCTTCCGTAAATTTCACTGAAGGAGCAAAGTACGAATGGGTGTCCATTGACGAAAGCGGTAAAACCAAAGAAACGGTCGGAACCGAAGCTACCTATACGTTTACCCCCACCGAAGAAGGACAATTCAGTTTCAAACTTACGGTTACCAACGAAGACGGTAGCGGGAATGCGTCGACTTCCGTACTGGTATCACCTGAGCCAGTGATGAATATAACCTTCAGCAGTAATCAACTAACCGTCCCCAAAGGTCGTGCTGCCTGTATAGCTCCCGTCATTACGGATACAACAACCCATGCAACCTACGTGTGGGAAGTAGACGAAGTAATGCAACAGGGAGAAATTGGCCCCACTTTTTCCTTCACTCCACCAACAGCCGGAAGCTATGTGGTAAAAGTAACCGGAACAGATGGCGACATAATAAAAAGTGCTATCCAGACCGTAGTCTGCCTGCCGTCTGATGAAGCCAAATACTACCGCGCACCGTCAGCTGGTAGTTCGGACAGTAAAGTGAAAGTATACCACCTACGCCCTGCTCCGGGACAATTCATAGCACAGATTTCCGGACAGACCGAAGAAGAAGCCTGTCGTTACGCTGAGACTCGCATGAATGTACAAAACAATTATGTGTCTCTGGGTGCATGGGGAGGATATATCATCGTGGGATTCGACCACAGCGTATACAACAAACCCGATGTAAACGGTAACGGAGGATACGATTTCTCTATTATAGGCAATCCCTTCGACGGTAGTTCCGAACCGGGTATCGTCTACGTCATGCAGGACGAAAACGGAGACGGACTGCCCAATGACACTTGGTACGAACTACGTGGCAGCGAAACCGGAAAGGCGGAAACCTATCAACACTATGCCGTCACTTATTACCGCCCGCCTACACACAATATGCCCCTGCAATGGATCGACAACCGGGGAAACTCCGGCTCCATCGACCTCAATCCTAACTTCCCGCTATGGATAAAAGAAAACAACTATACTTTATACGGTACCCGCCTGAAGCGAAATACAACCCGGACACCGGGCGGAATCTGGCGCAATGAATCCTATCCGTGGGGATATGCGGACAACTGGGGAGAAGACATTCTCGCCGAGGGCGACAATCACGATGCCGCACCCGTAGGCAACGCCTTCAAGATAGAAAACGCCATGTATCCCGACGGCACTCCGGTCAAGTTGCAATACATCGACTTCATCAAGGTGCAGACCGGCATACAATCCGTAGCGGGAGCCATCGGAGAGTTGTCCACCGAAGTATTCGGCTTCGTCGATTATAAGATGAGCGAAGCTCCTTCAAAGATAGATTAATAATCATTCATTATAAATTCACTTAATTTTTTAGACAATGAGAAAAGTAAATTACTGGAAAACCCTGTTAGTGGTTTTATGTACCGGATGCATCTTTGCAGCATGTGGCGACGACGACGATGAAAACCCGTTCACCGGAGTAGACAACAACTTCCTTAGTTTTTCACTGGAAAGCAATGAAAACGTATGGAAAGCGACGATTATAGACAATGAGATCACCGTAACGGTTCCCGAAGGAACTTCGCTCGATGGTGCGCAAGCCAGCTATACCCTTAGCGAGCAGGCAACTGTTAACCCCAATCCTTCTTCCGTTACCGCCTGGGGCGAAGAGCAACAATTCACAGTAACTTCCTACAACGGAACTACGCGTACCTATAAATATACAGTACGCTACTCCGCTGTAAGTGAAATCGGCACATTCATACTTAATTCGCAAGCTGATGTAGACGCTTTAGCCGACCACCATGTCACGGTTATCGAAGGCAGTCTGAGCATAGCTACAGTAGAAAATACAGAAGACCCCGTGATTAATCTGAACGGATTGGCAAAGATTACCGAAGTAATGGACGACATCACTATCGGGCAATACTATAAAGGTGAAAACCTTGCCGGACTGGCTAAACTGGAAAAGGTGGGAAGTATCAGCATGAGAAACAATAGCTCACTGACCGAGTTTGCACTCCCAAACTTGCTTTCTATCCGTGGAGAACTATTCATAGCAAACCCGGCAGAAAACAACATCACTTCTATAAAATGCCCGCAACTAACTACAATTCTAAAACAATGCTATATCCAAGCTCCCAACCTGAAAAGCTTAAATCTCAATTCGCTCGAAAGCATTCCGGGAAAAGGAGATAACAGTGATGGAGATGGTACATTCTCTCTTTATGGTAGCCAGCTTGTTTCATTAGATTTGCCGGTCTTAAAGCAGGTAGGAAAAAAGTTCACTCTATCGTTGGGAACAAAACATCCGGAACTCACCCAAATTAATCTACCGGAACTTATCTCCTGTAAAGAAGTATCTATTGGTTATGCAGATAAGTTAGAAACAATCAGTCTTCCCAAATTATCCACTCTTTCTTCTTTTAGCATTACTTCTTGTGCCAAATTTTCGAAGTTGAACGAAACCATTGCACCGTCCAATTTGGAAAAGCTAAGTGTATCACATTGTCCAAGCGTAACGGAATTGGATGCAAGTCAAAAAGACATCAACAGTATTTCTATCACTTATGTTGACAATAATTTCGTTCTAAAAGGAAAAGAAGAAATGGGAAGCTATGCATTCACAGGATATCAACTACCCAAAACAGAAGGAATCTCTACTTTTGCCAGTCTCACGGTTACCACTCCGCTTACTAATGTAGAAATTTCCGGTATTAAACAAGTTACAGGGGAATTAAGTTTCCAAGCTACAGCAAATGTGACATTGGAGTCAGTGAGTATGCCCGATTTAGAAACTGTAGGTAAATTCGCTACTGGAAATGACAATAAAAGATGCAACTTTCCTAAACTTACAAGAGTGACTGAAAGGTTATATATAAATATAGAAAAAACTGTAACTGACCTCTCTTATTTAAATTTTAAGAGTTTAGAGTCTGTAGAGTTTTTAGAAATGTATGGCAGCAGAAATACCAACATAACATCACTTGAAGACCTTTTGTCCAAATTAAAATCGTCAAATCGTATAAGTATTAGACTATTCACAGCTCTATACGATTTTAGTCTATTCAAAGATATAGCAGATGCAATGACAGAAGACGCCCAATGGTACGTACGTACTTGTGGTCCCGGAACAGTAACATTACAACAGATGCAAGAATCAGCAACCGGTGATTTTACACCGGATAATTAATCACTTAATAAATTACAATTATGAAAAAGAGCATTTTTTTCTTAGCAGCCAGTGCAATTATGTTTGCAATGGGCAGTTGTACTAATGATGTGTTGGACAATGTCCAGCAAGTAGACAGTTCACTTCCGCAGACACGTGCTACAGCGAGTAATGACTGGACGTATGCGTATGTACTTAGCGAAGGTACATGGCATGTAGCTCCTCCCTCATCTCCAGGAAACATTGTTCGCTATGATAACAATTGGACGAAAAAGTCTACCCTAGAAATTGGAGACACAGGCAACGACTTGATTCAATACGGATCAAAACTCTATTGTGCAGTAAGTGGTCACGACCTTACAGCAGATAATGGAGGAATATGGGTACTGAATGCCAAGACCGGTCAACTTCTCACACCTCAAATGAAACAATACGATGATGAAAAAACCGGGCACAAAGCTATGCCAAGACACTTGGCTGCTGCCAATGGAAAAGTATATATCAGCTTTTATTCAGGGGCAGTGATGTCTATCGACACCATGAATTATGCTAAAGTTAACTACCTAGAACTGGATGCGACCTATTCAGAAGGAATCTGTGTAGGTAAAGACAACAAAATATATGTCTGCAATTCAGGCAATACTGATGACACCCAAGCTGGTGAAGGAACAACTATTTCCGTATTGCCACTCACCCTTGGTAGTGAAACTCAAATTACCGTTCCTAAAAATCCTAAGTTGATAGCAGCCTATTCAGCTAATAAGATGTATTTTAACGTACTGGGTGACGGAGGTATGCACTCTGCATTGTACAAATTCAATCCAACTACACCCAATGTAGCTCCAACATTAGTTACAGAAAAAGCAGGTGGATTTGCAATCGGCAGTCAATATCTTTATACAGCAGATATTGATTGGAACACAACTGACTATAAGACTATCATGCAAAAAGTACAATTATCGAATGATGTTACCAGTGATTTCACAGATGATCCCGGATATATGTTCGGTTTCAGCGTAACAGTCAATCCATTCAACGGAGATGTATGCTTCGGTCAATCAATGGGAGACGCATTGTATATTTATGACTCCGCAGGAGGTGATTACCTAGATATGGTAAATACCGGCACAGCCAACGTGAACGCCGTAGTCTTCGTCAAATAACTTTCCGCATCAATACTGAAAAGTTAGATTCAATCCATTCACCTCCCAGCGAAACTTTCTCGTAAGGGAGGTGATTTTTCTTCTTTTTTACTACTTTTGTCCTCAGATAAAAACATCCGTATGAAATTTAAATCCATTATTTCAACTATCACGCTATTATGCCTCCTTTTTTTGGCAAGCTGCGTATACAATAAAAAAACTTCTTTGGAAGCATTCAAGCAAGACGTATACACGCCCGAATATGCTACCGGATTCAAGATACTGGGCGCAAAGAATGCCCAAAGCACCTTGATACAAGTATCCAACCCGTGGCAAGGAGCCAAAAATGTAACAATGTCCTACTTCATCTCCCGCAATGGTGAGCTCCCCCCCACAGGATTCACCGGACCGACCATCCCTGCCGGAGCCCAACACATCGTATGTATGTCTTCCTCCTACATCGCCATGCTCGACGCACTGGGACAAGTGGACCGCATCGTAGCCGTATCCGGCATTAACTACATAGCCAATCCCTACATCCTCGCCCACAGAGATTCTATCAAGGACATGGGCCCCGAAATAAACTACGAACTATTGCTGGGATTGAAACCGGACGTCGTACTGCTATATGGCATCGGTGATGCCCAGACAGCAGTAACAGACAAGCTGAAAGAACTCGCTATCCCCTATATGTATGTAGGAGAATATTTGGAAGAGTCACCGCTTGGCAAAGCCGAATGGCTGGTTGCCCTCTCCGAACTGACAGACAGCCGCGACAAAGGCATCGAAGTATTCAGTGAAATCCCCAAACGCTATCAGGCACTGAAAGACCTCACCGCATCCGCAGAGCAACACCCTACCGTAATGTTCAACACCCCGTGGAACGACAGCTGGGTGATGCCTTCCACCCAGAGCTATATGGCACAACTGGTCACTGACGCAGGAGCCGACTATATATATAAGGAGAACACCTCCAACAGCTCCGCCCCCATCGGCCTGGAAACTGCCTACGGACTGATACAAAAAGCAGACTACTGGATTAATGTAGGCATGGCATCCACACTGGACGAACTGAAAAGCATGAATCCCAAATTTGCCGATGCCAAATCCGTCCGTGATAAAACAGTTTATAACAACAACCTGCGGATGACCGCCACAGGAGGCAATGACTACTGGGAATCGGCAGTCGTACGTCCGGACGTCGTATTGCGTGATCTGATTCATATCTTTCATCCCGAACTTGTATCCGACTCAACCTACTATTACAGACATCTGGAATGAAGCAACCTCGTAGACACACCACTCTTTTATTCATCACTCTGGGAATAATCGCCGTAGTCTTATTATTAATAGATATGGCGACAGGGGACACTTATATCCCCATCCCCAAAGTATGGGCCGTACTGACCGGAGGCGAATGCGACGAGATGACACGCAACATTCTTCTCTCCATCCGCTTTATACGGGTAGTAGTAGCAGGGTTGATAGGTATCGCCTTGTCGGTCAGCGGCCTGCAAATGCAGACCGTCTTCCAGAATCCGCTGGCAGACCCTTATCTGCTGGGAGTCAGTTCCGGTGCGGGACTCGGAGTGGCGTTGTTTATATTAGGTGCCCCGTTGCTCGGCTGGGCGGATTTCCCACTTTTGCAATCCGCCGGCATCGTAGGTTCGGGCTGGATAGGGACCGCCGTCATCTTGCTGGGCGTAGCCATCATCAGCCGGAAAGTAAAGAATATACTGGGCGTACTGATCATGGGAGTCATGATAGGCTACGTAGCGGGAGCCATCATCCAGATATTGCAGTATCTAAGTTCGGCGGAACAACTGAAAATGTTCACCCTGTGGTCAATGGGATCGCTCAGCCACATCACAGCCGGACAGCTGTCTATCATGATACCGGTAGTGTGCATAGGTCTGCTGCTCTCCGTAGCCTGCATCAAGTCACTGAACCTGCTCTTGCTTGGTGAAAACTACGCACGCACGATGGGCATGAACATCAAACGCTCGCGGACGCTTGTCTTCATCTCTACGGCACTGCTGACCGGAACAGTCACCGCCTTTTGCGGCCCCGTAGGATTCATCGGACTGGCAGTGCCGCACATCACCCGACTGCTGTTTGATAATGCCGACCACCGGATACTGATGCCGGGCACCATGCTGACAGGACTTATCGCCATGCTGATATGCGACATCATCGCCAAGAAATTCCTGCTGCCGGTGAATTGTATCACCGCACTGCTGGGAGTTCCGGTTATTTTATGGGTAATAGGTAAAAACTTGCGTATATTCAAATGATTCAACTCAAAGACCTGACACTGGGATACGAACAGCGTACGCTGCTGGAAAAAGTCTCCGCCCACATCACGGGAGGACAACTCGTCGCACTGCTCGGCAGAAACGGCACAGGAAAAAGTACACTGCTGCGTGCCGTCATGGGACTGGAAAAGCCCCAAAACGGAGAAATTATCCTACACGGGAACAACATCGCTTCACTGAAACCGGAAGAACTGGCACGGAACATCAGCTTCGTCACCACCGACAAAGTGCGCATTGCCAACCTGCGATGCAGAGACGTCGTCGCACTGGGACGTGCTCCCTATACCAACTGGCTCGGTCAGCTGCAAGGAGAAGACAAGGAGAAGGTGGACAACGCCATGCACCTGGTAGGCATGGACAGCTATGCGGAAAAGACGATGGACAAAATGTCCGACGGAGAATGCCAACGCATCATGATAGCCCGTGCCCTTGCACAGGACACTCCTGTCATCCTGCTCGACGAACCCACGGCGTTCCTCGACCTCCCGAACCGCTACGAGCTGGCGACGCTGCTCCGGCGGCTGACCCGTGACGAGGGCAAGTGCATCCTCTTCTCGACGCACGACCTCGACATAGCGCTGTCGCTCTGCGACGCCGTCACGCTCATCGACACCCCGTCCCTGCACCTGCTCCCGGCCGGGGCGATGGCTCGCAGCGGCCTCATCGAACGCCTCTTCGCGGGCGAAAGCGCCCGTTTCGACCCCGAGACCCGCACCGTGAAGCTCCGCTGATCCCGCGGAAATGCGTTCCGGCGCATCCCGGAGCGGGTCTTCAGGCAAAAAAACGGATTTTTTCGACATATTTTTTGCACCGTACGCTTTTTTGCTTACCTTTGCACCGCTAAAGCCTCCCCTTGCGGGGTCGGCGATAGTGGTAAAGGCCCATTCGTCTATCGGTTAGGACGCAAGATTTTCATTCTTGAAAGAGCAGTT
>OHTB01001314.1_pt1 | contig 11205 bp, 9 predicted proteins | sample 1578771 | NCBI WGS metagenome assembly OHTB01 (sample SAMEA3879516, study PRJEB24766) | human gut metagenome | biome: human-associated habitat; feature: feces | place: USA | collected 1985/1987 | reverse complement strand
TTGTCATTGTGGTGTACAAACTTTGCTGCTTCATCAGCAGTCATAAACTTAAGAGCCATAGGGTCAATTATTATTTAATGATTAATTAAAGATTTTATACCACAAATGTAGCCAATCTTTACGAGACAACATAATAAAACCAAGCGACAAAACAAGTCTATCAAGTCAATGATCTCTATCAAGGAGGCATAAAAGCTATCATATTATGCTTCTCAATAAGAAAAGGGACAGAAACCAGTTACATACTCAGTCATTGAGATAGGGTCAGAGCATATTCAATTATTTGCTTAACTTGCACTCGCATAAGAATCATATCAATAGGTAACAGTAATGACTAAAAGATTTGCACTCCTCCTTTGTAGCCTTCTTGTGGTACTCCAAGCACTCTCTCAAGAGCATATTCTGTGGTACGATCACCCAGCGACTAGATGGGAGGAGCGACTTCCGCTAGGTAATGGACGGCTCGGTATGATGCCCGATGGAGGTATCGCCAATGAGCGAATTATCCTCAATGATATCAGTATGTGGAGCGGTAGCTACGACCCCACTCAGTGGAAAGAAGGGGCAAGCAACTATCTCCCCAGTATCCGTGAGGCACTCTTAAAGGGTGATAGCCAGTTGGCCCAAGACCTCGTCTATCAGCACTTTGTCTGCGGGGGGAAAGGAAGCAACCATGGCCAATCGGCCACCACCCCCTACGGCTCTTTCCAGATGCTCGGCTGGCTCAATCTACAGCATCAGTTACCCGATAGCTCTTACAGTGACTACCGCTTCCAGCTAGATCTAGATGAAGCACTACTCACTACTTCTTTCAAAATGGGAGAGGTGGAGTATCGCCGCGAATACATTGCCAGCCATAGCAAGGAGGACGTACTAGCCATTCGGCTCACTGCAAGTCAAAAGGGGAAAATCTCCTTTACCACGCGACTTTGGCGACCAAGTCAATATCAACTTTCAATCGCACCCGATGAGATAACCCTTGAAGGGCAATTGGAAGATGGTTGGGGAACCGACAAAGGAGTCACCTACAAAACACAGCTCAAGATATACCCCATAGGTGGAGAGGTCTGTATCGCCGAGGGAGGGCTCAAGGTGACGAATGCCGATGAGGTGCTTCTACTAATCGGCAATACCACCTCTCTATTGCCAGGCAAAAGCGACCTATCTAACGGAAATTGGCAAGAGCTGCTTTCCCACCACCTCCAAAGCTACCAAGAGAAGTACCACCGAGTAGCTATCCATCTTGATAGCAAAGTAGACCATCAGTCGCTCACCACCGACGAGCGACTGCAACGCTTCCAAAAGGATGAGGACCCTGCTTTCGTAGAGCTTTACTACAACTTCGGTCGCTACCTTATGATTTCAGGCACTCGCCCCGATGCTCTACCCCTCAACCTACAAGGAATGTGGGCAGGTGGCACTCAACTCCCTTGGAATGGCGACTATCATCTCAACATCAACCTACAGATGAATTACTGGCCAGCTGAAGTGGCAGGACTAGGCGACCACACCTTGCCCCTCTATCGACTGGCAGAGTCTCTCGTGGAGAGTGGAACCAAAACCGCCAAGACCTACTACAATGCCGAGGGGTGGACAGCTCATATGATGACCAACCCCTGGAGTTTTACCGCTCCTGGCGAGAGTGCATCATGGGGTGCCACTAATACGGGCGGTGCCTGGTTGATGCAACACGTTTGGGATCACTACGCGTTTACACTTGATCGTGAGTTTCTGCGGAGGTACTACCCTATGCTCGAGGGGGCGGCAAAGTTTTTCATCACTTCCCTTATTGAGGAGCCGTCGCACGGTTGGCTAGTCACAGCTCCTACCTCTTCGCCCGAAAATGGATACTTATTGCCTGGTAGCACGTCCCCACTCTATATCTGTATGGGGGCGACTATGGACAACCAAATTGTAAGAGAGCTACTTACCAACCTCATCACTTCGGCCGCTATTCTTGGGATAGAAAACGAGTGGACAGCCAAGGCTAAGGCGATCTTACCACGATTAGCGCCCAACCAGATAAGTCCCAAAGGATATCTGCAAGAGTGGCTGGAGGACTATCAAGAGGTTGAGCCACACCACCGGCACGTTTCGCATCTCTATGCTCTCTACCCTGGCAATGCTATTTCTACTAATAGTACTCCCCACCTAGCTAAGGGTGCGATGGAGACTCTTAACCGTCGTGGCGATGGTGGAACAGGTTGGTCACGAGCATGGAAGATCAACTTTTGGGCTAGGCTCAAGGATGGAGCACGTGCACATAAGCTACTGAAAAGCCTACTACAACCAGCAGAAAATAGCGGGGGTACCTATCCCAATTTATTCTGTGCCCACCCACCCTTTCAGATTGATGGAAACTTCGGTGGTATCGCGGCCATCTCAGAGATGCTCATCCAAAGTCAAGATGGCTTTGTGGAGCTATTGCCAGCCCTACCCCCAACTTGGCAAAGTGGTAGCTTCCGTCAGCTCAGAGTGAGAGGTGGTGCCATGGTAGACCTCACTTGGAGCAATGGCAAACCAAAACAGGTGACCCTCTCTACTCAACTCAATCGCACCACTATCCGACTAAAACACCCCACTACAGGAGCCATCAAGACCTACACCATCTCCAAGGGACATCCTAAGACCATCCGCTTCTAATCCAAAATTGAATGTTTTGGACATCGAAAGTCGTTAGCGACTGAATATAAATTGGCAGACTACTTAGTAGCCTGCCAATTTATCATATATCAAGCATTCCTGTTTCACGTATCAAACATTTTAGCCCAAGTTTGACCCCTAGAGTATGTTTTGGGGTCAAACTTGGGTTAGATACTTCTACGGAGAGAGTGCCAATGCAATCAAGATTCAAGTTTGGGTAACCTTGATAGCCAATCTGTTACTGATGGTAATGAAACAGCGATAGGATCGGTCCTGGAGTTTCTCTGGTCTTGCTACAAGGGTCAGAATAACTTTAGTGTATTATGTCAACTTCTATAGTCTCTTTAATCATCCCGAAAAAGACTGGGAAAAGTGTCTAAAAGATGCCTCGGAACCACCCAAAATGGCAACTCTTTTTGACTGAGGGGGCTTGGAATTCAAAATAATGAGGCTCAACCGAATAAAATCAGCGATTGAGCCCCCTCTTTATACCCATTTCCGAATTCCCTGGACAGCAATGATAAAGAGGCAAATAAAGCATAAGCAGACTTCCATATAGAACCTTTGGTCTGCTAAAAAGTCAGGACACAAGGAAAAACAATCAATAAGTCTCCGACTAAAGCAATAAAAACTCAGCCTACGGAATTGAAGACGCGCCATCTCTCTTAAGTCTTCAAGATTTTTCAGCATTTTTTTTACTTCCTTTATTGGCCCTTTAATTTTCTCTTCAAGTTCCATTAACATGTCCAACCCAGTCGTTTCATCAGATGACTTTGAGTCAGTAGACTTTGTAGTCTCTGTTGTTGTCTTAATGGACGTTAAAATCAAATCCTTTGGACACCCACAATTTGGACATGCTTCTGCATGTGTTGATACATCTTTTCCACACTCTGGACAACTAACTAATGCCATATAAATCCTTTCTTTTAAATTGTTAATAATAACTGAATTTAATCTGTAACTCTGTTACACTACTAATATAGTTTTCCATATCCTGAAAAAGGAACCCAACTCAAATTATCTTCTCAATTGTATCTCATTCTCTAAAGTAGAGAATGTTGCACGAAAAACTGGCTCAAACTATTGCGTATGTCATTGATTATTAGTACCTTTAGTTTATAATTAAGGGGAGAATATAGTATTGATTTATAGAGACAATAGTTATGGGATTCAAGCAAACGAGCAACAATGCGCCCTCATTTTCTGAGGTGTTTACCGAATTAAGAAGTTCTAGAGCACGCAATGAGTTTCTAGAGCAAATTGACAAACTCATTGATTGGAAACCATTTCAAACACTCATAAATAAAAAGCTAAATAAGAGAGCTGAAGCGAAAGGCGAACCTACGTATGATGGAGTGTCCTAATGTTTAAGATCCTGCTTCTGGAGACGTGGTATAATTTGAGTGACCGAGCCGTTGAAGAGCGTATTAACGACTCCATCAGCTTTGGAAAGTTTCTTGACATTGATATGGAACACGTCTCTCCAGATCACAGCACCATTTGCCGTTTTCGCAATGCGATTGTAGAGAAAGACTTGTGGGATAAACTTTTGAGCCTGCTCAATAAGCAGCTACAACGCCATGGGATTATGAGGATTGAGACGAGAACATTGGTTGATGCAAGCATAGTTGATAGTCCATATGCCCCTGATGGCTCAGTCAAGATAGAAGTTGCCGAGGATAGAGAGGATACCAGAAGCGAAGAAGCTAAAGAGGAAGAGCGGAGCTATCAAGTAAATGTGGGTAGTGCGAAACCAGGTGTGGATACTGAAGCTCGGTGGGTGGTAAAATGCAAGAAGTTTAGATATGGGTACAAGAAACATGTCTTGACAGACGGAGAAGGCCTTGTGCATACCCTCACCACCACATCTGCCAATGTCTCAGACACGACAGAATTTCCAACTCTCATAGAGAAAGGAGCCCTTCAAAAAGGAGTAATGGTATTAGCCGATAAAGGGTACACCTCCAAGGCAAATAGAGAACATCTAGCTGGTCACGAACTCAAAGATGGGATAATGAGAAAAGCGACAAAAGGGAAGCCACTTGGTGATAAAGATAAAGTATTGAACCGACAGATAAGCCAGTATCGAAATAAAAATGAGCGTACCTTTGGAAGTATCAGACGCTGGTTTCACGGAGGGAGGTGTCGATATCGGGGATTAGCTAAGACGCATGCACAAAATATACTTGAAGCCATTTGCTACAATATCAAAAGAGCTCCCCAGTTATACCTCAATAAAATATTGGAAAATGAAGAAGCCTCTATAAGAGGAGCACTTGTTATGAGATAAGTACTAGAAATCCTCTGTAAAAGCTCATATTTGGAGCTTTTACAGAGGAAAAAATAAATAGCAAGGCGATTTCTCAAGCTAGACAAGACGAAAAACAGCAAAAAGGTCAGTCCAAAACGTCTAAACTTGAATGTGCAACAGTCTCATCAAACATTCAGCTTGATATAGGAAGTATTATGATGATCAACGGGGTCTGCTTTTTGAAAGGTCTATATACAAAAAAAGGGCTAGAGTCACTTCTGACCCTAGCCCATTTTTTGATATGCTATTATCTAATTAGATAACGCCTTGCTCAAGCATAGCCTGTGCTACCTTCATGAAGCCTGCGATATTAGCACCCTTCACGTAGTCTACAGAACCATCAGGTTGAGTACCATATTTCACGCACTGCTCGTGGATCGACTTCATGATCCAGTGTAGCTTCTCATTAACCTCCTCAGCAGGCCAATTGAGGTGAGCAGCATTCTGAGTCATCTCAAGACCAGAAGTAGCCACACCACCAGCATTCACAGCCTTACCAGGGGCAAAGAGCATACCACTGCTTTGGAAGAAGTGGATAGCCTCAGGGGTACAACCCATATTCGAAACCTCGCAGCAGCACCAGCAACCATTATCCTTCAGCTCCTTAGCGTCATCGCCATTCAACTCATTCTGGAAAGCACAAGGAAGAGCGATATCACAAGGGATGCTCCAAGCCTTCTTACCAGGAGTAAACTTAGTTTTGTCTGGGAACTTATCAGCCATATCCTGTACCTTGTTGCGGTTTGAGCTACGCATTACAGGCATATAGTCGATCATCTCCTCAGTGATACCATTAGGAATCTCGCAAACGCCATCAGGACCAGAGATAGCAATCACCTTACCACCAAGCTCAGTGGTCTTCTTAGCAGCCCCCCAAGCTACGTTACCGAAGCCAGAGATAGCTACCTTCTTACCCTTGATGTCCTTACCTGCCTTAGCAAGAAGGTGCTCAGTGAAGTAAAGGGCACCAAAACCAGTAGCCTCTGGACGGAATTCTGAACCGCCCCAAGTCATACCCTTACCAGTAAGTACACCAGTGTGATACTCACGAGTAAGCTTTTGGTACATGCCATTCATATAACCGATCTCGCGCGTACCAACACCTACATCACCAGCAGGAATATCCTGATCAGGACCGATGCAGTGAACTAGCTCTAGCATAAAGGCTTGGCAGAAACGCATGATCTCAGCCTCTGACTTACCTACTGGGTCAAAGTCCGAACCACCCTTACCACCACCCATAGGCAAAGTGGTTAGTGCATTCTTGAAAGTCTGCTCAAAGCCGAGGAACTTAAGCATGGAAGGGGTAACGGCTTTGTGGAAGCGGATACCACCCTTGTATGGGCCAATCGCCGAGTTAAACTGTACACGATAACCGATGTTGGTCTGCACCTCACCCTTATCGTCTACCCAATTCACACGGAACGTAAAGATACGGTCTGGCTCCACCATCCGCTCTACGATCTTGTTTTTGTCGTATTCAGGGTGTGCATTGTATAGGTCCTCAATAGACTCAAGAACTTCCTGCACTGCCTGGATATACTCAGCCTCGCCTGGGTGCTTAGCTTCCAGATTCTTAATAATCTCTGCTACTTTCATAATGCAATAGATAATAAATGTATAGATTAGTAAATCGTTAATATTATTCTGTCATCATCCAATGGTACTTTAGACCCTTAGGTTACAACATCACAAACTTAAGAAATAAATAGATACCAAACACCTTTTACCCCAAAAGTATGCTATAAAACAATACTTCCGACCCATTTTTCTGCTGTTCCTCACCTCATATCCGATGGAGGATTGAAGGGGGCGGGGTGATTATCACCGTGTGCGTACACTTTTTGGTATCTTTGTGCCGACAAAAGTAAATACAAGGAGATTAGATGCAAAAGATTAGAAACATTGCGATTATTGCACACGTGGACCACGGTAAGACTTCGCTCGTGGACCGTATGCTACAGGCTGGGAAGCTATTTAGAGAAGAGAGTGCAGAGCTCACACAGATGCTAGATAATAATGACCTAGAGCGTGAGCGAGGAATCACGATCCTCTCCAAAAATGTCTCCATCAGATACCAGGACTACAAAATTAATATCATAGACACTCCAGGGCACGCCGACTTTGGTGGTGAAGTGGAGCGTGTACTCAATATGGCTGATGGCTGTCTGCTGATTGTCGATGCCTTTGAGGGGCCGATGCCTCAGACTCGTTTTGTGCTGAGCAAGGCGATTGAGATGGGACTGAAGCCTATTGTGGTGATTAATAAGGTGGATAAAGAGAACTGTCGGCCCGATGAAGTGCAGGAGATGGTCTTTGACCTAATGTTCAACCTCAATGCGACAGAGGATCAATTGGACTTCCCCACCTTCTTTGGTTCGGCAAAACAAGGTTGGATGTCGACCGATTGGAAGAAACCGACCGATGACATTCATCAGCTTCTCGATGCCATCATCAAGTATATCCCCGAGCCACCGATGCTAGAGGGGGCAAGCCAAATGCTCATCACCTCCCTCGACTACTCCAGTTTTGTAGGGCGTATTGCTGTGGGGCGTATCCATCGTGGCACCCTCAAGGTAGGTCAGAACATAGTCTTGATGAAGCGTGATGGCTCGCAGCAGCAGAGCAAAATCAAAGAGCTTAATATATTTGAGGGACTTGGTCGTCGCAAGGTAGACGAGGTTTCTTGTGGTGATATTTGTGCTGTGGTTGGGCTCGACAACTTTGAGATCGGCGAGACGATTTGCGACGTCTCCACTCCAGAGGCTCTACCAAGTATTGCGATTGATGAGCCGACAATGAGCATGCGCTTCATGATCAATAACTCCCCCTTCTATGGTCGCGAGGGAAAATATGTCACCTCACGCCATATCTATGACCGTCTCCAGAGGGAGCTAGACAAAAACCTAGCGCTACGAGTAGAGGAGACAGACAGTGCTGATAGCTGGATTGTCTACGGTCGAGGAGTGCTACACTTATCCATCCTGATTGAGACCATGCGCCGTGAAGGGTACGAGCTACAGGTGGGGCAGCCCCAAGTCATCATCAAGGAGATTGATGGGGTAAAGCATGAGCCAATTGAGGAGCTAACGGTGAACCTTCCCGAGGAGGTAGCGAGCAAAATCATCGACCTCGTAACCCGTCGTAAGGGCGAGATGATTGAGATGGAGCAGAAAAACGACCGCACCTTCCTCAAGTTCCGCATCCCCTCTCGAGGCATCATCGGATTGAATAATCAGGTGCTAACCGCTTCGAGTGGTGAGGCAATTATGGCACATAGGTTTCTAGACTTTGAGCCTTGGAAGGGCGATATCGAGACCCGCAACAATGGTTCTATCGTGGCACTAGAGAGCGGTACCGCTTACGCCTATGCCCTGAATAACCTGCAGAGCCGCGGTCGATTCTTCATTGACCCACAAGAAGAGGTATATGCTGGTCAAGTGGTTGGAGAAAACACCCGTGACGAAGACCTCAATGTGAATGTCTGCAAGTCCAAAAAGCTAACCAACATGCGTGCTTCGGGTTCGGACGACAAGGTGCAACTCGCTCCTCCAATTCGCTTCTCCCTTGAAGATGCCCTAGAGTATATCAAAGCCGACGAATTGGTAGAGGTAACCCCTAAGTCAATGCGTATGCGTAAGATCATACTCGATGAGACCGAACGCAAGCGTAGCCAACGCAATAAATAATACCTTGGCGATATGATTCTGGTCGCCATAGTCACCTACAATGGGCTGAAGTGGATAGATAGTCTACTTCAGCCTTTTCTGTATGACCGCGACCAGCTAGAGATCGCAGTAGTAGACAATGCCTCTACCGATGGCACTCCCGATGAGATTGAAAAGCGCTATCCCTTTGTAAGGGTGCTCCGTCGCCCCTCCAATCTCGGCTTTGGAGCTGCCAATAACCTCCTAATGGAGGAGGTGCAAGCCAAGGAGCGGTATAAGGGAATCTTTCTACTCAATCAAGATGCCAGCATCTCAGCCGAAACGATACGAGCCTTAGCCGATTATTCCCAGCAACATCCCGAGATAGGCATCCTCTCCCCACTCCACTTCGGTAGCAACGGAGCGGTAGAGCAAGGATTTGCCCACTATCTACCAGAGCCACCCTATCACGGATTTACCGAACTCTCCTTTATCAATGCGGCACTTTGGTATTTACCACGGCAGACACTCCTAAAGGTAGGTCTCTTCTCGCCTCTTTTCCACCACTATGGCGAGGACCTAGATTATGCCCATCGAGTAAGATTTGCGGGATTGAAAATCGGTTTTCTTCCGCACCTCACAGGACAGCACTTCCGTCCTTCCATCCCCATCTCAGATGAGAAAACCCTTCGGCTAAAGCAGGCCTACCACCTCGCAGAGGCGATCAATCCGTTGCTTTCCCCTTTTGCACAATTCTACAGAGGGCACCTGGCTCCATTTGGCGAAGCATTTCTCTCAAGAGGAAATCGCCGACTATCGCTCCTTAAGATGGCTAGAGATCTTTGGCAGATGCGACCAATAATGAAGCTCTGGCGACAGCGACCACCACTAGACTTAGAGGGACTTCAGCGAGCATTGGACCGAAAAGAGTTGGCCCCACTGCTCCTATTTGTCTACAACCGTCCAAAGCACACAGCACGAATCCTACAAAACTTACTACAGCAACCAGAGATTACGCATACTCCTATATATATATGGAGTGATGGGGCAAAAGGTGCGGACGACCAACAAGCGGTAGAAGAGGTGCGTGCACTCTGCCGACAAATCCCCAAGGCACAGCTCCACTGCCAGCCCACTAATAAAGGGCTCGCCCATAACATTGTGGGGGGGGTTACTAACCTACTTCAGACACACGACCGTGTGATTGTGCTGGAGGACGACCTGATTCTCTCGCCCTACTTCTTGCGTTGGATGAATGATGCACTCTCACTTTATGCCTCTGAGAAAAGAATCGCCCATCTACACGCTGGCACTTTTTATACCTCTCCAAAGCTCCGAAACAACCACCCACTTTACTTCGCGGGAAGCTGGGGTTGGGCAACTTGGCAAGACCGTTGGCAAGAGCTTTGGGAGCCAGATGGGAAGCAGTTGCTACAACAGTTAGAGCGAAATCCAAAGCTCTACCAACGATTTAGATATGGTGGATTTATGGACTTTCCAAAGATGCTACGCCGACAGATTGCTGGGGAAAACAACTCCTGGGCGGTCCGCTGGCACGCTTCGCTACTCCTTCATCAAAAGCTGAGCGTCAATAGCAATCCTCCCTTGGTCACCAATGATGGATTTGACGGTAGTGGCACCCACTCTGGTGGCGGAGGTCGGTACCACACAGCGATAGCTCCCTATCCGCTCTATGCCGATCCTATTACCCCTACTTCAGAGGATCCAGAAGCCTATCATATCTTGCGGAGATACTACGCCCGCACCAATAATAAGGTGATGAAAGGGTGGTACAAACTCAAGGAACTATGGCAAAGATATTTCGGCTAAAGCAATTTGAGATACGCCAAGAGGAGTCGGCCCTCAAAGTAGGTACCGATGGGATGCTCCTGGGAGGCTACATTGCCCACCACTTTCAAGAGCATCAGCCGATAACGGTATTGGATGTCGGCACCGGCACAGGGATTATTGCCCTTATGCTGGCACAAGCTTTTCATACCGCCCATATCACAGGCATAGAGCTAGATAGTGCCAGTGCCAAAGAAGCGAGCTACAACGCAATTCACTCCCCCTTTGCCGATAGGGTTACCATCCTAGAGCAAGACTACCGAGACTACCAGTGTGCAACGCACTACGATCTTATCCTCAGCAACCCGCCTTACTACACACCAACACACCAAAATAGCGATCAGAGAGAGACCGTAGCAAAGCATTCGATTACCCTCTCCCCCGACCAATTCTTCGCAACCAGTCTACACCACCTAGCCCCCCAAGGGCAGATTGCTACCATACTAGCCACTTCTGCACAGAGTGACTACCTAAAGGCAGCTAAAGAATACAATATCCACCCCCAACACCACCTCTACATACAGACCACCCAAAATAAAACCCCAAAGCGAGTCCTCACCCTATGGAGCCAAGAGCTCACCCCCTGTACCACTAGCCACCTCACCATACTAGCAGGCACAGGTACACACAACTACACCCCCGAATACACTCAACTTCTCCGCCCTTACCTCACCATCCTTTAATGAGAATGTTGCACGAAGTGCCATTCTCCTCTATGGGGGGGGGTAAAAGTTGAGATGCAACTAAGCAATCGGC
>OHTB01001305.1_pt1 | contig 11262 bp, 7 predicted proteins | sample 1578771 | NCBI WGS metagenome assembly OHTB01 (sample SAMEA3879516, study PRJEB24766) | human gut metagenome | biome: human-associated habitat; feature: feces | place: USA | collected 1985/1987 | reverse complement strand
ATTTATGACAAAGGTAAAAATCATGCTCGATTCCATTGCAGCGGTAAAGAAGTTTGTAAGCGTAGTTTCTATGTACGACTTTGATGTGGATCTTGCGTCAGGAAGATATGCAGTTGACGCTAAGTCAATTATGGGTATTTTCAGCCTTGACCTTTCAAATCCTATCCAGCTCGTAGCACACACAGACGACGCTACTAAATTCCTTGACGAAATCAAAGAATTTATTGTTGACTAAACTTTGATATCACGAAAGCACTGAGTTTTAAAAGCTCAGTGCTTTTTTTATTGCAAAATTTAAACGATTTCGTATTTTTGCAAAATATCATCATATAGTTTAATATATTTACGAATATACACTTTCTACTTTTGTTGTATTTTCATTCAAAACGCATATAAAACGTTTAAGATTTTAGTAATAAGAAAACTTTTAGCTGATTTGTTATATCTTTTACATAAGTTCCACATTAACTAAAACGTTTAAATATGATTAATTATCCAAATTTTATATAATAAATTAACATGATATTAATATCTTCGTATATAATATTTTACACAATATCTGTTTACTATTTGTTCACACAGGCATATAATTATATATGGATTAAGATATGTGACATATAAGTATAGAACTGCTGTTGCCAATGTAAAAAGAAACGAAAATCTCAGAAATTTTCGGTTCTTTTTTAGTTTTTCAGAGGTTATTATTACGAAAGGAGGATATGCCAAAGGGCATAATCACGAACATGATCAAAGCTTATATCAGGATAAACGATCTAAATGACATCAAGACTTTGCATGAAGCGGCTTTAAGCTGCAAATACGATCTGGTGGTGCAGTCAGGAACAAAAATACTCAATCCAAAATCACTTATGGGTATTTTCGGTCTTGGCACAAAGAAAACTGTATCGCTGGTAGCTAAATATGACGACAAGCGTGATTTTCTCGAAAAATTCGGTGATCTGATCTCAACTTAGATCATTCCTTATAAAAGCGTTCTGCTGCTGCGGAGCGCTTTTCTCTTTTGCCCTTGTAATCACGAGAGCTATATGTTATAATAGTACAAAAAAGACAAGGAGATAACTAATGAGCGTAAAAATAATATTGCTTGCACTGGAAACTTTGCTGTTGTTTCTGTTTCTTGTACCGTTGCCTGTTATATGCTCTGGCAACCTGCTTGGCATTATCGTTTCGGTGATGCTAATGATCATAACGGCAAACTGGACAAAATTCTGCGGTATTATATCAAAAATATGGGGACATGGCGCAGGTAAATTCGGGCTTATCTTTGTAAGCACATTGATACTTGCTGGGATAATATATGTGGGTATTCTTTCCATACTTATGTACAAAGCACAGGAAAACCGCCCTGAAAAAGCCAACGTTATAGTTGTGCTTGGCTGTCAGGTAAAAGGCGAACGCCCCTCACGAATGTTACGCAGACGACTTGACGCTGCAATTACGGCTATGAACGACAATCCCGATACGCTTTGTATAGTTTCAGGTGGCAAGGGTGATGATGAGAAAATAAGCGAAGCCTTGGCAATGAAAAACTATCTGCTAGAAAAAGGCATGGACAGCGACAGGATAATAATGGAGGACAAGTCCACTTCAACTTACGAAAATATCCAAAACTCTCTCAAGATGCTCGATGAACTCGGCATGAGCCATGATATGACTATCGTCACAGACGGTTTTCATCAATACCGTGCAAGCCTTATAGCAAAGGCTCAGGGTGTGGAGAATGTCACCGCCTATTCAGCCTACACCGAGCCACGATACCTGTTCACATATTGGGTGAGAGAGTGGCTTGGGCTAACGCACTTTTTCATGCTGGGCAGCTAACTAAATTTCACGAAAATTTGCACAAAAAGCTATTGAAAACAACACAAAGGTATGCTAGAATAAAGTCATAAATAAATGAAAATCGGAGGTTAAAACATGAAAAATATACCAGAAGTAAAACTTGGCATCGTTGCAGTTTCAAGAGATTGCTTTCCTATGTCGCTTTCAGAATCAAGACGTATCAAGGTCTGTCAGGAGTACAAAAAGGCTTACGGAGATATCTACGAATGTCCTACAGTTGTGGAGAACGAGAATGATATGCTCAAAGCCCTTGACGAGGTAAACACAGCAGGCTGTAACGCACTTGTTGTATATCTTGGAAACTTCGGACCTGAGTCCTCAGAAACACTTCTAGCAAAGAAGTTTGGCGGTCCTGTTATGTTCGTTGCGGCCGCTGAAGAACCATGCGGTGATGCACTTATCGACAACAGAGGCGACGCTTACTGCGGAATGCTCAACGCAAGCTATAACCTTGCACTGAGAAACATCAAGGCTTATATCCCTGAGTACCCTGTTGGTACACCTGATGAGTGTGCAAAGATGATAAGCGAGTTCGTTCCAGTTGCAAGGGCTATCCTCGGTCTTAAGGATCTTAAAGTTATCTCATTCGGACCACGTCCACAGGACTTTCTTGCCTGCAACGCACCTATCAGACAGCTCTACAATATGGGTATCGAGATAGAAGAAAACTCAGAGCTTGACCTTTTCGAGTCATTCAACGCCCATGCCGGCGACGAGAGAATATCTGCTGTTGTGGCTGACATGGAAGCAGAGCTTGGCAAGGGCAATAAAATGGCAGGCATCCTTCCAAGACTTGCGCAGTATGAGCTTACTCTTCTTGACTGGGCAGAAGCTCACAAAGGCTCAAGAAAATATGTTGTATTTGCAAACAAGTGCTGGCCTGCATTCCAGACGCAGTTTGGCTTCGTTCCTTGCTATGTTAATTCAAGACTTACAAAGATAGGCATTCCTGTTGCCTGCGAGGTAGATATCTACGGTGCTGTCAGCGAATACATAGGCGTTTGTGTATCTCAGAAGCCTGTTACGCTCCTTGACATCAACAACACTGTTCCTGCGGACATATACAATGATGATATTGCAGGAAAGTTCCCTTACACACATAAGGATACATTCATGGGCTTCCACTGCGGAAACACAGCTTCATGCCTTGTAAAAGAGCCTGAGATGAAGTTCCAGCGTATCATGAAGAGAAATCTTGAGCCAGACAGCGAGCCTAATATTTCAAGAGGTACTCTTGAGGGCGATATCGTTGACGGAAATATAACATTCTTCCGCTTCCAGTCAACGGCTGACGCACAGCTCAAAGGATATATTGCAGAGGGCGAAGTTCTTCCTGTTGCAACACGTTCATTCGGCTCTATCGGTATTTTCGCTATCAACGAAATGGGCAGATTTTACCGCCATGTTCTCGTTCAGAAGAACTATCCTCACCACGGTGCTGTTGCTTTTGGTCACTATGGAAAGGCACTCCACAGTGTTATGACATATCTTGGCATGACAGACATAGGCTTCAATCAGCCAAAGGGTATGCTTTATCCAACAGAAAATCCGTTTGCAGATTAATATTTTAGGGATACCGCACTGTAATGGTGCGGTATTTCTGCTTTTATGAACTAAAAAATCAACAAGTGAGCCAACGCTTATTCACACATAATTATATGCCCTGCCGAATAATAATAATTTTATTGACAAATATGCGAAAAATGTAGTATAATAGAAGTAACTATTATAAGGAGATGTAGCCATGTCTGTTTACCGTATTTATGTAGAAAAAAAGCCTGAATTTGCAGTTGAAGCAAATTCACTTATCGGCGGAATAAAGTCAGCTCTGGGACTTGAAAACCTTACAGGTCTGAGAGTTATAAACCGCTATGACGCAGAGGGTCTTTTAAGAGAGGATTTCGACCTTGCAGCACCAGTCGTTTTCTCTGAGCCTGCTGTTGACGTTACTTACGATCACCTGCCTGCTGTAAAAGCTGACGAGTTTGTTTTTGCAGTTGAGTATCTGCCGGGTCAGTTCGATCAGAGAGCTGATTCCTGCGCACAGTGTATCTCACTTCTCACTGGAGGAAAAAGACCTACTATCAAGTCAGCGAGAATTTATATTGTTTCTGGCAAACTCACAGAAGCAGAGCTTGACCAGATCAAGCACTATATGATAAACCCTGTTGAGTCAAGAGAAGCTTCCCTTGATTGCTTCGATACACTCGATATCAAGTATACTATCCCTACCACAGTTAAGACTGTTGAGGGCTTTATCTATTCAACAGACGATGACCTGAGATTCATGCTCACAGACTTGGGTCTTGCAATGGACTTTGACGATATCAAGTTCTGTCAGGATTATTTCAAGAACGTTGAAAAGAGAAATCCTACTATCACTGAGATAAGAATGATAGACACATATTGGTCTGACCACTGCCGTCATACTACATTCTCCACTATCGTCGATAACGTTTCTATCGACTCAGACTACATAGCTGCTACCTTTGCAGACTATATCAACACAAGAAAAGACCTTTATGCAGGCAGAACTGACAAGCCTGTTACACTTATGGATCTTGCTTGTATCGGTGCAAAGCAGCTGAAAAAAGCCGGTCTGCTCAAAGACCTTGACGAGAGTGAGGAGATAAACGCTTGCTCTGTTAAGATAACTGTTGACGTTGACGGCAAGCCTGAGGACTGGCTGCTCATGTTCAAAAACGAAACACACAACCACCCTACAGAGATCGAGCCTTTCGGCGGTGCGGCAACTTGTCTTGGTGGTGCTATCAGAGATCCGCTGTCAGGACGTTCATATGTATATCAGGCAATGAGAGTAACAGGCGCAGGCAATCCGCTGGTTCCTGTTGAGGACACTATCACAGGTAAGCTTCCACAGAGAAAGATAGTTGTAGGTGCGGCAAACGGTTATTCTTCATACGGCAACCAGATAGGTCTTGCTACCGGTCACGTTCACGAGATATATCACCCGGGCTATGTTGCGAAGAGAATGGAGATAGGTGCTGTAGTAGGTGCTGCTCCTGCTGAGAACGTAAGACGTGAAAGACCTGAGCCTGAGGATATCGTTATCCTCCTTGGCGGTAGAACAGGACGTGACGGCTGCGGCGGAGCAACAGGTTCTTCAAAATCACACAACCTCCACTCACTTGAAAACTGCGGAGCTGAGGTACAGAAGGGTAACGCACCTGAGGAAAGAAAGCTTCAGCGTTTGTTCAGAAACCCTGAAGTTACTTCAATGATAAAGCGTTGCAACGACTTCGGTGCAGGCGGAGTTTCCGTTGCTATCGGCGAGCTTGCTGACGGACTTTCTATCAACCTTGACGCTGTTACAAAGAAGTATGACGGTCTTGACGGCACTGAGCTTGCTATCTCTGAGTCACAGGAGAGAATGGCTGTTGTTATCGCAAAGAGCGACCTTGAAAAATTCATGGCTGAGGCTGCAAAGGAAAACCTTGAAGCAACAATGGTGGCAAGAGTAACTGCTGAGCCAAGACTTAAAATGAACTGGTGCGGCAACACTATCGTTGACCTTACAAGAGAGTTCCTTAACTCAAACGGAGCTGAAAAGCACACAGATATTTCTATCCCTGCTCCTGTTTTCGCAACAGAGAGCAACGACGCTGACACTGCTGACCGCTGGGAGTCTATGATATCAAACCTCAACATCTGCTCACAGAAGGGTCTTATTGAGAGATTTGACTCAACTATCGGTGCAAACACAGTTCTTATGCCATTTGGCGGTAAATATCAGAACACACCTACACAGGCAATGGCTGCAAAGCTCCCTGTTCTTCACGGCAATACAAAGACAACGTCCATTATGGGCTGGGGCTATGACCCATATCTTTCATCTGTAAGCCCATACCACGGTGCAATGAGCGCAGTAGTTGAGTCTATCGCAAAGGTCATCGCAACAGGCGGTACATATGAGAAGTGCTGGCTCACATTCCAGGAGTATTTCGAGAGAACACAGAATGATCCTGAGCGTTGGGGCAAGCCTATGTCTGCTCTCCTCGGTGCATACAAGGCACAGATAGAGCTGGGATGCGGTTCTATCGGCGGTAAGGACTCAATGTCAGGTACATTCGAGGAAATAGACGTTCCACCTACACTTGTTTCATTCGCTGTTTCAGTAACAGACGCAGACAAGGTAGTTTCACAGGAATTCAAGAAGGCAGGCTCTAAGGTGATCCTTATCAAGCCTGAATATGACGACAACAAGCTTGTGAACTTCGATTCACTTAAGGCAGTATTTGAAAAGGTAGAAAAGCTTATCGCTGAGGGCAAGGTGCTTTCATGCTGGTCTGTATCCTACGGCGGTGTATCTGAGGCTGTTGCAAAAATGGCATTTGGTAACAAGATAGGCTTTAAGTTCACAGACAAGCTCACAGCAGAAGAACTTTACAGAGCTTGCTATGGCGCATTCGTTATCGAGCTTGCAGAGGGCGTTGACACTGACGAGAGAGTTATCGGTGAAACAACAGAAAGCTACGAGATAAAGTCAGACAATTACACAATAAGCCTTGACAAGCTCCAGACACTTTGGGAGGGCAAGCTTGAGCCTGTATATCCTGTTCATGTGAAAGAGCCTGCTGAAAAGCCTGAAAAGTACAGCTACAAGGCAGACAAGAGAGTTGCACCTGCTATCAAGGTGGCAAAGCCAAAGGTGCTTATCCCTGTATTCCCTGGCACAAACTGCGAATACGATACAGCAAGAGCCTTTGAAAAGGCAGGCGCTGAGGCTGACATCTTCGTTGTAAGAAACCTCACAGAACAGGCTATCAAGGAGTCTGTTGACGCAATGGAGAAGAAGATAAAAGAGTCACAGATAGTAATGCTCCCAGGCGGATTCAGCGGTGGCGACGAGCCTGACGGCTCAGGCAAGTTCATCGTATCATTCCTGAGAAACCCAAGACTTACAGACGCTATCCATGACCTGCTGAAAAATCGTGACGGTCTTATGCTTGGTATCTGCAACGGCTTCCAGGCACTTATCAAGCTTGGTCTTGTACCATATGGTGAGATAAGAGATATGAGAGATGACTCCCCTACACTGACATTCAACACCATTGCAAGACACCAGTCTAAAATGGTAAACACAAGGATCGCTTCCAACAAGTCACCATGGCTTGCTGGCTGTGAGGTAGGCGATATCCACAGCGTGGCTATCTCACACGGTGAGGGACGTTTCGTTGCAACAGCAGAGGAAATCGCACAGCTTGCTGCAAACGGACAGATCGCTACACAGTATGTTGACTTTGACGGAGAACCTACATTTGACATTCATTGCAACCCTAACACATCATTCCAGGCTATCGAGGGTATCACCTCACCTGACGGACGTGTTCTTGGTAAAATGGGTCACTCAGAGCGTAAGGGCTGCTGCGTATCAAAGAACGTTCCTGGTGAAAAGGATCAGAAGATATTTGAAAGCGGCGTAGCTTACTTCAAGTAAAAAAACAAATACAAGGGCGGAGCTTTTCCGCCCTTTGTTTATATGAGGACAAAGATATGCTGAAATACATTATAATATATCTTTCCGCAATGAGCCTTTTGACGTTCATACTTTTTGGTGCAGATAAGCACAAGGCAAGAGCACACAACGGATACAGAAAGTCATTTTATGATTGGTGTCTTGATAATAATAAAGGTGACAGACGTATGAAAGCTGGCAAAGAAAGCTCTTTGAAAGCTTTTAATCAAGGACAAAGTTTTGGCGTTGCAGCCACGGGTTGGCTTGTATGGGGTCTTGCACTTTATTGGCTTTTTGGAGAAAAATTAGCTGTTGGTGCTTGTGCGATAATAGGAGCGATAGTTTCACTGGCTCTATTTAAATTAAGTCGACAGGGGTCGACCTTCACTTGCATCATATTGCCTATTATCATAGCGGTGATATGTGCAACAAGGTAGTCGTTACATTTTGAATAAAATAATATGATATGGAGGAACTGATATGAGCTATACTATGCTAAAAAATCCTGTGAAGAAGATATGTCTGGATGCTAACAGTTTTGAGAAAGCTGCCCTTGATTTTATCAGAGATAGTTGTCAGGGCCTGAGGTTCGATATGTCTAAGGCGGTCAACATCGACTCGGACAAGCTTGATTTTGAGGGAAAAAGCCTTAAATATGGTCAGATACCATATAATATGGAGAAAGATGTTGACAGACTGTGTCTTGAAAATGCAGTATCACAGTTTTTGAAAACCGGTAAAAGAGATGACGCTTTTAATGTGTATTTCTGTTATCTTGATATGTTTATCGGCGACTATGAGAAAACCAGAAGAATGATAGAACTGCTTTCAGAATTTGAGGCCAACGGAAGCAGTCTTCTTATGAGACATAGAGATCATTACTCTCATTCTGTATATGTATTCTGTCTCGGACTGGCTATATATCAAACAAATAAGATATATAGAGATACTTATAACAAGTATTATGATCTTAAAGATGAACACGCTGCGGCTTGTCATTACTTGCAGTATTGGGGAGCAACGTCCCTTTTCCACGATATCGGATATCCATTTGAGCTGCCGTTTGAGCAGTCCGCTTCTTATTTTGAAGTTCACGGTAAGAAGCGTTCAGAAGGACCATTTATGGCTTACCAAGCGATAGGCACATTCACCAAGCTGAGCGACAAGACGACAAAAGCACTAAATGATATGTTTGGCACAGATAATATCACATCGACTGATGAATTGTTTGCAAAGGTTTTGGCTGATAAGATTGGTGATGTATATGGATTCACAGAGCAGGAAATGCTTGAGTGCCTTCAGCAAAAAGCCGGTCATCCAGATAAATTCAATTATTTTATGGATCACGCTTATTTCAGTTCAACTGTGCTTTTCAAAAAGCTGTTTGAAGAATTGGACGTGACAATAAATAGTGAATATCTTGACGCTATGACAGCAATACTTATGCACAACAGTCTCTATAAATTTAGTATTGCTCATTATAAGAGCGAAGGCAATAAGCCTTTTAAGGCTGAACTGCATCCGCTTGCATATATGCTTATGTTTTGCGATGAGCTGCAATGTTGGGACAGAACTGCATATGGCAGAAATTCCAAGAGAGAACTTCACCCAAAGACGTTTTCATTTCCCTGTCCCCATTGTAGATGGCAAAGCATTGGTCGGGCGTAGCCCCTGATAACTTAGCCCATTTGGAGATACCCTTGAAAAAGTCCGGCGAATAGGTCGCCCCCGATTTTATTTCGTAAGCGTATTGTTTACCACCCTCGGTACGTAGTAAATCTATTTCGTTTCCGGTGCTGTCCCGCCAGAAAGTCAAATTAGGTTCCGCACCTTTATTATATGCCTCCTTGATAAATTCATTAATAACCAGATTTTCAAACAGACCGCCACGCAAAAAATGCGTCGAGATCTGTTCCGCATTTTGTATCTCTAATAAGGAGCAGGCCAACCCTGTATCATAGAAATAAAGTTTGGGCGTTTTTACTAATCGTTTGGCATAGTTGTTAAAATCCGGCCTTAGCAGATAGCAAATGTAACTCGCTTCTAATATCGAAATCCAAGCCGTTGCAGCTGTCACCGATATACCGCATTCATTAGCCAATGACGAAAGATTGAGCAGTTGTCCGATACGTCCGGCACATAATTTCAAAAAACGGATAAACTTGCTCAAATCTCCAATGTTTCGCATCAGGCGCACATCCCGTTCAACATACGTCTGGATATAGAACGGGTAATAATCATCCGGCTCTATATTTTTATCATAAATACGCGGATAAGCCCCTTTGAATATCTCTTCATCCACATTTTTGGGAAGAATACCGCCTTCTTTCATTTCACGATGAGAGAAAGGTAAGAGTTTGAGTATAGCTGTCCGGCCCGCCAATGACTGATTCACATTTTCCATTAATAGAAAATTATGTGATCCGGCCAATAAATACATCCCCTCACGATTCTCATTATCGGTGTAGGTTTGAATATACGAAAATAGCGAGGGAACATGTTGCACCTCGTCAATGATTGTCTTATCAGGATAGGTCGCAAGAAATCCTTTGGGATCGTCGGTTGCAAACAACCTCATGTCCGGGTCTTCGAGAGATACATATTTATAATCCGGAAAAGATGTTTTCAACAAAGTAGATTTACCCGACTGCCGAGGTCCCGTCAGGGTGACAATCGGATACTTGTTTGTCATCTCTAATAACTTCTGTTTTAATATCCTTTCTATCATAGCTACTTATTTATTGCAAATATAATATTAAAAAGTGAATTTGCAAACAGTAGTTCTGTTTTATCATTGTTAGTTCACACGGCTTTTTCATTTTATTTTTTTATAGGCGGAATTCAATAGCGATATAATGCTTATGTTGTCTTCTGCCTTTGTTTTTGCGATAGCAAAAGGAACACGGCAGGATTGAATCAAGGATATGCCGTATATACCGCGGGGAAGAACTTATTGTCGACAGGGAAAAATGGATAGCAGTGCGGAGCGGCTTAGTTCAATTCAGGCAACAGCGTTGCCTATTTCCAAATATCTTCATTCTCCCAATTTGCAGGAAATCCCATTGCCCGGACATCAATTGAAGGGTAACGGTTTAATAAATCCTTAAACCTTGTCACAAACAAATGGTTAGGATTGATTATATCCAAAAGATACACAATCATGCTCAATATAAGTATGTAGGCGACTTGTGTACGTACAGCCACTAGTATAAAAATAAAAAGCTTACCCTGAGCGCGCTGATCTGACGGGAAGCGGGGTAAGCATGTTGCTGCGAAGATAAAACAATTCTCTTAAAATACAAAATAGTTGCCATATTTATTGTTTTTGATTCACGGCTCTTTCATTTAAGAAATATAGTTCATCGCTTGTTATTGTAGCAAAAAGCCTTATATTCGTGCGCAGCGATGCTGAAGCACCGCCTTAGGTGTTTCTTCTTATCGTTCATTTTATTTTTTAATCGTTACTAAATATCAGGATTCAACGATCCACTTTTCGATGTTTCGGGTTTGGGCACTGAAATTTACGCCAATCTTAAAAAGCTTACGGCCGTCAGTCGCAAAAGGTTGCGTATAATGCTTCCCGTTGATCTGTCGGAGGGCTTCTTCGGCAGTGCCATCCAACTTGAACTCCATCACATAAATGAATTTATCTGTTTTCAAAACGAGATCGACACGCCCTTCAGCGGTATGATATTCCACTTGCGTATAGAATCCCATTAGCTTAAAGACGATGAAAAGCACATTCTGATAGTGCAGTTCCCGATCACGAATCATTTCGTAAGGGGTATCCGCAAAGAAACTCTGCAGACGGCGGAAAAAAGAATCATAGTCCCCGGCACGAACCTCTTGTACGAACTTCTGAATTTCAAACGGGGCTTCTACTTTATTGGTGTCCGCATAATAAGGAAGCAGAAACTTCATGA
>OHTB01001300.1_pt1 | contig 11286 bp, 10 predicted proteins | sample 1578771 | NCBI WGS metagenome assembly OHTB01 (sample SAMEA3879516, study PRJEB24766) | human gut metagenome | biome: human-associated habitat; feature: feces | place: USA | collected 1985/1987 | reverse complement strand
CCAGCGACACGCCGGAAACTGCCGCTTCTCCCGCAGAAGAAATCATCATCGTATCTGCCATTCCCACGGTGATGGCAAGCGTCTGTTCTAAGATCAGCGGAATAATCAGTTTCCGCAAATCTTTTTTACTGAATAATCGATTTTCTGTTACTGTCTGTCTCACGTTCTTTCACTCCTTCGGAATGACAATAATACGCAAAACGGCAACTGTCAAGCTCGTGAAATAAAAACATAAAAACTCCCGCATGACAGACGCCACATCTGCCACGCGGGAGTTCTTTTCACCTATGTACTTTTCTTTGCTTATTTGCCAAGTTCTGCCTTTAACGCAGTGGTCAGTGCCGGAACGATCTTGTTGAGATCTCCTACCAGACCATAATCTGCAACGTCGAAGATCGGTGCATCCTCATCCTTATTGATAGCAACGATGAGATCAGAATCCTCCATACCTGCAACGTGCTGGATAGCTCCTGAAATACCGATTGCGAAGTAGATCTGCGGACGTACTGTCTTACCTGTCTGTCCTACCTGTAAATCTACCGGCAGCCAGCCGTTCTCCACTACGGCACGGGAGCAGCTTACGGTACCGCCAAGTACCTCTGCCAGATCCTCGAGAAGCTTGAAGTTCTCCTTGGAGCCAACACCACGTCCACCGGATACCAGGATCTTTGCATCCATGATGTTCGCTGTATTCTTAACAGCCTTTACAATGTTTAAGATCTCTACATATCTGTCATTCGGGGTGAATCCCGGATTGTACTCTACCACATTTGCCTTAGCGCCTGCAATCGGAGCGATCTTCTGCATAACACCCGGGCGTACAGTAGCCATCTGCGGACGGTTGTACGGGCACGCGATCGTTGCGATCGTGTTACCACCAAATGCAGGACGTGTCATAAGAAGCTGATTGTGCTGCTGCTCCTGTCCAGCTGCTGCATTCAGCGGGAAATCGCCGATCTCAAGCATCGTACAGTCAGCAGTAAGACCTGTCTTCACACGAGCGGAAACAGTAGGTCCGAGGTCACGGCCGATTGCAGTTGCGCCAACCAGCATGATCTCCGGCTTGTACTCATTGATCACAGATGCCAGTGCATGTGCGTACGGCTCTGTTCTGTAGTCTTTTAACTGCGGATCGTCTACCACGATGACTCTGTCAGCGCCGTACTCAGCGAGCTGATCTGCCAGCTCCTTAACGCCGGAGCCAATCAATACTGCAGTTACTTCTGTGTTTAAATCCTTTGCCAGCTCTTTTCCTTTTCCAAGTAACTCGAAAGCAACGCCGTCTAATACGTTGTCAACCTGCTGTGCAAAGACAAATACTCCTTTATATTCTTCTAAACCCATTTTATTCACCACTTTTCCTTATATTTGTTAGATAATGTGCTTCTCTTTGAACTTGCCGATCAGGTATGCTACGGACTCATCCGGATCAAGGACAACCTTCTCGCCTGCGCCCTTACGTACCTTGTCAGATGCCTTTGCGATCTTTGTCGGTGATCCCTTTAATCCAAGATCAGAATCATCTACATCCTTAAGATCTGCTCTTCCCCATACGGTAACTTCCTTATCGTATGCGTCGAAGATTCCGCCCGGAGTCATGTAACGCGGCTGATTCAGTTCGGAAAGTGCTGTGATCAGGCACGGCATCTTTGCCTTTAACTCATGGTATCTGTCCTCGTACTGACGCTGAACAACGACATATTCTCCATCGATCTTGATGTCCTGTGCGTAGGAAATAACCGGAAGTCCCAGATGCTCTGCGATCTGCGGTCCTACCTGAGCGGTATCACCATCGATCGCCTGACGTCCGGTGATGATCAGATCGTAATCCAGATTGCGGAGTGCGCCTGCGATTGTGGTGGAGGTAGCCCATGTATCAGCTCCGCCTAACACACGATCTGTTACAAGGATTCCTTTGTCTGCGCCCATTGCCATTGCCTCACGAAGCACCTCGTCTGCCTTCGGAAGACCCATGGTAAGAACGGTTACTTCTGCGCCGTACTGCTCTTTTAATCTAAGTGCTGCCTCAAGACCTGCTTTGTCATCCGGGTTCATGATGGTAAGCATTGCAGCTCTGTCTAATGTACCGTCCGGGTTGAACTTAACGCCGCCCTTGGTATCTGGTACCTGTTTAATACATACTACGATATTCATGTATTTTTCACTCCTTATATTTTTATATTATGCCACGGATTACGACTATTTCAGTAATGCACCAGAGATAACCATTCTCTGAACCTCACTGGTTCCCTCGTAGATCTCTGTGATCTTTGCGTCACGCATCATACGCTCTACATCGTACTCTCTGATGTAACCGTATCCACCAAACAGCTGGACAACCTCTGTGGTAACAGCCATAGCAGTCTCTGCTGCGAACAGTTTTGCCTTTGCGGCCTCTACGGAATATACCTTCTGTGTTGCCTTTGCCATAGCAGCTTTGTATACAAGAAGCTGTGCAGCCTCAATTCTTGCAGCCATGTCAGCCAGCTTGAACTGTGTATTCTGCTGCTGGGCAATCGTACGACCGAACTGCTTTCTCTCCTTGGTGTATGCGATTGCGCGGTCTAATGCGCCCTCTGCGATACCAAGTGCCTGAGCAGCAATACCGATACGTCCGCCATCCAGTGTGTGCATAGCGATCGGGAATCCCTTGCCCTCTACGCCAAGCAGGTTCTCCTTCGGGATTCTGCAATCCTCGAAGATCAGCTCGTATGTAGATGATCCGCGGATACCCATCTTCTTCTCCTTGGTTCCGAAGGAGAAGCCCGGAGCTCCCTTATCTACGATAAATGCAGAGAAGTTCTTCTTCTTTCTGCCTCTCTTATCCTCTGTTACGCTTGTGATTGCGATTACGATGTAAACATCTGCAACCTTACCATTTGTGATGAAGCACTTAGAGCCGTTTAATACCCACTCGTCTCCGTCTAATACAGCCTTGGTCTGTGCGCCCTGCGCATCGGTTCCTGCACCCGGCTCAGTCAGTGCGAATGCACCGAGCTTCTCGCCTGTTGCAAGCGGCTTAACGTATTTCTGCTTCTGATCCTCTGTACCGTAGGTCATAATCGGATCGATGCAGAGAGAAGTATGTGCAGAAACAATAACACCTGTTGTAGCGCATACCTTGGACAGCTCCTCTACGCACATTACATAGGTGAGCGGGTCACAGCCCTGTCCGCCGTACTCCTTCGGTACCGGGATGCCCATGAAAAACTTGAGATCGGAAGAGCTTCTGCATCTTCTTCACGTTCTCAACCGGGAATTCCTCTGTCTCATCTACTTCCTGAGCGAGAGGCTTTACCTCGTTCTCAGCGAACTCTCTGAACAGGGAGCGCGCCATTTCATGTTTCTTGTCTAAAGTGAAATCCATGATATCATTTCCTCCATTATTACCTTATATTTTACTGAGCATCAACCGGGGTCTTTGTACGGTCAGCATTGTATACATAGAATCCCTTGCCGCTCTTTGCGCCAAGATTGCCGCCGCGAACCATCTTGCGGATTAACGGGCATGCGCGGTACTTGCTGTCGCCTGTCTCTTTGTAGAGAACATCCATGATTGCAAGGCAGATATCAAGACCAATGAAATCACCTAACTCAAGCGGTCCCATCGGATGATTTGCGCCGAGTTTCATTGCTGCATCGATACCTGCGATATCAGATACACCTTCCATCTTAATGAAAGCTGCCTCATTGATCATCGGGATTAAGATACGGTTTACAACGAAGCCTGCTGCCTCATTTACCTGTACCGGAGTCTTGCCGATCTCTACAGAGATCTTCTTGATCGCCTCAACGGTCTCTTCCGGTGTATTCACACCTGCGATAACCTCGATTAACTTCATACGGTCTGCCGGGTTGAAGAAATGCATACCTACCATTGGACGGGTCAGTCCGTTGCCGATCTCTGTGATGGAAAGGCTGGATGTGTTGGATGCAAAAATGCACTCTGGCTTTGCAATCTTATCCAGCTCCTGGAATGTAGTCTTCTTAACGCCCATATCCTCGAAAGCCTCCTCTACGATGAGGTCACAATCCTTGCAAAGGTCTTCCTTTAAGCCTGGGGTAATCTTTGCGAGAATGCCGTCTACTGCTTCCTGTGTCATTTTTCCTTTCTCGACAAGTCTTGCATAGCCTTTCTTGATCTTCTCTTTTCCGCCGTCAGCCCACTCCTGCTTGATGTCGCAGAGTGCTACTTCATATCCGTCTACCTGGGCAAATGCTTTTGCAATACCCTGTCCCATTGTTCCTGCACCAATAACTCCAACTTTCATGTCTGTACCTCCTGAAATATCATATATATATTCTAATAACTTAACTGATTCTATGCCTTTTAATAAAATAGGAACAAAGATTCCTATTACGCAAAGCAAGAACTTCTCCGGTGCCGCCCACAGGCTGGCGCCGGTTCAGAAGTTCTCATAACTGCATTAGTCTCTCTCAACGATGGTAGAGCATCCCATACCACCACCGATGCACAGAGTAGCAAGACCTCTCTTTGCGTCTCTCTTCTGCATCTCATGTAATAAGGTAACAAGGATACGGCATCCGGAAGCTCCTACCGGGTGACCAAGTGCGATTGCACCGCCGTTTACGTTTACCTTGGACATATCAAACTTCAGATCTCTTGCAACTGCAACAGACTGTGCTGCGAATGCCTCGTTTGCCTCGATCAGATCCATATCATCGATGGTAAGTCCTGTTCTCTCAAGTACCTTTCTGGTAGATGCAACAGGTCCGACACCCATGATCTCAGGCTCTACTCCGCCGAGTGCTCCGGCTACCCATGTTGCCATCGGCTTAACGCCAAGCTCTTTTGCCTTCTCCTCGCTCATAACAACGATTGCAGCTGCACCATCGTTAATACCGGAAGCGTTACCTGCGGTTACCAGTCCGCCCTCTTTGCCGGAGCAGCATTTTAACTTGGACAGTGACTCAGCTGTTGTGCCAGGACGCGGTCCCTCATCTTTTGCGAACATAACGGTCTCTTTCTTAACCTTAACCGGAACCGGAACGATCTCGTCATCGAACTTGCCCTCAGCGATTGCCTTCTCGCACTTCTGCTGGCTGTTTGCGGAGAACTCATCGAGTTCTTCTCTTGTAAGACCATACTTCTCACATACGTTCTCAGCTGTGATCATCATGTGATAGTGGTTGAATGCATCGGTGAGTGCATCGTTTACCATGGTATCAATGATGGTCGCATTGTTCATACGATATCCAAAACGAGCCTTCGTCATGGCATAAGGAGCCATGGACATGTTCTCCATACCACCTGCAACAACGATATCTGCCTGACCAGCCAGAATCATAGTAGCTGCTTCATTGACACATTTCAGTCCGGAACCACATACAACGTTCAGAGTAACTGCCGGTACTTCGATCGGAAGTCCTGCCTTGATGGAAGCCTGACGTGCAACGTTCTGTCCCTGTGCTGCCTGGATAACACATCCCATCATAACCTCGTCAACCTGTTCCGGAGCAACGCCTGCTCTCTTCAGAGCCTCCTTGATAACGATTGCGCCCAGCTCCGGTGCAGGAGTTGTGCTTAAGGTTCCGCCCATGGTACCGATTGCGGTACGGCAAGCGCCTGCTAATACAACTTTCTTTGCCATTTGTTTGTCCTCCACTTTTTGTTTTCGTTTGGTTTGCTTTCTGAAATGTAGATTGTTATTTTTTTATCATTTCACTGTCCCCATTTTAACATAGCGAAATCTGTTTTGCAATGCTTTTGTCAAAAAAATAACAAAATAACAAATGAAATTTTTAGAAATCAGAATTCCCGGATTTTTGTAGTGCGGATCCACTCTCTTGTTCCCTCGACTTTCTGCACTTCCTGCGTGTGTTTTGCCAGAAAACAGGTCAACGGATAGACATCGATCCAGATCTCGTTGTCACTCTCTTTCTGTTCTTCATCAAAGACCAGTTCCAATCCCCAGTGCAGATGGGTTACTTCTATATTATTTACATTTTCTGTGGTACTGTAACCGGTATGTCCCATATAACCGATCACATCCCCCGCCGTCACCACGCTGCCTTCTTCCAGTCCTTCCGCATAGGGGTAGTTCTGCCTCAGATGTGCATAGTAATAGTAGCGCTTATTATCAAAGCTGCGGATACCAATGCGCCAGCCGCCGTACTGGTTCCAGCCCAGGGCTTCCACAGTGCCGGACTCGACAGCAATGATAGGTACACCGACGAGCCCCATCATGTCATGGCCCAGATGCCTTCGTTTATATCCGTAGCTTCTTCCCGCCCCGAAATCATCATAATGAGTATAATCAAATCCTCTCGCAATGGGGCAATAACCTTTTAATCCGTATTTTTTCTGCCAGGTGCTCTGTCCGTCTTCTCCGATCACCTCTGCCTCGTATTCTCCCACCAGTCCTCCCAGCGCTGCGCTGTAAGCTTCCAGATAATACGGATAGTATTTCATATCTTTTGTGAGAGTTTCTATCTCTGCCTCTCCCTCAGCCAGCTTCTCCGCCGTCTCGTTCAGGATCTTCAGCGCCTTTTTGTCAAATTCCCCTCCGGTTCTGGCTGCGGTATATGCAAGCAGCGGGATCCACTCCACATGATGTTCCGTGTCAAACGTATCCACATCCCAGTCATATGCCTGGCAGAGCGCTTCATAGGATACGGTAAAGTCCACCCATTTGATATAATCCTTTCCCGCAGCCGAGGTTGCGGTGACCACCGCCTGTTCCATGCTTTCTGTCCGTCCTGTCTCCCGGAGCAGAAATGCTCCCATCATTATAAATAGAAGCATCACCGCTGCCCGGATCCATGCCCGCATTCTCTTTTCTCTGTCCATTCCCTGTCCTGCTTTCAGTTCCTCCTTACAGGTTATGTTTCTGATTTTTCCGGTATTCAGACAATTCGAAAATCTCCGGGGCATATCATTTCCCATACAACAAAACAGCCTGCCGGAAATTCCGGCAGGCTGTAAATTTGTCTTTATTTAATTTTCTGTCCGGTTTTATACTTCCGGCTCGATCAGTCCGTAGGTATCGCCCTTTCTCTTGTACACTACATTTACCTGATCTGTCTCTGCGTTGCAGAATACGAAGAAGTTGTGTCCCAACAGTTCCATCTGAATGCAGGCATCCTCGGGATACATGGGCTTGATATCGAACTTCTTGGTACGAACGATCTTGATCTCGTCATCGTCTGTGTAATCATTCTCTACATAGGCTTTGCTGAAAGAAGCTGCCGCCTGCTGTTTGTCAACGATCTTGTTCTTATATTTTTTCAACTGTCTCTCAATGATCTCTTCCACCAGATCAATGGATACATACATATCGTTGCTTACCTGCTCCGAACGGATAATGCTTCCCTTTACCGGAATGGTCACCTCAATTTTCTGACGTTCTTTTTCAACGCTTAATGTTACATGTACTTCTGTGTCGGGATTGAAATACTTGTCCAGCTTGCCGATCTTTTCCTCCACTGCTGCTCTTAATCCTGGTGTAACTTCGATGTTTCTGCCAACAATAATAAACTTCATGCTGATCATCCCTTCCAAGTATTTATTTACAAGGTTTTATGTAGCATCCCTTGTATTTATTGTATAGTCATTATAGCACAATAGCACAGCTTTTTGCAACAATTTAAGAAGTTTTTTACTTGTTTTTGACATTCTGTATGTCAACCCTAAAATCGACAAATCCTGTCATTTTATTATTTTTATTACATGTTCACAAAACATTTGTTCCTGTTTTTTCGTAAATTTATCCCCCTTGCAGTGCCGGTTTTTCTGTGGATAATGTGTATAACTTGGTGTATAAGTAACTTTTATCCTATTTTCTGGCATTTTGGATGTGGATAACTTATTTTGTATTTAAATTTCTTTTCTATCGTTTTTACGTTCGTGTCACTTTTTTTGTATACTTTGTATAGTTCCGTTTTGTCAATCCCCATTTCATCGCGTAACAATATTTTGACAAATTGCACAATTCGTTATACAACTTATAGTTTTTTGCCTTATCGGCACTTAAGTTCCACTGTCCCCACAGCATCCTGTCCACATGGAAAATAAACCGACCACATGACACGGTGCAATCGAGTAGTCTCGCTCATCGTATACACACAAAAAAGCACTGTGTGTTTCCACACAGTGCCTTGTACTTTCTGTTATATAATCAGAAGATCCGTCGAACTGCCAGTACCTTCTTGTAATCCGCATTAGATACGATGATACCGGTCTTGGCGGTAGATGCATGAACGATCTGGCCGTTACCGATATACAGTGCCACATGACCGGAGTAACAGATCAGGTCACCTGCCTGTGCATTGGCAAGTCCGTCAACCGCGGAACCCTGGCTGCGGTCTGCGGAAGAGGAATGAGGCAGACTTACACCGAAGTTAGCATATACACTCATTACAAATCCGGAACAGTCGGTGCCGTTGGTCAGGCTGGATCCGCCGTATACATAAGGGTTACCAACGAACTGTAATGCATAGTCGGCAACTGCGGTACCCATCTCGCTGTCTCCGCTGGCCGCATAAGTAACTGCGGGAGCGCTACTGGAAGAGCCAGAACTCTTGCTGCTTGTGGCTGCCTTGGCTGCCGCTGCGGCACGTGCTCTTTCTCTCTCTTCTTTCTCCTTTGCCAGACGCTTTGCTTCTTCCTCTTTGGATTCTGCTTCTACGAATTCCGTATGCAGGGAAACAAATTCTGTAGAGACCCATCCAAGACCTTCCTCGGTATCTACCTGTACCCAGCCATCGGTCTCATCGGATACTACCAGATCGTCCTCCAGAGGAACCAGACCCAGCACCGATGCTTCCAGCGAAGGCTCGGTACGAACTTTCAATGTGGTGGTGTTAACGGTTGCCAGTCGGGTTCCTACCTTCTTGGCAAGTTCTACTGCTTCGTCGCCAGTCACACAGTACTCGGCTTTTACATAACCGGTTACGGAACCGGAAGAAATCTGATACCAGCCGTTCTCTTCGGAAATGAAGAGACCAACGGAATCGTCATACAATTTACCGACGATCTCACCTTCCTCACTGGGCAGGCTTCTTACATTTACATAATCATTCACCTGTGCGATTACCAGATTCTTGAAGGACTCCTCCTCGGATGCTTCCGGGGTGGTATCCATCTGATCGTCACGGATCACAGTCTCAATAATGCTTTCAATCTGTTTCGTGCTGTTGGTACCTGTGGAAAGGCTCTCCAGCTTGTTGCCCTTTGCCAGGGTCAGCTCGATACCGCCGCTGGGCAGTACAGATGAAGATGCTGCTGCATTTGCAGTGATATTCATTCCGGAAAAAGCCATAACCGCTGCCATGGTGCAAACGGTAATTTTTACAGATTTACGAACCATTCTATCCTCCTGAAACTCTTGGAGCTGTCTCAATTTCTTAACTTATTTCTTTACATTTTCAAATCATTTGTTACGAATTTGTTACATCCGTTAACAAATATATCACGCGAACTCCCATTTGTCAATATAGTGAATTAATTGTCAATGTTGTAAGAAATTCCCATTTCATGCGGGTTTGCGGTGTTTTTACATAAAAAGAGCCACCATCCAGGTGACTCTTTTCTTTAAATATTCTTCGGTTTTCTTCCGAATTTCTTAATGAATTTATTACTAATCTGTGTCTGTTAACGAAAACGGTTGCAGTAATTTCCCGCGCTGACTGCTGCATTGGCACCGTCTGCCACCGCTGTTACGACCTGGCGCAGAGGTTTCTTACGGATATCTCCGGCCACATAAATGCCGGGGCGGCCGGTCTCTCCGGTCTCATCCGCAGGGATATAACCGTCTTCCCCGACTGCCACCAGTTCCCGCAGCAGTTCCGTGTTGGGATGGATGCCTACAGCGATAAAGATGCCTGCTGCCTCCAGATCTTTTTCCGCTTCTGTCTTCACATTTTTGATACGCAGCTTTTCCACCATGTCCTCGCCACAGATCTCTGTAACCACATGGTCATAGAGAATCTCCACATTAGGGAGACTCTTTAATTCCTCCTGCAATACCATAGCCCCCCGCAGACTATCTCTTCTGTGGATCAGATACACCTTTTCGCAGGTTCTTGCCAGATAGATGGCATCTTCCAGTGCCACGTCACCGCCGCCGACCACAGCCACCGTTCTGCCCCGGAAAAAGGCACCGTCACAGGTAGCACAGTAGGATACCCCCATGCCGTTCAATTCTTCCTCGCCGGGTACTCCTAATCTGGCATGTTCCGCACCGGTGGCAAAGATCACCGTACGGGTCTCCAGTTCCTGGTTGCCCGCATAGACGCATTTGTAATCGCCTCGTTCTTCCACACTGTGTACCGTAGCCTCCAGGAACTCCGCTCCCAGTTTCTCTGCATGATGCCGGAACGTCATTCCCATATCGAATCCACTGATGCCGGGAAGTCCCAGATAGTTATCCACCTCATAGGTATTGAGGATCTGACCGCCGCTCATGGGCTTTTCTTCTATAATAAGTAGATTCAGTCCCGCTCTCTTACCATAGACTGCAGCTGACAGCCCTGCGGGACCGGAACCGATAATGATCAAATCGTACATAATTTTCTCTCCTTTTGTCCAGTGTAGCAGTTCCCCTATGGAAAAGCAAGTCCATCTGTGCTACACTCGTTTTACAGGTTTTTAGCATCCGGCACTGTTTTATCTCCAAAGTTTGCTGTAGAATAGCGGAACCCGTGGTAGCTGATGGACTTTGCGGATGACTTATGCCGGGCTGCCGCCGTGAATGAAAAACAATAATTCAGAAAGGATACTTTACATGAATACAAGAAAGAACGCACCGTTGGCTCTTGTCACCGGTGCCTCCCGCGGCATCGGTAGGGCCATCGCAGAAGCCCTGGCCGAAGCCGGCTACCATCTGATCCTCACCTGTAGCCATACCTTGCCGGACCTTCAGGAAGTGGCCGCCTGTTTAGAAGAAAAATATGGCATCACCTGCACCGCCATGGCTGCGGACGCATCGGAACCCGCTGCCATCGAAAAAGTTTTTGCCTCCCTGGACCATCTGGATGTACTGGTCAACAACGCCGGAATCTCTTACATTGGTCTGCTCACGGATATGAGTGTCGAAGAATGGCAGCATGTCCTGAATACGAACCTGAGCTCCTGCTTCTACACCAGCCGTCTGGCAGTGCCTCTGATGCTGCTGAAGCACAGCGGACGCATTATCAATATTTCCTCCGTCTGGGGAAATGTGGGAGCTTCCATGGAAGTGGCTTACTCCGCCTCCAAGGGTGGTGTGAACAGCTTCACCAAAGCACTGGCCAAGGAGCTGGCTCCCAGTAATATCCAGGTCAACG
>OHTB01001289.1_pt1 | contig 11342 bp, 10 predicted proteins | sample 1578771 | NCBI WGS metagenome assembly OHTB01 (sample SAMEA3879516, study PRJEB24766) | human gut metagenome | biome: human-associated habitat; feature: feces | place: USA | collected 1985/1987 | reverse complement strand
TGCTCGCACGGAGAGCACATTAAGTGCTCTCCGGCTCGTGCGGAACTCGCGACCGACCAGATACCAAAGCCCTCGGAACTTAGGATACATGGTTGGAGTCGCTCTGCTGCGAAATTTATCGGCCTATGACCTATTCCATGTCCCAGGTCGGCTCATCTTCACCACCTTTAAATAAAAAAGAAGTACCGGTTGGAGCCGGTACTTCTTTTGGTGCGTTGTTTCTTGGCTGTAGCTTTTGCCGTTAGCTTACAGGCCGCAGGCTGCTTTGAGTTCTTCGACTCGGTCGGTTTTTTCCCAGGTGAAGTCGGCGTCTTCGCGGCCGAAGTGACCGTAGGCTGCCGTCTTTTCGTAGATGGGGCGACGCAGGTCTAGGTCGCGGATGATTGCGCCCGGGCGCAGGTCGAAGGTCTTCTCTACGGCTTCAACGATCTTGTCCTCGGCAACATGCGCGGTACCAAAGGTGTCGACCATGATTGAGAGGGGCTTGGAAACGCCGATGGCGTAGGCAAGCTGCACCTGGCACTTTTCAGCAAGACCGGCAGCCACGATGTTCTTAGCGACATAGCGCGCGGCGTAAGCGGCACTGCGGTCGACCTTCGTCGGGTCCTTGCCGGAGAAGGCACCGCCGCCGTGGGCCGCGTAGCCGCCGTAGGTGTCGACGATGATCTTGCGGCCGGTGAGGCCGGAGTCACCGGCCGGGCCGCCGATGACGAAGCGGCCGGTCGGGTTCACGTAGTATTTCGTATTCTCGTCGAGCAGACGGGAGGGGAGGTTCGGCTCGATGACGGTCTCGACGATCGCCTTGCGCAGATCCTCGATGGCGATGGAGTCCGCGTGCTGGGTGGAGACGACGACGGTGTCGATGCGAACCGGCTTGCCCGCTTCGTCGTATTCCACGGAGACCTGCGCCTTGCCGTCCGGCAGGATGTCGGGCAGGATATGCATCTCGCGCACATAGGCCAGACGCTTGGTCAGCGCGTGCGCCAGCTCGATCGGCAGGGGCATGAGGTTTTCGGTCTCGCGGCAGGCGTAGCCGAACATCATGCCCTGATCGCCCGCGCCCGCGTCCTCTTCGATCTCGCGGGAAACGCCCATGTTGATATCCGGGCTCTGCTCGTGCAGATCGACAGTGATCGTGCAGGTGTCCGCGTCAAAGCCGTGACCCGGCTCGGTGTAGCCGATTTTGCGGATGGTATCGCGGGCAATCTGCTCGTAATTCACCTTTGCGGTGGTGGTGATTTCGCCGAAGATGTGCACCGCGTCGGTGATGGCGGTGACCTCGCAGGCGACGTGGCTCATCGGGTCCTGCGCAAGCAGCGCGTCGAGAATCGCGTCGGCGATCTGGTCGCAGACCTTATCGGGATGCCCCTTGGTGACGCTCTCGGAGGTAAACAGCGTATGCATCGTCAGTCCTTCTTTCCGCAGCCCGCGCCGCAGGTCGAGCAATCGTGGCTGCAGGCCCAGAGGCGCTCAGCCGTCGGCTGCCAGTTCTTGGCGTATTCGTCGCACTTGGCGCACAGGTGATCGGCGGTCTCCGGGGACTGCGGATCGGTGGAATGGGCGCCGGTCTTCTCGACGATTTCGCGCAGTATCTGCGGGTTCTCCAGCATCGGGCAGGGGCGCAGATGGTTGTCGTTGAACGGCTGGCCGTCGTGATAGGCCATGAAGATCGGGCTCTGCAGCGCCTCGAGCAGCGTGCAGCTGCGGATGTTCGCGTTGGAGTAGTGGATGAACACGCAGGGCTCGACGTCGCCCGCGGCGTTGATGTGGCAGTAGAGCTTGCCGCCGGCGATGCAGCCGCCTGTGAATTCGCCGTCATTCTGAAAGTCGATGGCGAAGATCTCCTTGCCGCCGGTGAGACCGCGGATCTCGCGCACGCGGTCTTTCATATAGGCGCGCTGCTCGGGATTAAGCAGCAGGTCGGTCGTCGCGCCCATGCCGACGGGCATGTAGTGGAAGTACCAGGCGAAGAAGCAGCCCTTGGAGATGAGCAGGTCGAGGAACTCATCGCTCGTGACAACCTTGTAGTTCTTGCTCGTGTAGCAGATGGACACGCCGAACGGGATGTGGTTTTTGTGCATGAGGTCCATCGCGGCGAGCGCCTTTTCAAAATGTCCCGCGCCGCGGCGGCCGTCGTTGGCGTCCTCAAAGCCCTCGATGCTGACCGAGACGATGAAGTTGCCCACGCGCTTGAGCTCGTCGCAGAAGGCCTGGTCGATGAGCGTGCCGTTCGTGAAGGCGTGGAAAGCGATGTCGCGGTGCTTTTCGCACAGGCGGAAGATGTCTGCCTTACGCATGAGCGGTTCGCCGCCGGTGAAGAGGCAGGCGTGGGTGCCGAGCTCTGCGCCCTCGGTCAGCACGCGGTCCATCTCCTCAAAGGTGAGGTTCTGCTTGTGGCCGTACTCCGCCGCCCAGCAGCCCGCGCAGCGCATATTGCAGGCGCTCGTCGGGTCCATGAGGACGATCCACGGGATGTTGCAGTCATACTTTTCGGAGTTTGCCCGCGCCTGCTGGAAGCCGCGGAAGCCGCCCTCATAGGCAGCGGCCGTCAGGAAGGTCTTGAGAAGGTAGGGGTCGCACTCGCGCAGCAGGCGCTCGGCGTAGTGTGCCCATTTGCTGTCGGGGGCGTTTGCGATCTGGTGCAGCATCTCGAAGGTCTCCGGCGTCCAGACGCTGGAGTGGATCTTTTGGACCATGTTGACAAAGTCGTTTGCGACGGTGCAGACGTCCTTCGTCTGGCTTTTTCTGATGAGCGAGTCGAGCATGGCCTCAAAGGCCTTGCGCTCTGCTGCGTGGGCGATTTTTTCTGCTGCGTTCATAGTGTCACGATTCCTTTCCCTGCCCGCGGTGCGGGCATCCTAAAAATTCAGGAGGAAAGGGCGCGATCCTTTCCCTCCGTTGCCTGTGCGGCGATTTTCTGGAGCTTTTCCATGCGCGCATCGAGCTGTGCGCTGATCTCGGCGCACTCATAGAGCTCGCGCTCCACGTATTCCATTTCGGGGAGATTTTTCTTGTAGCGGATCTTATGCTCAAGGCTGGCCCACCAATCCATCGAGATCGTGCGGAACTGCACCTCGACCTTCATGAGCCGCTTCTGGTCGTGAAGGAAGATGGGCGTTTCGACGATGAGATGGAGGCTGCGGTAGCCGTTGGGCTTGGGGTTTGCGATGTAGTCCTTGCGCTCTAAGAGTGTGATGTCGTCCTGGCGCAAAAATGCCTCGGAGAGTTTGTAGATGTCGGCAGGGTGCGAGCAGATCACGCGCACACCGGCGATGTCGTTCAAATTCTTTTCGATGCTCTCCACCGTGAGCGGATATCCGCGGCGGCTGAGCTTTTCCATGATGCTCTCGGGGGACTTGAGGCGGGTCTTGATCGTCTCGATGGGGTTGCGGTCGTATTGCAGCGAGAGCTCCTCGTTGAGCACGTTGAACTTCGTCTCGACCTCCATGATCGCGCAGCGGTAATAGCTCATCAGCTCACGGTAGGGCTGGAAGTATTTCTGGACCCACTGCTGTACCTCACCATGGGAAAAACGGGAGAGCAGCACCTGTTCAAGATAAGTGCGATCGACAAGCGGACGGATCGGCACTGTCATCAGCTCCTTTGTACTTAGCATTTCTTGTCCCGCACGGAAAAATGCGGGCTTGCAGGAAAAGCATAGCAAAGAAGCGCCGCGCTTTCAATGGGCAGGGTGTAAACTTTTTTGTTCACGGCGCGAGAAGGGGACGCTCCCCTCGTTAACACCAACTTAACAAAGAAAACTGCCGAAAACTATGGACAAAAGGAGCCGCATATCAGATTTTCAGACAGTGGCACGCAAATGTCACAGAAGACAAAATGAAAGAAAACGTCCTTTCCCGATGGAAAGGACGTTCAAAAAGGCGGTATGAAAAAAGAAAAATTGTGTTTATGCGCCGACCACATGCGCCGTCATCATCTGCCAGAGGATGGAGAGCTGCTGTGTGGAGATGAGCACATAGGCCAGAATGAAGACGAACCAGAGCTTCTGCATGTTCTCCTCTTTTTTGCAGAGGAAATAGCAGTAGGAAAAATACGCCACGGCGTCCACGATCAAAACCGTGAGGAACATGACGAGAAAGCCTTGCTCGCTCTGCTCGGCGGTGCCGGTGTAGAGCGAGAGGAGAGAGTAATATAAAAACGTGGCGGTGAACGGCCACTTGAGCCTGCGCCAGTCGTGGATGCGGTCTTTCTTATTCATGGAAGCGCTCCTTTTTTGCGTTTTCCACAGTATACCCTGCGGCACGGCAGATTGCAAGGGGAAATGACCTTGCCAAGCGGGCGTGGGGTGTGGTAGACTGCAAAAAAGAGGTGATATACATGCTGGATACGTTGATCCGCGGCGCGAAGATCGTCGACGGCACGGGAAAGGCGGCGTTCACGGCGGACGTCGGCATTTTGGACGGCATGATCGAAGAGGTTGGAAATTTGTCAAACGCGCAGGCGTTCGAGACTATCGAGGCCGCGGGCCGCGTCCTGACGCCGGGCTTTATCGACATGCACCGCCACGCCGACGCGGCGCTGTTTCGCGAAGGCTTTGGCGAGGCGGAGCTCTGCCAGGGCCTCACGACGCTTGTGAACGGCAACTGCGGCATGTCGCTCGCGCCGCTCTCGGGCGCGCACGCGGACGAGTGCGCGAAATACCTCGCGCCCATCACGGGGAACATCCCGCCGGAGCTGCGCTTTGCGTCCATTGACAGCTATTTCAAGGCGGCGCAGGGGCGGGGATTGCCGCTCTCGTGCGCGGAACTCATCGGCATGGGCACGCTGCGCACGCTTGCCGCGGGCTTCACGACGGGAGATTTGTCACCGCTCGAGCTGCGCGATCTGCACTATCACATGGAAGCGGCGCTGGCCGACGGCGCGTGCGGCGTGTCGCTCGGCCTTGGCTACGCGCCGGAGATCTTTTACTCGACCGACGGGCTCATCCGCGCGCTCGCGCCGCTGCACCGGAGCGGCGTGCCCATCTGTGTCCACATGAGGCAGGAGGGCGACGGCGTCGTCGATGCGCTGCGCGAAATGCTCGAGGTCGCCCGCGCGCTGCAAACGCCGCTGGAGGTCAGCCATCTCAAGGCCATCGGTTCTCGCAACGCGCGAAAGGCCGTGCCGGAAATGCTCTCGCTCATTGAAAAGGCGCGGGAGGACGGGCTTGACGTCATGTGCGACGTGTACCCCTACACTGCGGGCTCGACACAGCTTATCCACGTGCTGCCGCCGGAATTCCAGGAGGGCGGCACGGAGGCGCTGACCAAGCGCCTGCTCGACGATGCTGCGCGAAAGGAAATGCGCGCGCGGATGGAGGCGGGCAGCGACTTTGAGAACATCACGCTGCTCGTCGGCTTTGACAATGTGATCGCCATCGGGCTTCAGATGGACGAATACCGCCGCTTTGAGGGAAAATCCGTTGCCGAGATCGCGCAGACGCTTCAAAAAGACCCGTTCGATACGCTCTTTGACCTGCTGGCGGCGGAACAGTGCAATACGGGGATGATCGACTACATCTCGGACGAAGAAGACGTGAAAGATATCCTGCGCGCGCCGTTCTCGGGCGTCATTTCGGATGCGACGTACCCCAGCGGCGGGCGTGTCCACCCGCGCGTGTACGGCACATTCGCGCGGCTCATTGAAAAATACGTCGTGCAGGAGCGCGTGCTCACGCTCGAGCAGGCTGTGCACAAGGTGACGGGGCATGCGGCGGACCGCTTCGGCTTTGAGAAAAAGGGCGTCATCGCGGCGGGCATGGACGCGGACCTTTTACTCTTCTCGCCCGAAAACGTCCGCGAGCACGGTACCTACGCGCGGCCCAACCTGCCTGCGACAGGCTTTGACGAGGTATTCGTGCTCGGCGAGCGCGTGATCGAAAACGGCGTGTACCGCGGCGGCAGCAGCGGCGAGATGCTGGGAGCGCGGATGGGATACTGAAATCTTAAAGAAATTTTCAGGTGTATTTTCGCCGCCGTATGATATGCTGGCAGGGACAACAAATTTGCGGAGGCTGGATCAAGTGGAGCACTTTTGGGATACGGTGGATACGATCGGCGAGGGCTTTGGCTTTTCGCTCTTCGGCGCGCGGCACTTAGTGACGCTTGCGCTGTATATCGGCTTTGCCGCGCTGAGCTGCAAGCTCTACAAGGCGGCGGACGAGAAGAAGCGGGCGCAGCTGCGGGGGCTCTTTGCCGTTCTCCTGCTCGCGGACGAGGCGTTCAAACAGATCGGTTTGCAGATCGGCGGGAATTTCAACTGGGACTATCTGCCGCTGCACCTGTGCTCGATCAACATTTTCCTTATCGCGCTGTACGCATGGAAGCCGAGCAGGCTGCTCGACAATTTTCTCTATTTTATCTGTATCCCTGCGGCGACGGCGGCACTGCTGTTCCCGACGTGGACGTCGCTTCCGGCGGCGAACTTCATGTTCTGGCATTCGACGAGCGTGCACATTCTGCTTGCGGCCTATCCCATCATGCTGTTTTCGGGCGGTGATATCCGACCGAGCGTCAGGTACATGGGCAAGTGCTTCTTGCTGCTGCTGGCGATGGCGGTGCCGATTTATTGCGTCAACCTGCTGCTCGATACGAATTTCATGTTTCTGATGTACGCGCCGGACGGCAATCCGCTAGCGTGGTACCATTGGATCGGCTTCCCCGTGCTGCTCGTGGCGGTGTTCGCGCTGATGGACGTGCCAATCATGCTCAAAAAGCGGAAAGAGGATAAATTGCTCAGCGCGGTAAAATAAAAAAGCGGTTCTCCCTAAGCCGGGCGTTCGTAAAACAGCTTTCGAGAGATGACACGGCAGCCGCCTGCCAGGATCGGTTATGAGTACCCGAATAAGACAAGGAAACTTCAAGTCCCATGTTTGCACCGTCAAGGTGTCGCGCATGGGGCTTTTTGCAGATCGGGGTTCTGTACGCAGTAAAACGGTCAGGTTCTCGTATATAAGAATGTTCTTTCGTTGAGAAATATGGTATACTCGGCTCAACAAATCCGGATTTGTATCAGCGTAAGAAGGAGAGCAATATCATGTTCAGAACAATTCGTAAAAAGAAAAATGAAATCAGCATCGACACGGCAAAGGCACTTTTGCAGTCCAGCCGACGTGGCGTTCTTGCCGTAAATGGAGATGACGGATATCCCTATGCAATTCCTATCAACTATGTCTACGATGACGATGCGCAGAAAATCTATTTTCATGGAGCACGTGCAGGCCATAAAGTAGATGCACTGCGTGCCTGTGACAAAGTATGTTTCACGGTATACGGAAATGAAACCATCAAAGAAGAAGATTGGGCACCGTTTGTGCAGAGCGTTGTGGTATTCGGCAGATGTCACCTCGTAGAATCCGGCGCAAGAGCAACAACTCTGTTAAAACGATTTGCAATGAAATACTATCCCAGCGAACAGTTAGTTGATGAGGAAATTGCCCATGCAGGAAAGGCTGTGCAAATTTTCGAAATAGACGTGGAGTACCTCAGCGGCAAGGAAATACAGGAACGATAACTTCCAGTTTGCCGTACTTGATCCCAACAGGGCTTGAGGCGGGCACGCCCCGACAGGAAGCTGTCCCAAAGAGACAGAAATTTTCAAGAATTGAAAATTTGCGGCCACGGGACGATCCGCGCTCTTGTGAACAATAGAAAAACCAGAACTGCATGGCTGATTCAGCGAACGGTTCTGGTTTTTCTTGACGGGCGAAGGCCTTTCTGATAGGGTAAAGGCAAACTGGAGAACTGGCGCCCGACGCACTGCGTGTCGGGCGCGGGGAGGGAAAAGCGTGGAAGAAAATCTGTTTCGCTCCATCCCGCGGGTGGACGAGCTGCTCGGTCGGGACGAGCTCAAGGTGTCGGCGCTGCCGCCGGTGCTGCTGCGCGAGAGCGTGCGCGAGGAGCTGGATGCGCTGCGAGATGAAGTGCGCGGCGGCCTTTCCGCGCTGCCGGAGACAGGCATACTCTGCGCGCGCATTCTGGCACGTGCAGAGGAAAAGCAGCTGCCGACGCTGCGCTCGGTCATCAACGCGACCGGCGTGACGCTGCACACGAACCTTGGCCGCGCCTGCCTGAGCGAGCGCGCGGCGAACGCCGCGGCAGAGGCGGCGAGAGATTATTCGACGCTTGAATACGATGTGGAAAACGGCTGCCGCGGCTCGCGCTATCAGCACGTGGAGGCGCTTTTGTGCCGCCTGACGGGTGCGGAGGCGGCGATGGCCGTGAACAACAACGCCGCGGCGGTGCTGCTCATCCTGTCCGCGCTCGCGGGCGGGGGAGAGGTCATCGCCTCGCGCGGCGTCGAGATCGGCGGCTCGTTCCGCATTCCGGAGATCGTGACGCAGTGCGGCTGCACGCTGTGCGAGGTCGGCGCGACGAACAAGACGCACCGGCGCGACTATGAAGCCGCCATCGGCGAGCAGACGAGAGCGCTTTTGAAGGTGCATACAAGCAACTACCGCATCGTGGGCTTTACCGAATCCGTACCGCGGGAGGAGCTGGCGGAGATCGCGCATGGGCACGGCCTGCCGCTCATTGAAGCGGGGCGATCGTCGACCTCGAACCGTTTGGCATCCGCGGCGAGCCGACGGTGCAGAGAAGTCTGCACGCTGGTGTGGACGTTGCGTCGTTTTCGGGAGACAAGCTGCTCGGCGGGCCGCAGGCGGGGCTGATCGTCGGCAAAAGGGAGTACATCGAACGGATCAAAAAGCACCCGCTTGCGCGGGCGCTGCGGCTCGACAAGATGACGCTTGCCGCGCTGCACGCGACGCTCAGCGCCTATCTGGATGCCGAGATCGCTGTGCGAGAGATCCCGACGCTCGCGATGCTGTCGGCGAGCGAGGACAAGCTGCACGCCAAGGCGCTGCGGCTGCAAAAGGCGCTCGCGGACACGGGCGTTTCCTCGCAGCTCGTGTGGACGGGCGACGCTGTCGGCGGCGGCAGCGCTCCGGCGCAGGAGCTCACCGGCTGGGCCGTCGCGATCGAGCCGGGGAGGCTCAGCGTGGATGAACTGGAAGAGAAGCTGCGCCTTCGCGCCAAGCCCATCGTCGCGCGTATCCACCGCAGGCAATATTTGCTGTGCGTGCGCACGATTCGAGAGGAAGACTTTGCCGAGATCGCCGCGGCGGCTGCGGAGGCCATCCGATGAAGCACGTCATCATCGGCATGGCGGGTCATGTCGACCACGGCAAGACCGAGCTCGTCAAGGCGCTCACGGGCGTGGACACCGACCGGCTGGCCGAGGAGAAAAAGCGCGGCATCACGATCGACCTCGGCTTTGCGCGCCTCGACTTTCCGGACGGGAGCTGTGCGAGCATCGTCGATGTGCCGGGGCACGAGAGGTTCATCAAGAACATGCTCGCCGGCGCGGGCGGTGTCGACCTTGCGATGCTTGTCGTGGCGGCGGACGAGGGCTTCATGCCGCAGACAGTCGAGCATCTGGACATCCTGCAGCTGCTCGGTGTGAAGGACGGACTCATCGTGCTGACAAAGACCGACTTAGTCGACGAGGACTGGCTGAACATGCTCGAAGAGGACGTCAAAAGCCGCGTCAAGGGCACGTTTTTAGAGGATAAGCCGATCCTGCGCACGTCCGTCCGCACGGGCGAAGGCATTGGGGTACTGCGCGAAGCGCTGCACGACTTGACACTGCACGCGGAGGAAAAGAGCGCGCGCACGCCGTTCCGCCTGCCCATCGACCGCGTGTTTTCCGTCGACGGCTTCGGCACGATCGTCACCGGCACGCTCATCGACGGGCACATCGCCGTCGGCGACGAGGCGCAGCTCATGCCGCTCGGGAATCAGTGCCGCGTGCGCAATTTGCAGGTGCACGGGCGCGACGTGTCGGCGGTGTACGCCGGACAGCGCGCGGCGGTCAACTTAGCGGGCATCGAAAAAGAGAGCATCAGCCGCGGCGATGTACTGTGCAGGACGGATTCGATGCAGCCGTCGCTGATGCTGGATGTGAAACTGCAAAATCTGCCGGATTCTAAGCGGATCATCGAGAGCGGCTCGCGCCTGCACCTCTACCACGGCGCGGCGGTGCGCCTTGCAAAGGCGGTGCTGCTGGACCGCGACGCGCTGCGTCCGGGCGAGAGCTGCTATGCCCAGCTGCGGCTGAGCGAAGCGCTCGCCGCGCGGCAGGGCGACCGCTTTGTCGTGCGCTTCTACTCGCCGCTCGAGACCGTCGGCGGCGGGGTGATCTTGGACGAGCAGCCGTATCGTCACAAGCGAAACGACGCGCGCGTGATCGCCTCGCTCGCCGTGCGCGAGAGCGGATCGGACGAGGCAAAGCTCGTGCAGGCCGTCGGCGAGCGCGGCGCGGATGGCATGACGCTTGCGGACCTTGCCGCGTGCTTCGATGAACCGGAAGAAAAACTGGTGGAAATGCTCGCCGTGCTCTGTGCGCGGGGAAAGCTCGTCGAGATCGCGCCGTCGCGCTATCTTACATCGTCGACGCTGGACAGGCTGTGGACAGACTGTGAGACGATGCTGACAAAGTACCACCGCGAGCATCCGCTGCACGCGGGCATGCGCCTCGCCGAGGCGCGGCAGCGGCTTCTGCGCGGCAAAGCACGGGAAAATGCGGACGCGATCCTCGCCTGCTTTGCGCGCGAGGGAAAACTCACGCTGACGGCGGAGCACTGCACGCTTGCGGACTTTTTCGTGCATCTGACCAAGCGGCAGAGCGCCATCCGGGAAGAGCTGCTGCGCACCTGCCGCGCGGCGGGAATTCTTGGCAAAAAGCAGGACGCGCTCTGTGCGCTGTTCGACAAAAAAGACCGCATGGAGTGCGCGCGCGTGCTTGAGAGTCTTTTATCTACCGGCGAGCTTGTGCTGCTCGCGCCAGAGCTCTGCGTCGAAAAAAGCGTTTTGGATGCGGTCGACGCAAGGGTGAAGGCGTGGTTCGAAACGCACGACACGCTCACGCTGGGAGAATTCCGCGACGCGCTCGGCACCTCGCGCGACCACGCGCTGCTGGTGCTGGAGTATTACGACCGGCGAGGGATTCTTCGCCGCGAGGGTGATGTCCGCAGGCCGGGCGCGCAGTTTGGCGAGATAGAAAAATGAGGCGGCTTTTGTCGCCTCTCACATGGGAGTAGATGGGTGCTGGTGTGCCCCCCGGTCTTCAAAACCGGTGAGAGGGGTGAAGAGCCTCTCGGGTGAGTTCGATCCTCACATGCTCCCGCCAGAGCCTCGCGGCCGTGTGCCGCGGGGCTTTTTGAAAAATGTGGATTTCCCTCTTGACAGAACGGAGGGAAGCTCATATAATACTACTGTTCGCGACGTGAGCCGTACAACTTCATATCCGGGTGTAGCGCAGTTGGTAGCGCGCATGGTTCGGGA
>OHTB01001275.1_pt1 | contig 11420 bp, 10 predicted proteins | sample 1578771 | NCBI WGS metagenome assembly OHTB01 (sample SAMEA3879516, study PRJEB24766) | human gut metagenome | biome: human-associated habitat; feature: feces | place: USA | collected 1985/1987 | reverse complement strand
CGCATATAATATATCTCTCCGTTCACCTGTACGCGGTAGCTGATACTGTCCGTATTGAACCTCTCCAGATTTCTAAGTTTCCAGTTGATAAACGTCTGCCGGTCTTCTTCAACGATATACTCCCTGTATTTCTCGAAAGAAATGCTTCGTACCGTTTCTTCACACAACACGCCGGTATGTCCCAGATAATGAAAAACGTTTTCATTCGTATTGTACACCCACTGACCGATTTGCGCCACTTTCTGGATCTCCCGCAGCGTTCGGTTCGTTTGTTCCAGTTGGCGTTTCACGTTGCTTCTTTGGGTGATGTCGCGATACTGGCAGAGCACCATGTCATCATAAGGATGCATGATGCATTTAAAATAATAAACATCTTCCTTTAGTACCAGTTTGAAGTTTTTACTGACACTCTTTTTCCCTTCAAGTACCGATTGGAAGACAGGAACAACCCTTTCCCGCGTATATTCGGGCAGGAGTTCAAATATGTTTTTTCCTAGAAGTATCTCATCCTGTAAGAACCATAGGTCACAATGAGGATCAATGTCTATGCAAACACCATTCTTGTCGACCAACAACATTGTATCGGCTGTCAGTTTCAATATCCTTTGCGCGTTATTTGTATCATGTAATGTTCTGTTCATGTCCATTCGATTAGATGATTAAGACTATTGCATCTTACAAAGATAACAAAAGATTTGATTATTTGTTTTTATTTTTCTGCCCGCTTTGCTTTTTCCCAAGTCCCGCTCCCTCTTTTCTTCTTCAGATAGCGGATTCCTCTCAAGACATTTATATTCATAAAGAGGAAGTAATAGGGGATAAACAGCAATTTATTCTTTATCTGTCTGGTAGACAGATAATATCCCCAGTATCCCAGTCCGTAGAAAAACACCTGTAACACGAGCAGGACGCCGTAGAACACAGGCGAGCCGCCCGTCAGTAAAATCGCAACATTCAGCGGGAGAAGTGCGAACAATAGAAAAGGCGTGACAGACCACCTCAACACCCGGTGCGACGTGTACTGAAAACTCAGGATTCCGTAACGGAAAGGATTCAGCAACGGGAGCAGACGCCAGATCGACTGTAATCCTCCGGCAGCGATGCGCACTTTTCGTTTTTCCTCTTCACCCATATCTGCCGATCCGCTTTCGATGGCGTAGGCATTGGTGCAGTAGGCGATGGTGTATCCTTTCATGGCGATGCGGAGAGAGAGGATGAAGTCGTCGAGCAGCGTATCCGGTTCCATCGGTTCGAAGAGTTCGCGGCGGACGGCAAACAGTTCTCCGGCAGCGCCTACAGCTGAGTAGAGACGGGAGTCGAGCGCTTTCAGTGTCGATTCGTATTTCCAGTAGATGCCTTCGCCTCCGGCGGCTGCTCCGTCCTTCGTCTGTACGTCTATACGTTTTTCTCCTGCCACGCAGCCCACTTTCGGGTTTTGAAAAGCCAGTACGATTTCACGGATTGCCTCGCTGTTGACCATTGTGTTGGCGTCCGTAAAGACGACAAGCGGGGTCCGGACGAGTGTCATTCCTCGTGTCATGGCGGCTGTCTTTCCCTGCCGTTTCGGCTGGAAGTAGACGGTTACTTTTCCGTTCCAGCGGGTTTGGAGACGGTCGTTTGTGCCGTCATCGCTTCCGTCCGTCACCCAGATGATGCGGAGTTTGTCCGCAGGGTAGTCCAGGGCGAGGCTGTTCTCCATCTTTTCGTCCACCACGTCTTCTTCGTTGAAGGCGGTGATGAAAAGGGTCACTTCGGGCAGATCCCGGTCTGCTGCCGGCAGCACGCGTCTCACGGGCTTCACGAAAAGCTCTTTGAGCTTGACGAGCAGGCAGAGCACGATGCCATAGCCTAAATAGGTGTAGAACACGATGAAAAGGGCTGTCCAAAAGATGATTTCGATCCAAAGGGAATTATTCATGGTATATATTTTTTGTATTCATGGTATATCTGTTTCATTATATTATTCTGCCGGATAATTATTTTTATTGTATTCTGTTGAGTAATGCGGTTTTTCTTTCCGAGTCTTTCAGCATCCCCACAAAGTAGAGGGCATCCGCTTTGTTGGAGGCATTGCTTCGGTCTTTCTCGTATTGCTCTACAAAGTGGGTGGCATGTTCTGCCAAATGTTTCCGGCAGTCGATGTTCAGCATGATTCCTTCTTCGAAGTTATTGTAGGAAAGCCCGCTGACGGCATCATCCGTTTCGATGGAGACGATATCTTCTTTTTTCAGACCGCTCAGATTGACGGTGACCGAAGGGTAATAGAAGCATTCCCCGATTGGCAAGTGTACGGTCAGCTTGATGGTATGTTCGTCAGTCTGTTCGACTTTCACATTTCCGTGCGTGCGATAATAATTGTATTCGTAATACTCTTCCTGTGAGGGGAACCAGACGGAGTCGTCACCGTCTTTCCCGTAGTTATCGTTGATCCATTCGAGCAACTTTATCCAGTCATTGTCGGTGTTGTGCACGCCTATATGGACGGCTTTGCGGTTCCTCTCGGGTGCTCTTCGTTGCTGCCGTATTTCGTCTTTTATGTTTTCCTGTACCTCTTCGAACGATCTGTTGAGCGCCACTTTGTCCAGGCTCTCTATTGCTCTGAACGGGTATAAGTCTTCTCCGTTCGATTCGGTTGCCATGGTTCGGATATCTTCATATTGCAGGGCGGCATCTATATAGGTGTCGTTTCCATTAGGGCGGGCCAGCATCTTGCATTTTCTCCCTGCCAGTTGTTCCTGTATTTTGCTTTGCGCTATGCCGTAATGCTGTTTGATTTCCTCCACGTCGTTTACGTTTTCGGCCATTACATCATGAAAGGCGATTCCGACACCGTAGTTCATCATCTCTTTTATTTCGTCCCAGTTCAGCCCTCTTTTCATGAAAAAGCGGTAATAATCCTTCTCGTATCCGGGATTCACATCCACGTCTTGGTCCATCCACTCTTCTTCTGCGGACAGGGTGGTGGTGAATGCGAACCTGACCTCTTTCCCCGTTCCGTCAGTGCTTCCCAAAGTGCGGACGGCAGGAAGTACATTGGGTGGAAGGTCTCCTTTTCTCAGATGGGCGGAGTTGTAATATAGTTGTGCCGTTTTATCCGGTTCCTGAACGGTGGGGGTGGGATACGGGTCGGAATTGGATACCGGCTTTCCGTTGATGGCGGCCCACGTGCGGCAGTAGGCCGATTGCTTGCAGTCGTCCTGCACCAACAGCAGCAGAAGCGGCTTGTTGTATTTCAAACAAGGCATACCGGCTTCCAGTGGAACTTGTGGGGCATCCTTTACCTTTATGAAGATGCCGGCTGTGATATCTCCCTGCACTTCGTTGCCGAAAGGGTAAAGATAGGTCTGTTCCTGAGGCTTTTCCTTGTCATCATCATTATTGCCGCCTTCATGTTGTTCATCATCTCCGGTATACAAGTTGATTTGTTTTATGCAGGAGGTGAACAGCAACATACAGATACAATAAAATATCAGTTTATGGTTCATATTTGTAGCTTTATTTATTTTTCATATATTCGCTTAAAAGTATAGGTTGGTGGCGTTCAAAGAATTTGTGCCTGAATTTGGTCCACATGATATACCATAACGCAGCAAAGGTCTTGTGTAATTCCTTAAAAGGACTACGTGGCGGGTATAGTTTCCTTACCATCTCTTTGTTCCACGGCTTGGTAAAAAAGCGCAGATAGTATTCATCCGTCGGGTTTACGATGAAATCGATTTTTTCTTCCCATTCGTACCGGTTCAGCATCAGGTCTCCTTCGGTAAACCAGAGCAGCTTGTATATCAACGATTGGTAAGGCAGGTAATTCAGGAATAGCTCACCATAGTTATTTTCATAATGGTCGGGCATTTTGCTTTTCTCAAAGAGTACGAGTTTGTTGTCTATATCCAGTATAATCCATCGGTGCGATTTCTTCGGAAATAGAAATTCCCCCAACAGGCTGGGAGTTTCCATGTATCCCCGGGATGCTACCCGGCATTGTTCGCTGATAAATTTTTCGGGATTCTCTACATGTTCCAACACTTGGTTGCAGATGACATAATCGAACTCTTTGTCTTTGAACGGTAAGTTTTCACCATCCGCATTGGCAAATATCTGGTGTGGATAGATCTTCATATCTCCACATCGGTGATAATTCTGGTCTGTAAACTTTTCAGTTACAACGTTGGCGCGATGAGACGGGTTGTGTCCCGGACCGACTTCCAATACCCAGTCTCTCTTTTTTATGTGCAAATTATCTCTGTCGTATGGTGTTCTTCTTTTCATACTTTATGAGTTTTACCGGTTATTTTATCAAGTTGGAATCCTCATCCTCATATTTTTCTTTTTGAGTAAACAATCCGGCGATGTTTTTCATCGCTCCGGCTACGCGTACTTTAAAGCTGTTCAGCAGGGTTCCGTCAGTGCCCACCGTGCCATATCCCGTCACTGCGCGTGCCCGGCGTTTGCGTACGAAAGCGATCTTTCCATACTTTTTCAATTCCAGTGCCAATGAGCCGTCTTCGCCACGGATGATATCCGTGCGGATACCCGTTTTCTGCGCCAGATCGGTGCGATAAGCAAACACCAGTCCGCGCACGCTCAGTTCCGGACGCTTGAATGCTTGCAGCCACAGGTGCGTGTCACGGGCGAATTCATAGAATTTCAGTCCCAGCCATGAGTGCTCCTTGTCGGGGATGTAGCTCCACAGTGAGCTGACGGCCACGATACCGGGACGTTCGAGGGCTTCCACCATCGTTTCTACGTAGCGGGGCGGATACAGGGTATCCGAATCTATGTTGATGTGGTATTTTCCCCTTGCATGGTTCAACCCGCACAGGCGTGCGAAACCGCAGCTGTGCCGCGTTTCCGTGTAATAAGGCACTCCGGTGGCCCGGTATATCTCGGCCGTGCGGTCTTTCGATTCGTTGTCTACCCCGATGATTTCTACCGGATAGCGGCACTGCATCTCGCTCAGCGACCACAGGCAGGCCAGCAGATGCCGTTCTTCATTGTATCCGATCAGGGATACGGTGACCAGTGGCTGTTCGGACTGCAATCCGGCCAGTTTGCCGCGCACTTCTTCGACGACTGCTGCCGGTGCATAGGAGAAGGGTTTCTCGTAGACTTGCAGGTATTTGCTGTACCATTTCTTCATATTCTGCTTTTTGAGGTTATCTTTTTAGAATCAGTTTCTCGATGCGCCGGATACAATTGTATCCGAATAGCTTTATAAAGAAGGTTCTCGTGCGGTAGTAAATGAACGCCTGGTGTGAGAACCAGGAATTCTGATAGTGATGGATGGCATAGGTGTTGCCGGTGACGATCACCTCTCTGGAGTCGAATATCTTCGGAGAGAAAAAATCGTTGGGCAGCACATATACGGCTTTTTCCATATCCAGGCCCTTCAGTGCGTCGATGTTGCTGTCCGTCAGATTGACCACCGGCTTGAAGCGCTGGATGGTTTCGTTCATGATTTCCGGCAGCATGCGGATATCCATCTGTCCGTTTTCCTGTATGAAGTTTCTTCCTTTATAGTAGTCCAGACAGGCCTTTATCCAGTCACATCCTTTTTCGGCCCCGATTATGGCGGCTTCGATCGTGCCTGCGTTTTCCGCACCGACGAAGTAGGGGAGATCCAGCAACGGATCGAAGCTCTTCAAGACTTCCACGTCCGAGTCCAGATAAATGCCGCCGTAGTTGTAGAGGGCGTACAGGCGGATGTAGTCTGCGGCAAAAGCATACTTCTTGACCCGAAAGGCCTGCTCTACCCAGGGCACTTGCGCGATGTCGAACCGTTTCAAGTCCCATAGCATGATTTCATAGTCCGGCAGATGGATTTTCCAACTGTCGATACATTTTTGTATCTTCTGAGGATAAGGGTCGCCGCTCAGCCAGCAGAGGTGTATTCGTTTGGGTATCATATTTTTCTGATGTTTTGAGGTGGAACAGGCAGTGCCGGCGTCTTCGTGCACGGCACTACTTCGCACAATACTTTCTGCATCTGGCACTTCCACGACAGATTTCCGATGCTGTCGCGTATCTCCCGGCCGGTCATCGACAGCGACCGGCAGAAGGCCACTATGCCGTCGATGTCCACTGCTGTCTCGTCCGCCGGAATTTTCATCACGTATGCCTTGTCGTCAAAGTCCTCATCGGTTTCCGAATAGGCGAACGCAAGCCCGCGTGCGGCATATTCACGGTTTTTCAATGTTTTGATGTGGGTGATGCCGCTCCGGTGGCGGCCCAGGCTGCCTATCCCGAAATCGGCATGTTCGAAGAGCTCGTCCAATTCGAGGCCATGCCGGGCTCCGTGCAGAATGACGTAGGGTTCCAGCCCGTGTTCACGGATGAGGGGCAGTATTTCTTTCCGTTCGCGTTCGCCCGTCAGTTCGCCTACGATGTGGAAATACACTTTGTAGGATCGTCCGCGGTCGTAGTAGGCGGCCAGTCCGCGCACCAGGCGGTCGAATCCGTGCCAATAATGCACTTCGGCCACCCCTATCAGATGCAGTTCGTCCGAAGTGTCGTTCATGTGCTGCTTGAGTGGCACGGCATCGAAGTCGATGCCGTTGGAAATGCGTATGGCCGGAATGCCGAAAATGGTTTTTGCCGCTGAAAAGGTGACGATTGCGTCCAGTTGCTTCGCCAGTTTTTTGCGGAACAGGCGGTCGATGTAGAGTTTCAGCTTCATTCCGGTGCTGGCGTACTCCTGGTCATAAGGATACGTGGGGATTTCCATGACCACATGCCTCACTTGCCGTTTAAGTTCTTTTATCAGGTTGATTGTGAAAGGATTGGCGTTGTGAAAAGACCGGATGTATACCAGCTCGATGCCTTCGCGTTGCGCATACTCGCAGATGGGACGAAAGAAAAACCTTTTTTTGGCCTTTGCCATCTTTCCCGATCCGAGATCGGCTATCACTTCATCGTTTACCATCCAACGCCGGTTGCCGTCGTCTGTGATCTGGTAATAACACATCCGTACGTCCGCCCCGCATTCGCGCAGTGCTTTTGTCTGGTATCGGATTTTTTTGCTGATACCGTTTGCTTCGTCAAATCCGTGAAAGATAAGAAATAATAATTTCATTGTTTGCTTTAAGGATTTCTTTAGTTATTTTACTTTTTTCGTTTGTGCGCTATTTTTTGTATCTTTCCCATCAGGTCATACTCGCGCGTGATTTGTATATAAATCCCAAAGATAGTGAAACTTACGATACTTTTCAATATAAACGTGAGAAAAATATTCCCGTTGTTTGTCAAGTAATGTAGCGGGATGAGGGCGGCCGCTATGAGCATGCCTGCAATGATGGGCGATGTGAACTGGCGCAGCAGTGTCCACATGCTTCGCCGGAGCGTCACGCGGTACATCTGCCAGTAGCACTGGATGAAGTTGACGCAGAACGTGGTGACGATGCACCATGCCACGGCTTCCAGCGTGCCGAACCAGAAGATGCCGAGCAGCATCCCCGTCACATTGAGCACGGACGAGAATACCCCGCAGACGAACAGGCTGCGCGTGTCTCCGGCAGCCTGGAAGATGCTTCCGGAGGAGGAGAGGATGATCTGTACGCCGACCGAGAGCGTGAGTATGCGGAACACCGGCACGGACGGCAGCCATTGCTGACCGAAGATGATCAGCGTCACCTCTTCGGCCGTGAAGAACAGCAGCACGCTGAGCGGTATCCCGATGAAGGCGAGCAGGCGCAGGATGCGTTCGTAGGCCGAGGCAAGCCGGTTCAGGTCGTTCTGGTAATCGCTGAATATGGGGTGCATCACCGGGGTGACGACTTGGGTGATGTTCTGCAACGGCAGCATCATCAGGCGGTATGACTTCTCGTAATATCCCAGCTCCGACATGCCCATGTACTTGCCTATCAGCAGCTTGTCGAGGTTGCGGCTGAAGTAGTTGATGACGTTGAAAAGGAACTGGTAGGCGGAGTAGGAGAATATCTTGCGGAGGGCGCCCCATCCGAGCGTCATCGCGGGGTGTTGCGGGTAGCGTTTCAGCGAGATGATGAAAAGGAGGATGCTGGAGAGGATCGGGCTGATGATCAGCGCATACAGTCCCGCGCCGTTCAAGGCGGCTATGACGGCGGCCGTGCCGCTGGCCACCTGCACGGCGAAGCTGCGGAGGGCGATGAACTTGAACTCCTTGTTCTTGAAAAACAGGGCGTTGGGCACGATGGTGGCCGAAGCGAAAAAGAGATTCACGCAGAGCAGTTGGCACAGGGTGCGCAGGATGGGGCTTTCGTAATAGGCGGCAATGGGCCACGAGGCGGCGAAGAAAAGCACCGAAAGGCCGGCGCCCATCCAGAGGGTGAAGGAGAAGATGTCCGACAGGTCTTTCTCCGTCAATGCCTTGTTCTGCACGATGGCGGGCGAGATGCCCATGTCGGTGAAGATGCTGAAAAAGGCGATGATGACCGTGGCGATGGCTACGATGCCGAAGTCGTCGGGCGTGAGCAGGCGGGCCAGTACTCCGGCCACGACGAGGGAGATGACGATGCCGCTATACTTGGCGAGCGCGGTGTAGAAGACACCGGAAAAGAGCTGTTGCTTGAGATTACTTGCCATAAGCGTCGATATATGCGTTTGCCACCACCTCGAGATTCATATGCTGCCGGGCGTAGCGGTAATTCTCTTCCCCCTTGCCCTGTTCCGCCAGCCGTCCGGCCTGTTCCAGCGCACGTACGATGCCGGCGTTGTCGTCGGGAGAGAAAACCGGGTTTCCGGTCTCGCGCAGCAGTTCGCCCACATTCCCGTTGTCCGGGCCTGCCACCACTTTCCGGAACAGGAAAGCCAAAGGGACGTTGCCCGAGTTCAGTATCCGTTTCCTCTGCACGAATATCACGTCCGACGCGGCGATGTAGTAGGGGAGCTCGTCGTTGTCGATCAGTTCGCCGTTGGCGCCTGCCCGGATGTTTCTCAGGCGGAGCAGGGACGGTACGAGGTAGTATCCGGCCAGCGAAAGGAGCCTTTTCAGCGGATTGCGCTGCCCGGGATGTTTGGCAAACGGGAACATCCGGGGGGCCAGCAGGAACTTTCTTTTATTCCGCAAGGCGGAGAAGGCGTCCAGCACCATGCGGATCTCTTCGCGGTTGCGGAATTTTCCGAAGGCGGTGATGATCATTTTATCGGCCGGAAGCCCTAAGTGCCTGCGGGCTTCTTCGCGTGAGATGCTTTCGTTGTAGGTGTTTTCGTAGATATGGTGGGGGATGATGACATTCCGGCTGCCGGGATGCGCCTTTCCAAATTCCTCCTTGCTGTATCGCCCCATATGCACCACTACGTCGCTGCACGATTCGATGAGCCCGTATGCCTGCCGGATGACCGGATTGGCATTGTAGTGCGGACAGGCGTTGTGCCTTGTATAGACGATCTTGCTCCCGCCGTCTTTGAAGTGGCGTATGCGCTGCCGCAGACGGTCTATCACGGAGATGTCCGTACAGTTCCATCCCACCGCCTCTTCGGGCCATTGAAAATGGATGATGTCATAAGGTTCATCCTTTTCCCAGAAATCCCGGCCGGAACAATGCACGTCGATGCCCTGCTTGCGGATGGCTTCGCAGAGTACAGGGACGAAGAGATTGTCTGTGTCGTCTTCTCTGAATACAATTAACACTTTCATATAGATGGGTTTCTCTTGAAATTCGTTTTTAATGGAATAAAAAATCGGAGTTTGTCTTTTTTCTTAATCCATAACCTCCCTCATTCCGGAATTAAGAAGCAAAACAGCCTTTTATAATAAAGGCAAATTTAAGCATAATAATCGATAAATTCAAAGAAACCGGTACGGATTATCGGTAAATAATAAAAGCCTCTCCCCAGCCCTCTCCGTAGGAGAGGGAGTAGGGAGATACTCCTGTTTATCAATTAATCGGTCACTAATATTAAATTAATCGGTCACTAATATTAAATTAATCGGTCACTAATATTAATTAATCGATCACTAATATTAATTAATCGATCACTAGACTAACTCAGCTCCCTCTCCCACGGAGAGGGCTGGGGAGAGGCCTCAAAACAGTATCTCCAGCAACTTGTTCGAAATTTGTACGATCCCTTCCGGATCGCCTATCTCGAGATACCTGCACGTATCCCGATAAAAAGTGATCAGGAACGAGTAGACGCACATGTTTTTTATCTCTTTTTCATAATTGGAGATCAAAGGGTAATTGATTCCGGTCTGATAGTAGACTTCCCGTTGGGTGAGATGGCAGTGACACCGGTAGAGCAAAAGGTTTCTTCCAGCTATCCGGCTGATTTCCTGAACTGTCCGACGTATCATGTCGGTATCACTCTGGTAAATGATTCTTTTTTTAAGTTTTTTTTTCTTCATAATGATTTCACTTTTTAAATAACCGTGCAAAGTGACAAAATAAAAAGGAAATATTTGTTACTAAAAACCGTAACAGATATATGAAAACAACTTCCGAGCTTTGCTGCCGGATATTTGTGTCCGTCATTAAAAAATATATTTATGAAGCAGAATTTTTATTTCAAGCACGACGCCCCTTCGGCTACCAACCCGAAATTAGCAAAACTTCTCCAAAAAGAAGGGGCGAGAGGATATGGCGTCTATTGGCTTTTGATTGAACTGTTGCGGCTGCAGACAGATTTTAGCCTGCCTGTCACCGAGACCGCAGGCTTGGTGTCAAGATTGGGGTACACGCAAAAAACGGTGGTGGTTCGCGTTATCGAAAACTATGATCTTTTTTCGGAAGAAAACGGCATGTTTTTTTCTGTCGGATTGATTAAAAGAATGGAGAATTTCTTGAGCAAACGTGACGAGATGTCGAAGGAACTCGGGGGGAGCTTGGAGGATAATGCGCTGATAATCAACTCCCGTTTCCTGCATAACGCGCGTAAAGAAGAGCAGAGAAGAGAAGAACAAGAAAATAACTCTCTCACAAGAGAGCGTGTGAGGGGAGTTCTTTCGATGGATGAAGCCATCGCCCTTTTGCCCTCCGAACAGGTGTGGTGCGAAGACATGGCACGCCTGTCGGGGCGGGGAGTGGAGTTCGCCGCCGATCTGCCGCAACTGCTCCCGTCGTTTACCGCCTTTCTCCGTCTGCGGGGCGAAGAGCACACGGTGACCGGACTGAGCGATGCCAAACGGCGGTTCATGTACTGGATGAAATCCGATGAAGGGCGGCAGGCGGTGAAGCAACTGCAAATTACGGCCGATGCCGGAGAAGAAAACGATCCCTACCGCTACGAGACGCTGGCCGGAGAGCAGCGCACTTACATGGGACGCCCCATTCCGGCCGATGCACCGCCACGCCCCAACTCATGGGCGGTGTGGGACGACCAGACGGAGGCATGGACACGCTGAGCACCGTCCTTGCAAGTGACGGAAACGGTGCTTAGGGGCGGTAAGAACCGTGGGAGGCCTCTCCCCAGCCCTCTCCGTGGGAGAGGGAGCAGGGAGATACTCC
>OHTB01001269.1_pt1 | contig 11480 bp, 9 predicted proteins | sample 1578771 | NCBI WGS metagenome assembly OHTB01 (sample SAMEA3879516, study PRJEB24766) | human gut metagenome | biome: human-associated habitat; feature: feces | place: USA | collected 1985/1987 | reverse complement strand
AGGGGCTTCTCTTGCCCGCTGCGGGGCAATTCACCTTCTGGCAGAAAACACTTTGCGCGGAGCGAAAAACGGTGAAGCGCCGTCTGTGACGGAAACAGCAAGCCGTTTTCGAGGAAGCGGCACGATTGGCGCGCCTGAAAGGGCGCGGGAATCGTAATGCCGCGACGGTGCAATGTCGCAGCCGCCCTGCGGGTGGCAAGGCACGAAGCGCAGCGAATTCTCCTCGAAAAAGCGGCATGCCGCTTTTTCGACAATAGTAAGGGGCGGCTTTTGCCGCCCCTTATTGTAGCACACCGTCCCGCCTTGAAACAAGGGATTTTATTCCGCGCTCTTGAGGCTCTCGACCATGTCGATCTTCTTCATCTTAAAGTGCGCAAGCACGTTGACAAGCAGCGAGAACAGCGCCGTCAGGATCGCTGCGTACACGTAGGCCGACGGCGCGGTCTGCCGCCCGAACATCATGAGGTCAATTTCCGTCGAGCGGACAAGGTAAATGTGCAGCCAGTGACCCATAAAGCAGCCGAGCAGGATGCCGAACAGCGTGAGCACGATGTTCTCGCGATACACATAGGCCGAGACCTCGCCGTCGTAAAAGCCCAGCAGCTTGATCGTCGCGAGCTCGCGCTGACGCTCGGTGATGTTGATGTTCGAGAGGTTGAAGAGCACGACCATCGCCAGCGCCGCCGCTGCCAGAATGATGATGACCACAACGAAGTCCACGCGCTCCATGCTGTGCATGTAGGTATCCTGCGTGTCGCGCATGCGCGAGGTCGTCGCCACGCCGCTCATGTCGAGCAGCTTTTCAAAAATGGCGTTGCAGGTGTCGGTATCGTCGCTCGTGAAGTTCAGAAGGTAGGCGTTCGGCTCGCCTTCGGCGTGGAGCGCATTTCCATAGTAGTCGGGCGTCATATAGATGAAGTGGCCCGTATAGTGCTCGTAGATGCCCGCGACCGTCACATCGCCGCGCACGTCGCCGTCGAGGAAGAAGGTGTCGCCCACCGAGACCTTCAAAAGCTCGGAGAGCTTCTGGTCGATGTATACGCCCTCATCGCCCATTGTGATGGGGTCTCCGCTCTTGTAGTCGAAAAGGTCCACGACCTTGCCGATCTCGTCGGAGGCCATCACCTCGACATAGGCGGTGGTTGAATAGGAGGGGGTGACCACCGTGGCGGACGAGGCCGCACAGGGGATGTAGTTCACAACGCGGGAGTCGCCTGCAAGGAAGTCCTCCACCGCCGCGCGCTCCTCGGGCAGGGCGTTGTCGGCAAGCGTCACCTGTGCCGAGTAGTGGAACAGCTCGTCATACTGGCGCGACATCGTGAAAAGAAGCGATGAGCGCATGCCAAAGCCCGCGATGATGAGCGCCGTGCAGCCGCCGATGCCGATGACCGTCATCCAGAAGCGCTTCTGATAGCGGAAGAGGTTGCGCGCCGTGACCTTGTGAATGAACGACATACGTCTCCACAGGGGCTTGATATACTCAAGGAACACGCGCTTGCCCGCCTTCGGCGTGCGGGGGCGCATCAGGCTCGCGGGCGTTTCGCGCAGCGTGGCAAGGCAGGCCCAGAGCGTCGCGACTGTTGTGCAGGCGACCGCCGCGAGCACGGAAAAGAGCGAAATATCCGTGTAGGCGTGCAGTTCGATATCCGGCATCTGATACATGATCTGATAGGCCGTGAAGATCATCTTCGGGAACAGGATATAGCCGATGACAAGGCCCAGAACGCCGCCGACAAGGCTCGGCAGCAGCCCGTAGCCGATGTACTTCCGTGAGATCGAAAGGCGGCTGTAACCGAGCGCCTTGAGCGCGCCGATCTGCACGCGCTGCTCTTCGACCATGCGCGTCATCGTCGTCAGGCACACGAGCGCCGCGACGAGGAAAAAGATGATCGGCAGCACGCTCGCGAGGTTCGCCATGCGGTCGGCGTCCTGGCCGAAGCCCGTGTAGCCGGGGTTGTAGCTGCGGCTGAAGATGTACCATTCGCAGCTGTCGATATCCGCGACCTTGCGGCGCGCGTCGGTGATCTTCTCCTGCGCGTCGGCGATCTTCTCATCCGCCTCCGCCTTGCCGTCCGCGTATTCGCGCAGGCCCTTGCGGTAGTCGCGCTCGCCGTCCGTCAGCTCAGTGTAGGCGTCCGAGAGCTCCTTGACGCCGTCGGCGTACTGCTCTTCGCCGTCGTAGTAGTCCTTCCAGCCGTCGTCGAGCTTTTTGCGCGCGTCGGCAAGCTCCTGCTTCGCGTCCGCGAGCTGCGCGGGCGCGTCGTTGAGCTGCGCTTTTGCGTCGTCCAGCTGCTTTTTGGCGTCAAGCAGCTCTTTTCTGCCCACGTCGAGCTCGGCCGCGCCGCTGTAATACTCGCTCCAGCCGTTGTCCAGTTCCCGCTTGTTTGCGGCGATGCTGCTCGCGCTGACGCTTTGCAGCTGGGCAAGCTGCTGGGTAAGCTCCGCTTTTTTCGCCTGCGCCTCGGCAATGCCGGCCTCGAGCTTTTGCTTTGCGCCTTGCAGCTCCGCAAGCTGCGCCTGGTACGCCGCGAGTTCCTCTTCCGACATTTCCTCGGTGGGCTTCTGCTCAAGCGCTGAAAGGGTACCATTGACCTCAGTGAGCTGTGCCTGCATCTTGTCGATCGTGCCCTGCGCCTGCGCGATGCCGCCTTCAAGCTGCGCGCGCATACCGCCCAGCGCGGCGTCCGTCGCAGCGATGGCTGCGCTGTCGCCGCGGCCGAGATCGTCGAGCAGCTTCCCCGGCGCGCCCGCATAAGGAGAGCCTGTGCCCGCGAGCGCGTCCGTCACAGTCTTGGCCAGCGAATTGAGCTGCTGCTGGCCGCTTTCCAGTTTGCTCCTGCCTGCGGCAAGCTCTTTTTCGCCGCTCTCAAGCTCCTTGACGCCGTCCTCGTACTGGGCGAGGCCGTCTTCATACTCTGCCCTGCCCTTTTCGTACTCGTCCAGCGCGTCTTCGTACTCTTCCATGCCGTTGAGGTATTGCATTTCGCCGTCGTCGAGCTCGATCTTTGCATCGTCCAGCTCCGCGCGTGCGTCCTTCAATTCCTGTTGGCCGTCGTAGTAATCCTTCCAGCCGTCGTCGAGCTTTTTGCGCGCGTCGCTCAGTTCTTTTTGCGCGTCGCCGAGCTTTTTGTCGGCCTCGGCCTTCGCGTCGTCCAGTTCTTTCTGTGCATCGTCGAGCTTTTCCGTCGCCTCGTCGACAAGATCGTCGTGCCGCAGCTGAGAGCGTGCGTCGCCGAACGGCTCCAGCTCGTCGATGACGGCGTCGATATAGTCGTCATAGTCGCTGTAAAACGCGGTCATCTCCGCTGCGCCGGAGACGCGCACATAGGCCGCCGTGTAGTAGTCGAGCGTGAACGCCTCGCGCGGCAGGTACAGATACGCCTTGACCGTGCCGCTGCCGAGTGTCGACGTGCCGCGCTCCACCGCGAGATACACCGGCGAGCGCACCGTGCCGACGACCGTATACGTGTCCTGCGCGAGCGCGTCGGAGAGATCGTCCCCCGGCGTCAGGGTGATGCGATCTCCAAGCGCGATGTTCATCAGCGAGAGCATGTTTTCCTCCACCACGCACTCGTCCGCGCGCTCGGGCATGCGCCCGTCGCGCAGCAGCACCTCGTTGATGCCGCGGCCCGTGAGGGAGAGGACCTTGACCACCGCGTCGAGTGAATCGGACGAGGCGAACGCGTCGATGACGTATTCGCCCTCGGCGTCCTCGACCTTGTCCTGTGCTCGAAGAGAGGTAATGTCGTCGTCGGTCAGGCCGAGCGTTGAAAGCACTTGAATGTCCGCCAAGTGCAGGGAATCGAGATAGTCGTCGCCCGTGCGCTTCATGTCCGGCGCGGTCGCCTTGAGACCGGAGAGAAACGCGACCGATAGCGCGACCAGGATCATAATGGAGAAAAAGCGGCTGCGCGTGTGCTGGATCTCGCGCCAGAAGTCCTTCTGCATGGCGTTTTTCATCGCGCCGCCCCCTTTCGTTCCGATTTCTTCGTTACCATTCGATCAGTTCCACGCTGGTCGGATGCTCATTGCACTGCATGCTCTCCACCGTGCCGTTTTTGATGTGGATGACGCGGTCGGCCATCGGCGTGATGGCGCTGTTGTGCGTGATGACCACGACCGTCACACCCTTTTGCCGGCAGGTGTCCTGCAAGAGCTTGAGGATCTGCTTGCCGGTCACATAGTCGAGCGCGCCGGTCGGCTCGTCGCAGAGCAGGAGCTTCGGATTTTTTGCCAGCGCGCGGGCGATGGCGACGCGCTGCTGCTCGCCGCCGGAGAGCTGACCGGGGAAGTTGTTCGCGCGCGCGGACAGGCCGACTTCGTTCAAGACCGTCGCTGCGTCGAGCGGGTCTTTACAGATCTGCGCCGCGAGCTCGACGTTTTCAAGCGCCGTCAGGTTGCCGACGAGGTTATAGAACTGGAAGACAAAGCCGATGTCGTGGCGGCGATAGGTCGTGAGCTGGCGGGCGTTGAAGCCGCTCACGCGCGTCCCGTCGACCGTGATGGTGCCGCCCGAGCAAGCGTCCATGCCGCCGAGCATGTTTAAAACCGTCGTCTTGCCCGCGCCCGAGGGGCCGACGATGACGCAGAATTCACCCTTTTCGATCGTAAAGCTGATGTGGTCCACCGCGCGAATTTCAATCTCTCCGCTGTGGTAGACCTTGGAAACATCCTCAAATGTGACGAAAGCCGCCATAGTCCGACTCCTCCGCTTCAAATATCATTTCTATTTTATTATAAGTGGAAAATAACGGAAATGCAAGTGTAGATATAGCAGCTTGCATGAAAAAGCCGCTAATTTTTTAGGCAAAACCATGAGAGCTGACGATTGAAATTTGCGTTTCCCGCGTCTATAATACAAACTGAAGTAAATGAGAGAAAGGAGCGTGAAAACGAATATGTTTGAGAACTTCATCAAGCAGGATGTTGACGACATGATCTTCGGCAGCACCAAGCAGATCATCAGCGAGCGCTGAGATCCGTTGTATCGACCACGCGAAAGCGTGGCTTTTTTGTTTTTATCGCCGGAAAGGCGAAAAAGGGCCGCTTCCACGGGAATTTTCGTCCCGAGAGGCGGATTTTTCTTGCCTTTGCACGGTGTGTGTGATATACTTTTTCGGCTAATGAAGGATAAAAGTAAGGAGAGAGAACGCCATGGCTGTGATCGAATACGATTCCTACAAGCAGAAGCTGCTTGCGATGGACGAAACATTTGAAAACCTCTTCAAGGCGCTGGAGATCGAGCAGGCCCGTCAGGAGCTGAACCGCCTCGAGCTCGAGGCGCACGAGGACGGCTTCTGGAACGATCTGGAGCGCTCGCAGAAAAACCAGATGCGCTCCAAGCAGCTGCAAAATAAAATTCACCGCTACGAAAAGCTCGTTTCCACGCGCGACGATCTGCTCGCGCTGATCGACATGGGAACGGAGATGGACGACGCAAGCCTGCTGCCCGAGCTCGAAGAGGGCTACAAAAAGCTCGAAGCCGATGTGGAGCAGGCGCGACTCACGACGCTCCTTTCCGGCGAATACGACAACTGCAACGCGATTCTGACCTTCCACGCCGGCGCGGGCGGCACCGAGGCGCAGGACTGGGCGCAGATGCTCTACCGCATGTATATGCAGTGGGCGAACAAGCACGGCTTTGAATTCGAGATGCTCGACTATCTCGACGGCGACGAGGCCGGTCTCAAGAGCGCGACGGTCATGGTCAAGGGTGAGAACGCCTACGGCTATCTGAAGGGCGAAAACGGCGTGCACCGCTTAGTGCGCGTTTCCCCGTTCGACGCGAACGCCCGCCGCCAGACGAGCTTTGCAGCCCTCGAGGTCATGCCCGAGCTGCCCGACGACATTGAGGTCGAAATTCGTCCCGAGGATATTGAAATGCAGGTCTACCGCGCGTCCGGCGCCGGCGGCCAGCACGTCAACAAGACGAGCTCTGCCGTTCGACTCATCCACAAGCCCACGGGCATCGTCACCGCCTGCCAGACGCAGCGCTCGCAGTTCCAGAACCGCGACTACGCCATGCAGATGCTCAAATCCAAGCTCATGGAGCTCAAAATTCAGCAGCACGCGGAGAAGATCTCCGACATCAAGGGCGTGCAGCTCAAGATCGAATGGGGCAGCCAGATCCGCTCCTACGTTTTCATGCCCTACCAGCTTGTCAAGGACACGCGCACCGACTACGAGACCGGCAACATCCAGTCCGTCATGGACGGCGACCTCGACGGCTTCATCAACGCGTATCTCACCAAGTCCGCGAACGGGGAGCTGAAAAAGTAATTCAAAAATGCACTGCGGTGCATTTTTGATTTGGGTTTTGCCGAGCGCTGCGTCGCACTCACTCCGTTCGCACGCTTGCGCTCTAAGAGGTATTTTTTCCAACGCACATGTCGTCGGAAAAAATGATTTGATTTTGATTCCGGCGCTGCGGCGCCGGAATTTTATATGTCGGAACGAAAAAGTTAAACAGGGAGGAAACATGGAAGAAAATACCAGAGAAAACAAGATGGGCACGATGCCCATCGGCAAGCTGCTGGCCAACATGGCGGGGCCCGTGATGATATCGATGCTCTTTCAGGCGCTCTACAACATTGTCGACAGCGTGTTCGTCGCGCGGCTCAGTCAGGACGCAATGAACGCCGTATCGCTCGCCTTCCCGCTGCAAACGCTGTGCATCGCGTTCGCCGTGGGCACGGGCGTCGGTATGAACGCGCTGCTCGCGCGTTCGCTGGGTGAAAAGAACATGCAGGCGGTCGACCGCGCCGCGGGCACGGGACTTTTCCTGACGCTCTGCACCGCCGCCGTCTTTGCTGTCCTCGGCTTTTCGCTCGCTACGCCGTTTTTCCGCTTTCAGACGGAGAATGCGCAGATCATCGCCTACGGCAGCGACTATGTGATGATCTGCATCGGCGGCTCGCTCGGACTGTTCCTGCAAATTTACGGCGAGCGCCTGCTCCAGTCCACGGGGCGGACGGACCTTTCGATGATCTCGCAGATCGCGGGCGCGGTGTGCAACATCGTGCTCGACCCGATTTTGATTTTCGGCCTTCTGGGCTTTCCCCGCATGGAGGTCGCGGGCGCGGCGGTCGCCACGATCGTCGGCCAGTTCGTCGGCGCGGGCCTCGGCCTTTTCCTGAACCTCAAGAAAAATCCCGAGGTGCAGATCCACCTCAAGAACATCCGTCCCCACCGCGCGACGGTGGCGGACATCTACGCCATCGGCATTCCGTCGATCATCATGCAGTCCATCGGCTCGGTGATGATGTTCGGCATGAACAAAATTCTCATCTCGTTCACCGAGGCGGCGACCGCGGTGTTCGGTGCTTACTTCAAGCTCCAGAGCTTCATCTTCATGCCATGCTTCGGCCTCAACAACGCGATGGTGCCCATCGTGTCGTACAACTACGGCGCGCAGAAATTCGACCGCGTGCGCAAGACCGTCCGCCTGACAGTCTTCACGGCCATCGGCATCATGTGCGTCGGCTGCGCGCTCTTCGAGCTCATCCCCGAAACGCTGCTGGGGATGTTCTCGCCGACGGACGAAATGCTCTCCATCGGTCGTGTTGCGCTGCGCATCATCGGCGTACATTTCCCACTCGCGGGCTTCAGCATCATCGCGGGCAGCGCGTGTCAGGCGCTCGGCAAGCCCATCTATGCGCTCATCAATTCCGTCTGCCGCCAGATCGTCGTGCTGCTGCCGGCGGCGTATCTGCTCTCGCTCACGGGGCGGCTCGAGCTTGTGTGGCTCGCCTTCCCGATCGCGGAGGTCGTGAGCGTCATCCTGAACGCCACGTTTCTGCGGCTCACGTACCGCGTCTCGCTCGAGAGAAAATAATTTTGCCTGCGCGCAGACGCAGATCGGGGAGAGCCTCTTATTATAGAAGAGGCTCTCCCCTTTTATAAACGTTCCGCACGGCGGTTCAAATTTTTTCTTTTGACAGACCGCACAGACGCGGGTAAAATACATTTGATAAGCTACACTTGATAAATTGTTTTCGCAGGAGAACCTATGAAAAGACAACTTGCAGCGCTGCTGCTGACGATTTTTGCCCTGTCCCTCACTGCCTGCGGCGAAACGGCTGCCGAGAGCGAGACGCGCACGGTGTACGCGATGGACACGGTGATGAACCTGACGGTTTACGGCGAGAACGCCGCTGCCGCGCTGGAGAGCGCGGAAAAGGAACTGCACACGTTGGACGAAGCCGTCCTCTCGCGCACGGCGGAGGGCAGCGAGCTCTATGCGCTCAACGCATCGAACGGTGAGACGGTCGAATGCGGCGCGGACGATATCTTACCCGCGCTGATCGAAACGGCGCTGACGATCTCTGACGCGACGGAAGGTGCATTCGACCCGACGCTCGCCCCTGTGCTCGACGCGTGGGGATTTACGAAGGACGAGCGCCGTGTGCCGTCCGCAGACGAGCTCAAAGAATTGCTGAGTCATACGGGCTGCGGCAAGGTCGCGCTCGAAAAAACGGCGGACGGCTGGACGGTCACGCTTTTGGACGGCGCGCAGCTCGACCTCGGCGGCATCGCCAAGGGCTACGCGGCGGATCTTCTGCGCGCGCAGCTTGAAAAGGAGGGCGTCACGTCCGCGACACTCGACCTCGGCGGTGATGTGTTCGTCATGGGGCGAAAGACCGACGGCAGCGATTGGCGCATCGCCGTCAAGGACCCTGCGGACACGGAGAGCTACCTTGGCGTCGTATCGGCGGCGGATAAGTTCATCGTGACCTCCGGTGTGTACGAGCGCTATTTTGAAGAAAACGGCGTGCGCTATCACCATATCCTCGACCCCAAGACCGGCTGCCCCGCGGAAAGCGGGCTCGTCAGCGTGACCGTGCTGTGCGAGAACGGCGCGTGGGCGGACGCGCTCTCGACGGCGTGCTTCGTCCTTGGCCCCGACGGCGCGCTTGCACTGCGCGACGATCTTGCCGACCAGGGGACGGATTTTGAGCTCATTTTAGTCACCGACGATGGCCGCGTGCTCTACACCGACGGCCTTGCCGACGCCTTCACGCCGAACGACGAAAGCGGGTACACGTATGAAGCGCTCGCCTAAGCTGAAGCCGACGAAGTGGGACGCACTCGTTGTGCTCGCGGTGCTGCTGCTCACGCTCGGGCTCGCCGCAAGGCCGTATTTTGCGGCCAGATCGGCGGGCGAGCTGACGATCAGCGTCGCCATCGACGGCGAGACCGTCGAGCGCTGCGCACTCAGCACCTACGAAGGCGGCACGTATGAGAGCCGCGGCTACACGCTCACCGTCGCTGTGGAAAACGGTGCGGTGCGCGTGAGCGAAAGCGACTGCCCGAATCAGGACTGCGTGCACTCCGGCGCGATCTCGCGCGCGGGACAGAGCATCGTCTGCCTGCCCGCCCGCGTGGCCGTCACGCTCGAGGGCGCGGCGTCCGACTACGATCTGATCGCGGGGTGAGCGCATGAAGATCAAAACAAGAGAGCTGACGCTCTGCGCGGTGCTGTCCGCGCTGGCGCTGGCGCTTTCCTATATGGAATCGTTTTTCCCACTTGCGCTGCTTGTGCCGCTGCCGGGCGTCAAGCTCGGCCTTGCCAATATCGTCACGCTCTACGCGCTCTATGCCATCGGATTTCCGAGCGCGCTCGCCATCCTGCTCGTGCGCTGCACGCTCGGCGCGCTGTTTGCGGGGAATGCCTCGGCGCTTTTATTCTCGCTGCTCGGCGGGCTGTCGGCGCTTTTGGTGATGGCGCTTTTGAGCGGGGCGAAAAAGCTCAGCATTTTCGGCGTCTCGATCGCGGGCGCGGCGGCGCACAACTGCGGGCAGGTCTGCGCCGCGCTCATCACGCTCGGCTCGACCGCGCCGCTCTACTATCTGCCGTTTTTGCTGCTGGTGTCGCTCTTCACGGGCGCGCTCAGCGGCCTGATCACTGCATTCTTGTTCCGCGCGATGGCGCACACGCCCTACGGAACGAAGGGAGAGAATCAACATGGATAAAAAGGACGAGATCATTCTCCAGCAGCTCGACGTCATCCGCACGATGACGCAGAACAACTTAAATCGCATGGGCAGCGACTTCTGGGGCGCGCCGCTGACGCCGGACGCGCCGAAATCCGCCGTCCCGAAGGAAGTTGCGCCCAAAGCAAACGCGCCGAAGAGCGCGGACGGCGCAAAGCCGAACAGGCCCGCCGCCTCCACCGGCGCGGACGAGAAAAAGGAAGAGGAAGCGCCGCTTCCCCCGCCCGAGAAGATCGAGGACCTTAAAAAAGAACTCGACACCTATATCGGCCTTGGCGAGGTCAAGCGCGAGGTGAATAACCTCATCAACATGGCGACTGTCTTCAAGCGGCGCGAGGAGACGGGGCTTCCGAACGCGGACTTCTCGCTCCACATGGTCTTCACCGGCAACCCCGGTACAGGTAAGACGATGATCGCGCGTTTGATGGCGCGCGTCTACCGCTCACTCGGGATCCTTTCCAAGGGTCAGCTTGTCGAGGTCGACCGCAGCGGGCTCGTCGCGGGCTACGTCGGTCAGACGGCCATCAAGACGAGCAAGGTCATCGAAAAGGCGCTCGGCGGCGTGCTGTTTATCGACGAGGCCTACGCGCTGGCGCGCAAGGGCATGGAGAATGACTTCGGCCACGAGGCCATTGACACGCTGGTCAAGCTGATGGAGGATCACCGCGACGATCTGGTGGTGATTGTCGCGGGCTATACCGACGAAATGCACGACTTTTTGACCAGCAACCCCGGCCTGATTTCGCGCTTTAACAAATACATCGACTTCCCGGATTACACCGACGATGAGCTGATGGCGATTCTGGAAATGAACGCCGGTCGGCAGGGCTACCGCGTGGCGGAGGCGGCCAAGGCCGTCGTCCGCGGCATGCTGGTCAAAATGACGCTCAGCGAACGGATGGATTTCGGCAATGCGCGCGGAATGAGAAACACGCTGGAAAAGCTGGTGCAGGCGCAGGCCAACCGGCTGGCCGCCTGCGAGGGCAAGGTCACGCGCGACATGCTGGAGGAAATCACCGAGGCGGACGCGAAGGCCGCGCTCGTCGGGGAGGAAGAACAGAAGCAGGCAGACAGCGAGAACGTCGCCCAGCTTGCGGAACGAGGGGAACAGGAATAAGCCATGGCAGCGATTTTATCCGCAGAACACCTTTCCAAATCCTATACGCTTAAAAAGCTGCTGACCGATGTGACGATTTATGTCGGCGAGCACGACCGAATCGGTGTGGTCGGCGTCAACGGCACGGGCAAATCGACGCTGCTCAAGCTGCTGTCGGGGCTGGATGAGCCGGACGGCGGCGTGGTCATGCGCAAAAACGGCCTGCGCGTCTCCTATCTGCCGCAGATGCCGGATTACAGCCAGCCGCGCACGGCGGTTCAGCAGGTGCTTTTCGACGCGCCCAAGGACGTTGGTGCGCCGGATGAATACGAGGCGAAGGCACTGCTCAGCCAGTTCGGCATCGACGATTTCGACGCGGACGTGCGCACGC
>OHTB01001262.1_pt1 | contig 11512 bp, 7 predicted proteins | sample 1578771 | NCBI WGS metagenome assembly OHTB01 (sample SAMEA3879516, study PRJEB24766) | human gut metagenome | biome: human-associated habitat; feature: feces | place: USA | collected 1985/1987 | reverse complement strand
ACTACAGCTACATCAAGATCTCCGAGGGGTGTGACCGCACCTGCTCTTACTGCGCCATCCCGCTCATCACTGGTCCTCATCACTCCCGTCCCATGGAGGAGATAGTCCGAGAGGTCGAGGGGCACGTCGCCACCGGATGTCGGGAGTTTCAGATCATCGCTCAGGATAGTACTTACTATGGTGTAGACCTTTACCAAAAGCAAGCCATAGCTCCCCTACTGGACCGCCTAGCTCAGGTAAAAGGCGTTCACTGGCTCAGACTACACTACGCCTATCCAAACCACTTCCCCCTTGCGTTGCTAGATGTGATGGCACAGCATGACAACATCTGCAAGTACCTAGACCTTGCTCTCCAGCACAGTAGCAATCACATGCTCCAGCTGATGCGTCGGCAGATCACCCGTGAGGAGGCCGTCGCTCTGCTAGAGCGTATCCGTGAGCAAGTGCCCGGCATCGCCCTACGCACCACTATGATGGTCGGGCATCCAGGAGAGACGGACGAAGACTTTGCCGATCTCCTCGACTTCGTCAGCCAGATGCGCTTCGATCGGCTCGGAGCTTTCCAATACTCCCACGAGGAGGGCACCTACGCCTACAAGCACTACCAAGACGATGTACCACCAGAGGTCAAGCAGGAGCGTTACGATGCCCTAATGTCTCTCCAAGCAACCATCTCCGCCAGCGTCAATAGCCGTAGAGTCGGCACCTCGCTGGAGGTAGTCGTTGACCGAAAGGAAGAGGACTACTACGTTGGCCGCACCCAGTACGACTCTCCCGAGGTAGACGGCGAAGTAATCCTCAGCAGCGACCGTCCTCTCCATGTAGGCTCCTTCTACCGAGCCGAGATCACAGGCGTTGAGGAGTACGACCTCATCGCAACCACATCCCCAGAGCATCTCATCCTATGATTACGACCGAACAGTGGCTCCTCGAGGTCGCCGAGCAGAGCCAGCTCGCGCAGACCACCTGCCAGCAACTATGGAGCGACCTCACATCGCTACTTATCGGGCGGCTCACTCAGGGGAGCAGCACCTATATGCGCAGCGTCGGCTTGTGGTCCGCCGAGAGCCACAATGCCTTCATCGCTCTACTGCCTAGTGGCGAGCGCTACTTGATGCCCCCGCGCGTGACGCCACGCATCACCAACCAAGAGCAACCGCTCTCTGCCGAGGAGATTGGCGAACTCCTAGCAAAAGGAGCGACCCAGATACCGCAGACCATCCAAAGCTTCTACGACAATGTCACGAAGCTCTTTGAGATGCACGAGCGACTAGGACACACCCTCGAGTGGGCTTCACTAGGCACCTTTGCCCCACAGCCCATAGCGGGTGAAGAGGAGGGCTGCGAGAGCAGCTACGCCTTCACCCCCTGCGACGAATTGCTCCGGCAGGTCAACAAGCCCTTTGAGATGTTTGCCCCCACGCTGCTCAAAGAGGGCGTCCACTGGCCCGATGTTGAGGAGCTCCTGGTCGAGAGCCTAGAGCAGGCTTACCCGGCCATCATCTCCAGCCGTATCGCCGAGAGCGCAGACCTACCTCAATCTACAAGCACCCCGCCCGCTTGGACACCTCAGCCCCAAGCCGAAACTCCCGCTACACCGCCACCCTTCCCCTCTAGCGAAAGCAACGAGCCAGAAGCCGTCGTCGTTACGCCACCACCTCCTCCCACTAGCGAAAGCACCGAGCCTGAAGCCGTCGTCGCCACGCCACCACCCTTCCCCTCTAGCGAAAGCAACGAGACAGAAGCCGTCGTCGCCACGCCACCACCTTATCGAAAAGATGAGCCACAAGAGAATCAGGGCACCCCTTCGGAGCGAACGAACCGCAAGCTGTGGCTTTGGATCGTCATCCCTCTAGTCGCTGTTCTACTGATGGCGCTGTTGCTGTGGTTCTTCGTCTTCGGCAGAGAAGAGAGGACGCAGGGCCCAGTCGCCACGCCACCAGCCAGCACCACAGCACCCATCGATAGCGTCACACCACCAGCCGACACCACTGCTCAGCAGGAGATCCTCACCACCGTGACCCTCGGTAATGGCGACTATCTAGCGCGCTATGCCCGTCGCTACCTAGGTCGTAGTGAGTACTGGATCTACATCTACCTCGCTAATAAGGAGCAGATCAAGGACCCCGACAACATCCCTCTCGGCACCGAGATCAAGATACCCTCGCCGCAGAGCGTAGGCATCACCGGCAACGAAGAGGTCGACCTCGCCGAGGCTAAGCGCCTCATCCACGACTACTACAGTGGCAAGTCAAAGTAGCTAACTCGTCACCGCACAAGCTGTTGGAACTGGTAAGACTGAGGTGATACGGGTACTAACCCCATAGGAGCTCAATAGAGACTATCGAATAACTCAGCAGTCTTCAGAGGTTAAGTTCCAGCAACTACAGAGTAGCCACGTGGAGAACGTGAAGTCCCCACGTGGCTATTTTCGACTTCCCTCGTTGGAATTGCAGAGCTCCCTCCTTGAAACTCGCAAGCATAACAAGATCAGAACGATAGTGTGACGAGTCCTGAAGGAACGCACCTCTCTCACTTCTAACCTCTAAATTCTAATCTCTAACCTCTAATTCACTACCTTTGCAGTCCAATCTTTGAGTTAATGATGATTTTATAGAGATGAAGTCTCTCGTACAATGCTTTTGGGTGCTCTTTTTCTTTGCCGTGGGTGAACTGATCGGCATGATGATCGGGCACTTTCTACCAGGGAGTGTGATCGGGCTGATACTGCTCTTTCTAGCCCTAGAGACTAAGCTGATCAAGCCTGACAAAGTGGACAGCGTCGCTAAGTTTCTCACCCTCAACATGGGTCTCTTCTTCGTACCAGCTGGCGTGGGGCTGATCACCCAGGTGGAGCTTATCCAGCAATATTGGGCTGCTATCGTGATCTCGATGGTGGTCAGCACGGCACTAGTCTTGGTGGTCGTGGGACGTATGCAGCACCGCTTCGAGCGGCACCATAAGGGACAGATACCTAACGACAACGCATGATGGATCTCGTCACACAACTACTGAGCAAGCCTATCTACTGCTTGCCGCTCACCATAGGCGTTTACTTCCTCAGTTTGCTCCTATACCGCAAGGTGCGGATCGGACTCTTTCATCCTCTGATTGTTACCATAGGGCTCATCATCTTAATGCTTGACCTATCGGATACAACGTATGAAGAGTATAAAGAGGGTAGCCAACTGATCGACTTCCTCTTAGGTCCCTCAGTCGTCTCACTGGGCTACATCCTATACGAGCAGTCTAAGTACCTCCGAGGACGCGTCGTCTCTATCATGGTATCGCTCTTTGTAGGCTCTCTAATCGGCATACTCAGTGCCGTAGGACTAGCTTATGCACTAGGCGCAGGCGACGCGATCGCCTACTCGATGGAGTCCCGCTCGGTCACGACCCCTATCGCTATCGCACTCTCTGAGCAGTCGGGAGGTATCCCCGCCTTGACCGCAGTGGTGGTCGTCATCTCAGGCATCATCGGAGGCGTGATGGGGCCTCCACTCTTTAAATGGCTCCACATAGAGAGCAGTATCGCTAAGGGACTGGCTCTAGGTGCTGCAGCGCATGGTGTAGGCACCTCGGTAGCTATTCAAATGGGGGCTCTAGAGGGGGCTATCGGTGGCTTGGCTATTGGTATCATGGGAGTTTTTACCTCCATACTGATACCGATCATCCACTATATCGCTCAGATCTTTGTTTGAGATCGTATGTTGTTGGAAAAGGGTACCTTTACAACATCAAAAACAGTATATCCATGATTAGTATTACTCGCAAAATACTCTTAGCAACGCTTTGCTTGCTCTGCGGTATTACCTTGGGGCAGGCGCAAATCTCTTTCGGTGGGGCACCTGTGATGACATCTCAATCACATCGTGTGGTCGAGGTCGTTCCACCGTTCAATGCTCAAGACTTGCGCGCAGCAGAGCATTGGCATCAAGTGGACGATGGTGCGCCGCTCATCGTGGGGCGCATGCTACCGCTCTCGGGAGACTTCTACCAGCAGGCAACCCACGAAATGATCCAGGGGCAGAGTATCTATCATCTAGAGTTCACAGCTCCTGATGCACAAGGCTTGTCGCTCTCATTTGACAAGCTAGCACTGCAGCCTGGTGACCGCCTCTACCTCTTTGATCCTACTAGAAAGCAGATTTTGGGAGCCTTCACGAGTGAGAGCAATCCCGATGGTGGAGTCTTCGGCACCAACCCTATTGCGGGCAATTCACTGGTCATACAGTATGAGCCAGCGGGAGCTTTGGCCGATATACGTCTGAAGCAACTCGGCTACTTCTTTGAGTCGGTTGCGGCTCCTCAGAACATCTCTGGCGAGGGAGCTTCAGGTGTCTGCAACGTCAATGTCAACTGTCCTGAAGGAGCTGATATGCAGGATGTCAAGAATGGTATCGCCCAGATTATCGTTGTACTCGATGGTAACATTGGCTTTTGTAGTGGCACACTGGTCAACAACAGCAACGAAGATTGGCGACCACTCATCATGACCGCTTACCACTGTACCTTCGCCAAGAGTCCTCTGACGGGCAAGGTCATCAATGCGACTGAAGAGGACTTTCGTCAGTGGGTCTTTAACTTCCACTATGAGCGTCCCGAGTGTGCTAACAATCAGTGGGTAGGCGAGCAGGCTTACTCCATCAGCGGTGCTAAGCGTCTGGCTGCTGTGCCGATGGATCACGGGAGCGATGCATTACTCGTGGAGACGCTAAACCCGATACCTGACTACTACGGGGTCTACTACAACGGCTGGGATCGCTCGGGTACCCTAGAGCCTACCGCTAAGGGCCTACACCACCCTAGTGGCGATGTAATGAAGATTTCGACGATCACCGAGCCGCTCAAAAACGGCACTTGGTTGACAGATAACAATGCTGGAGCACGTGATGCACACTTTGCGGTGCGCTATGCCAAGACGGAGAATGGGCACTGCGTGACTGAAGGAGGTAGCTCTGGTTCGGGACTTTTTAATGATAAGGGGCTACTCATCGGAACCCTCTCAGGCGGAGCTGCCGAGTGTGACAAGGGGATCAATGCTCTAAACATGTATGGCAAGCTGTGTGAGCACTGGGCACGATCCACGCAAGATAACTCACAACAGTTACAGCCACTCGCACAGATACTAGACCCCAAGGGAGATGGCACAGCTATGACGCTGCGTGGCGCTTACAAGCCTGGTGCCACGCTGATAGCTTCTGTGACTAAGCTACAGGGCGTCTATCAGGATGGTCAGGTAGCTCTATCGTGGCAGCCGATGACAGTCCTGCCTACGGGCGTCACTGCTGAGGTGCAGATCTTGCGCAATGGCAAGGAGCTAAAGCGTCTACCCGTTAACACGGGGCACTACACAGATAGTCAGGCAGGAGACGAGAGCGGTATCGTGACCTACACGCTACGCTACCAATATACCATCGGAGAGGAAGCTACAAAGCACTACACAGCTCCTCGTCATATCTCTTTCCTCACCTCAGACCTAGCGGGAGTCTCGCAGTTTGACCAGAAGAAGGAGGGAAGCCAAGTGACTCTCACCTGGCATAAGCCAGTGAATCGTCAGCTGATCTCTCAGCTGACACTCTCTAGCGAAGGGGAGGCTCAGGCAGTTGCTCCCCTAGAGTACCCTGGCTTAAACCCTGAGTACAAAGAGGTCTACCTTGGCGTCCGCTACGATGGACGAGACTTTGCTTCCCTAGGACAGACTCGCTTGGCAGCAATGCACTTCATCCCAGCACGTACACCTCGTATGCACACCTACACGCTCTTCGTGCGCAATGGGCAGAACATAAATGTGATCTCTGCTGGTCTAGAAAAGGATTGCTACGAGGTGATTGCAGACGATGCCACCACGACACTAAACTATCCTATAGGAGATAAATTCGAGCAGAAAAAGTGGCTCTGGGTGCAGGGCTTTACGCCAAAGGTGATACGACCCGAGGAGATGCTCATCGTAGGTTATAAGATCCAGACACGCACCGACTTCACACGTGATGTAGCTATGATCGACCCAACGCCTGCGACTGAATGGAGCAGTCGTCACAATGTACTATCCTTTGATACGCACTACTGGATGCCCTCAGATATTGAGCGATCCCTCCCTACAAAGGATGGCGCTTTTGCCATTGAGTTTATGATAGACGATGGAGAGCCTGGTACACCTGTTGATGTAACGGGTACGATAGCTCGCGGCTTCCACCCAGCGCAGTGGCCCGTAGTCAAGGAGTATATCATCTATGCCGACGGCAACGAGATAGGACGTACACAAGACCTCAGCTACGTAGTCACCAATGCGACAGGCAAGGAGTACAGCGTCAAGCCACTCTACGAGAATGGTTTGATCTCAGCCGTCGAAGCTCTGTCTACTGCACCTGATGCCGTCCATGTCTACCCGACGATCTGCACGGATCATCTGACTATTCAGACGAATGGCCTGACAGGTAGTTACCAGCTCTACACGCTCGACGGCACGCGTATCTCCGAAGGCGTACTAACGGATCGCTCTATCGATACCTCATCGTGGACAGTCGGTAGCTACCTCCTACAGGTAACCCTCACAGACGGCACGACGACGCTCCACCGCATCGTCAAGCGATAGCTTCTACAGATCCGTCATCCCCAAAAAGCAAAGGCACTCCTCTCACGAAGAGTGCCTTTACTACTATAAAGGGAGAAGCAAATGTAGCTTATTCAATATCTATTTGTTACCTTTGTGGTGCTAACACTCGCTAATGGACATATTATACGTAAACACTTTATGAATTCATTCTGGAAGACCTTCTTTGCAACACTATTAGCTATCGTCGTAAGCTGTGTCATCTTTGCTTCTCTAGCGGTCATCGTACTGATCAGCTTTATAGCGGCTCTGAGCGCTAACATAGCTAATAACACACAGCAGATCAAGGATGGGAGCATCCTCAAGATCGAACTAGCACACATCTCTGACACTTATGTGTCAAACCCTTGGTCTGATCTCGGATTGAACAAAAGTGATGGGAGTCGCGATCTGCCTCTCTCTTATGTCCTTGAGGCTATTGATGAGGCTAAGAATGATGATCGTATCAAGGGTATCTATCTCAATGTGACGGATCCAGGCTGTGGCTATGCTTCGGCAGAGGCGCTCAGAGGGGCTCTAGAGGATTTCAAAGAAGATGGCAAGTTCATCGTTTCATACTCAGACTTCTACTCACTCAAGGGGTATTACCTTGCCTCTGTCGCTGACCAACTCTATGTCAATAAGGAGGGCTCTATCGCTTTCGATGGCTTAGCTGGTGGGGCTGTTTTCTTCAAGGACTTGCTAGACAAGATCGGGGTGGAGATGATGGTCTTTAAAGTAGGTACATTCAAGAGTGCTGTCGAGCCTTATATACTCAATAGTATGAGCGAGGCAAATCGCACTCAGATCACCTCTTACCTTGGCGATATCTGGGGACGCATCTTAAGCGAGGTCGGTGCCAGCCGCAACTTAGACAGTGTACGCCTGCAGTCTCTAGCAGACAGTATGCAGTCTGTACGACCGACCGACTCTTACCTAGCTAATGGACTCATTGATGGAGCACTTTATCAAGATCAAGCTTTGGAGACGCTCTGCTCGCTCGTAGGAGTAGATGAGAAAGATGATCTACACTTCGTATCTCTAAGCGATGTGTATGCGACGCGTGGCTCTGGCCGTAAGGCAGGAGCTAATGTGGGCGTCCTCTTTGCTGAGGGCGAGATCAATGTCGAGGTCGCTGACTCTCCCTTTAACACCAAGAAAGTGGTCTCCGACCGACTCGCTGACCGTATCCTCGAGATGGGCGAAGATGACGACTACGACGCACTCGTAGTACGTGTTAATTCGCCTGGTGGTAGCAGCTATATCTCCGAGCAGTTGTGGTACGCAGTTCATACGGCTAGCCAAAACAAACCTGTCGTCATCTCGATGGGAGACTACGCCGCTTCGGGTGGTTACTATATGTCTTCGGGCGCTAGCTACATCTTTGCAGAGCCCTCGACGATAACGGGGTCTATCGGGATCTTTGGCGTTGTGCCTAATGCGACCAAGCTCGCTAACAAGATCGGTGTACACCAAGATGTGGTCAAGACAGCTCAGCATGCTGACCTGGGCGCTCCCGATCGTCCATGGACAGAGGAGGAGCGCGCGCTCTTCCAGCAATATGTCAACCGAGGCTATGCACTCTTCCTCAAGCGAGTCTCTGAGGGACGCAATATGACCACAACTCAGGTCGACTCTATCGCTCAGGGACGCGTATGGACAGGGGCTCAGGCTTTAAGTCTAGGGCTCGTCGATGAGCTTGGCGGTCTACAAGATGCAATCGCTTATGCTGCTTCGCAGGCTGGATATGACACTTACCATGTGACTTACACAAAACGTGAGGTCAATGTACTCCAAGAACTATTTAGCTCATCAACGCAAGCTGTACGTATGAAGCTGATGACCTCATGGTTTACTGATGAGGAGATCCGCTACATCGACCAGATGCGCGAGCTACGTGCTATGTCGGGTCTTCAGGCTCGTCTACCCCTAGTAGTGGATCTCTAGTCTCTGGGAGCAACACAGACTATCCTCTCGACTCTCTTACAGTATGGATCAGACACCCAAGATCAATAGATGGCTGCTACCGCTCTCAGGTATTTATGGAGTGGGCGTATCGCTACGCAATAGCCTTTATAATATGGGGCGTCTGAAGAGTTACGCCTTCCCCATTCCCATCATCTGTGTAGGCAATCTAGCCGTAGGAGGTACAGGCAAGACCCCGATGATAGAGCATCTCATACGGATGCTTATGGGCGATCTGCGGATTGCTATCGTCTCGCGTGGATATAGGCGCAAATCATTTGGGCTTAAGGTTGCTGAGCTAGGGGATAGTGCCAGTCGCATAGGTGATGAACCAGCACAGCTCCTACGTAAGTTTGGCGACAAGATACAGATCGTCGTAGATGGCAATAGGGTGCGAGCGATCAATCACTTAGTCAATCAGCCCTACTCGCAGCGTCCCGATGTAATTCTGATGGACGATGGCTTCCAGCATCGCTCTGTGCGGCCCTCCCTCTCGATCCTTCTGTCCAGTTACAACAGACTTATAACAGATGACGTTCTGCTCCCCGCCGGACGCCTGCGTGAGCCTGCACGTGCACGCTATCGTGCCGATGTGGTGGTCGTGACCAAGTGTCCTACCCTACTTAAGCCGATAGACTGCACCTTTACGGAGCGCAGGTTAGATCTCTACCCGCATCAGAAGCTCCTCTTTAGTGAGGTAAAGTACGACAATCCTGTCCCCATCTTTCAGAGAGATGCAGAGCCTACTAAGATAGACACCAATGCGGTTGTTATTGCCATATCCGGGATTTCTCACCCTGAGGAGTTCTTTGCCTACGTAGAGCGCGGCTTCTCACGTGTAGTGACACTACCCTATGGAGATCATCATCACTACTCTAGACGCAATGTCACCACGTGGGAAAACATCTTGACAGACTATCTATTGCGTGGTGCAGAGGTTGTGTTTCTTTGTACAGACAAGGACGCTGTCAAGATCTTCGAGCTAGAGTCTTATATGAGTCGTGAGCTACGTGAGCGATTCCTCCGACTACCTATACAGGTACGCTTTAGGGCTCATGGTGAGGAGGATCTGCGCGAGTTAGTCATGAACCATATAGCTCAGTTTACATCAGAGCAAGCTCAAAAAGAGGAGCAGGAGGGGAACGAGGAAAAGGAATAATCTATGAATACACCGATCTCTGACTTGGGTGAGTTTGGACTAATCCGAAAGCTCACCGAGCAGTTTGCCATTACATCTCCCGACCGTGTTCGCATGGCTGTGGGAGACGACGCAGCTATCCTACAGATGCAGCCTGACGAAGAGCTCTTGGTCACGACCGATATGCTCCTCGAGGGGGTACACTTTGACATGACCTATATGCCGCTCAAGCACCTAGGCTACAAAGCGGTCGTGGTCAACGTCTCCGACATCTGCGCTATGAATGGCATCCCTCAGCAGATCACCGTCTCTCTAGGGATCTCAGCAAAGTACACAACTGAGATGATCGAAGAGCTCTATAAAGGGATCGAACTAGCCTGTCAGCACTACCAAGTCGACCTAATCGGTGGAGACACCTGCGCCTCACGAAACGGACTCGCCATCAGCATCACATGCCTAGGCTCCGTGCCTAAGGGAGAGGCTGTCCTGCGCTCTGGCGCTCAGCCTAACGATCTCATCTGCGTGACGGGTAATCTAGGGGCAGCCTACATGGGCTTCCAATTGTTAGAGCGTGAGCATCGCACCTTCCTCAGCGCACCGACAGAGGAGTTTGAGCCACACTTCGAAGGGTACGAATATCTCATCGAGCGTCAGCTCATGCCGTCAGCACAACGCTGGTTGCGTGACAAGCTAGCCGAGCAAGGTGTCACACCGACGGCAATGATAGACATCAGCGACGGTCTAAGCTCCGAGTTGCTCCACATAGCAGAACGATCACAGGTAGGTGTACGGGTCTATGAAGATCGACTACCTCTCGATCGTGAGACGCTAGCTCTCTGCGAAGAAATGAATATGTCGCCCATCACAGCGGCTTTCAATGGTGGTGAGGACTACGAGCTCCTCTTCACCGTGCCACTGGCACAGGTCGGTCAAGTATCGGCCATCGAGGGAGTCTCTATCATAGGGCACGCCACAGAGGCCTCTGAGGGCTGTCGCTGGATCTCGACCGATCGTGCCGAGCACGAACTCAAAGCCCAGGGCTGGAACGCCTTCGACTAGCCCCTCCCCCCCCCTTCCACATCTCAAGTCATAAGCTTGCTGTAAGACTCAAACGATCGTTACATCTAGCCCTCTTTCTCATCAGTAGATCGCTATATATAAATCGATTGCGCCTTATAACTGTATTTACGCTGTGCTGTGCCTTGAGGTCAAGTTGTCGCTTTTTTGTACCTTTGGCTCTGCTAACTGAGTGCTATCGCAAATAAAAGCGACAGCGTCAACTGTGTAGAAGCATATGCCTGAAATAAATCCAGAAAACATTATTCTCCCCGACTCGACGGCTCTCACGAAGGAGGAGATCGTCGATAGTATCGTCAACTTTAACCTCGCTGACACCCTCGGATCATGGGTCGATAAAGCACTTGACATAGGTATCCGCGTACTGCTAGCTATCCTAATATTTTATGTAGGTCGCTGGCTGATAGGTCTTATCATGAAGGGCGTCACTCGACTCCTTGATAGGCGTGTCGAGGCGCTTGGCTTGCGACACTTCATCCGATCGATAGCTCGTGCTGGTCTTTGGATCGTACTGATTATCGTGGTGATCAATATCCTGGGCTTTGCCGCTGTATCCTTTGCAGCCTTGCTTGCTTCTGTTGGTGTCGCCATTGGTATGGCACTCTCAGGACAGCTACAGAACTTTGCGGGTGGTGCTATCATCCTGATCACGCACCCCTTCCGCATTGGCGACTACATCGTCTACCAAGATGTCGAGGGTACGGTACAGGATATCGGTATCTTCCACACCTCTATCACGA
>OHTB01001260.1_pt1 | contig 11517 bp, 7 predicted proteins | sample 1578771 | NCBI WGS metagenome assembly OHTB01 (sample SAMEA3879516, study PRJEB24766) | human gut metagenome | biome: human-associated habitat; feature: feces | place: USA | collected 1985/1987 | reverse complement strand
TCACTCTGATAGCTCCGATGGTTCCGATAGCTAACAGCCAATAGCTAACAGCCAATCCATGGGTGGCACATTTATATATAGTGACCTCATCTATGCCTTGCTTGTCGCTCATGTGTAGCCCCTGATAGAGCGATTATAATGCGTCAGCCCTGGCGGGGGGGAAAGATGTTGCTCAGTCTTAAAACATTTTCATACCTTTGCTAGGCGTCTGAAGCTCGATCGAATGTGAAGATTATAAAGCCGAGTCATACGATCACACTAGGTGTAGATATGAGCCTACCGCCACTAGCCTCTATGCGGTCGCTAGAGTGCGCTAGGGCCACATTTCTTCTGAGCTTCACCAGATACTTGTCACTTATTAAACAACCACAGATATAATACTAACTAAAAGTAATGAATCACCTAACGAATCGACTGATCTTACTGATCCTCATACCGCTCTGCCTCCTCACTGGAGCGAGTAGCGGTATCGCACAGCAATCCTTCGGAGGCACACCACAGCTTCTCGGGGAGGGCACACTACGCACTGCGACAGCCGGCATATCGCTTGCTCCAGACTTTAACACCCAAGACCTCATGCGCCGAGAGTCATGGCACGAGGGGAGCTTGCATCGCAAGCCTTACAACGTCGGCAAGGTAGTCCCCTGCTCCATAGACTTCGCTACTGAGGCGGAGCTGATCGGCTCTGTAGCAGGCACCGACATTTATCGACTAGAAATAGATATGGAGCAGAGTCCTGTAGGACTAAACCTGTACTACTCCGACTTCTTCATTCCTCAAGGCGGACGTCTCTACATCTACACCCCAGGTGGCGAGCAGCTCCTCGGAGCCTACACCCACGAGACGCATTCTAAGCATGGAGCCTTCGCCTCGGAGCCTCTGAGCGGTAGCAAGCTCATCCTAGACTATGAGGCTCCTCATAGCTCGGCTATGCCCTCTATCCAGATCAGTGGCGTGGGCTACCTCTACCGCTCGGTAATGCAGGCTAAGGTCAGACCTACCATAGAGAAGGAAGACGCTTCAGATCCTGGCAAAGATCGTTACTGCCAAATCAACATCAACTGTCCCGAGGGTGACGACTGGCAGGAGCAAAAGAGTAGCTCGGTCATCTATATGCCTGTCTTCGCTGATGGCACCATGAGCTTGTGCTCAGGCAACCTGATCAACAATGTCAAGGGAGACTTCAAGCCCTATATCCTTACCGCAGCACACTGCTCGGGCGAGAAGGGTACGGGAGACCCGATCGTGGGAGCGTTCAAAGGAAAGTTTGGCATTGATCAGAGCAAGATGGATCAGTGGGTCTTTGGCTTTCACTATGAGAAGCCTCGCTGCAACAACAGCGACTACGGCTTTCAGACGACCAAGACACTCACTGGTGCTACTATCCGTACCTACACATCTACCTATGGGTACTCTGACGGTATGCTTCTAGAGATCAATGAAGAGATACCTCTCGACTATCGTGTCTACTACTCAGGCTGGAATGCTAATGAGACGACTTGGCGCTCTGGTGCTGGCATCCATCACCCAGCAGGAGATGCGACCAAGATCGCCCTTTATAATGGAGGTATGAGTCTCGGACAGTGGGCCGAAGGTAATCTGAAAAACCCTACAACATTAGGTGGAAAAGATGATCACTACAAGCTTATGTTTGACAAGGGAAATACTGAGGGAGGCTCCTCAGGATCGCCACTATACAATGAAAACAAGGAGCAAATCGGCACACTCACGGGAGGATTTATAACTACCTGTTCTCAAGATGGGTACTATGGTCGCCTCAGCTCACACTTCAACAGGTACAGCGACAAGGGAGATCTATACCACATGGATATGTACCTCGATCCTGACAAGACGGGTCAGCGCCAGGTGGCCGGCACTTGGCGTAAGGGCTACAAGCCTTTTACTCCTGTACATGCGCTACGTGGCATGCTAGACCTCAAGAATCACCTCAAGGTAGAACTAGAGTGGGATGCAGTGCCTGCACACGCACAGGGCTACCCTATCAGCTATCAGATATACCGCAACGGCACACCACTCAAAGAGGTCACAGAAACTAAGTATACAGACCAGCTCACATACGATCTCACCTCTAGAGGCTCTGTCCAATACACTGTAGAGGCTCTCTACGATGTCGATGGTAAGAAGATCGCTACCCCAGCAGCTTACCGGACTATCTATACGGGCAAGCTCGTCAAGGAGGTAAATGCTAATGTCAAAGCGGAGGAAGCTGGAGGCGTAAAAGTCACTTGGGAACACCCCGTCAATGCGCAGACGATCTCTAAGATTGCTGATAGAGCAAAGATGCATCTAGTCAAAGCTTCCTCTAAGTATGTAGGTGCACTTGCTTACAATGGATATCCTGAGATACGCTACTTTGACAAGTTCCGTCTAGGGCAGTCTCCCTTTGAAAAGCCTCTATACGTACACCAAGTCAATGTACTGCCTGTACGAAAAGAGAAGGGATGGGCACATACCATCTATCTGCGCCAGAAGCGTAACGGGAGCCGTGAGTATGCTCAGACCTTTTCAGTACCCAAGGAGGGAGAAGGCTCTAGTGAGTGGATGTCTGTAACGTTCAGGAAGCCCTTTGAACTACACATGGATGAGAATCTCGAGGTAGGCTTTAAGGTTCGGACAAACTTCCCCCACGAAGTGTACGTCGATACGAACTCTAAGGATGAGTACATGGGGGTAGATGGCGGTTTCGCTGCAGTCTACTTTGGCTCGCCACTTAACCAGTTGCTAGGACAGCCAGAGCCCACCTTTACTACAGACGGCTATATGGCTATCGAGCTAGTCGTATCAGATAGTCCTACGCTCAGCGGAGACACGATCCGTGAGACCTTCACGCGTGGGCCACTGCCCGTACCCTTCCCCGAGGTCAAGGGCTATGTGATCTATCGCAACGATCAGAAGGTCGGAGAGACAGCCCCCACCGTACTCTCTTACAAAGATGCTGCGGGCAAGGAGGGTGACAACTACCGCATCGAGGTACTATACGATGCTCCTGAGAAGCTAGCGATCGATAAGAGCATAAAGAGCACGCAGCAGCCCTATCTCTACCCCTCTGTGATACGAGATATGGCTACCCTAGCTGAGGCAGACGAGGCACTGTCGCTACAGCTCTACGATCTCTCAGGGCGCTGCCTCCTGACGCTACAAGGTGATGCACTACGTAGCTCTATCGATCTGACAGATCTACCCGAGGGCTCATACATTGCGCTCATACGCACTATGCAAGAGACCTTTACACAGAGAGTAATGATTAAACGAAACTAACCCTTAGCTCTCTAAGCAAGCAAAGGTGACTGAGGCGGAAGTAGCTCGCCAAGAGACTTCCCCTCAGCACCCAGCTTAAACAGATTACAAACCCTAAACCAACAATTACCATGATGAGGCTTACAAGATCTATATCTCTACTCGTGATCGTCGCCCTCTCATCATATATATGGAGTGCGGCACAGGTAGACTGGGATGACGACGTATACTACGTCCCCTCCAAGACGTCTCAGCAAGATAGTCGCTCTAACAACCTGTGGGGCGACGATGAGTATCAGTATGACAATCAAGACCCTCTCGACGCTTACAACCGCCGTGGAGAGGAGTATCAAGGTGCGCGAGGACAGAGCTACTCCTCATCACAACAACCTAAGAAAGGAGTCGGTAAGTATAGCCGTCGCATCTCTCGCTTTCACAATCCTGCTACCATATATATATATGACTCAGACAACGTAGATGTGTACTACAATGAGGATGGTACCTACGGCATTTACAACTATCCCGATCGCTATGACTACGTAGCTGATCGCTACAACCCCGTCGGCATCTCTATCAATCTGTGGAGTCCTGGATGGTACCCCTCGTGGGACTACTACTATGACTATATGTGGTACAGCTCCTGGTATCCATGGTACACGAATCGCTACCCCTACCCTTACAGCTGGGGTGGATACAGCTACTGGGGACCTTCTATATGGTACACCAACCCTTGGTCATGGGGTGGTAGCTACTGGTACGGATACTATCCACACTACGGAGGCTACGGCTATGGTGCTGGCTACAACAATGGTTATTGGGACGGATACTATGCTGGTTCCTATGGCATCTACGACCCATACTATGGTAGCTATGTCAAGCCCTCGACCTACTACTCCAATGGTCGCCTAGGGAGTAGCTACTATGATAAGAGCAATAGTAGCAATCCACGCGCCACGCGAGGCAACCAAGGCACACTCTCGGGCAATGCTCGTAGAGGTTCACTAGATCAGTCTACTTATAGTCGCAATGAGGTAGCCAATCGTGGCAACTTCTGGCAGGATGATCGCAATCGTGTCTATGACAATACGCAGGGGCGCAGTGCTCGTGGATCGTACGACCAGTCTACTAGCACACGCCGTGTCTCCTCTGAGCAGTACCAGATAGGTTCCGCCCGCTCACGTCGCGGCTCCTACTTTGAGGATAGTAGCACGATAAGACAAGATCGTCAACTCTCCTCGCCAAGTCGCAGCTACGATGCTGGCTCTGCTCGCTCACGTCGTGGTAGCTATGACGCCTCAACGACTAGCCAGAGGAGAAGCTACGACACGCCAAGAAGTTATCGCGAAAACAACAGTTCCTCTTCTGTACGCTCTAACCGCGGTAACAGTAGCTGGCAGGGAAGCTCCTCTAGCTCCTCCGCTCGCAGCAGTCGTAGCTACGACTCGCCCAGCAGCTCTAGATCATCCTCTAGTAGCTTTGGATCTTCGTCCTCCTCATCACGGAGCAGCAGCTCGTCTGGTAGCTCCTCTTCTTCTGGCCGTAGTGCTAGAGGACGCCGATAATAGACACTTCTAAGTATGAGACTTGTATCATTAGCCACTGCACGCAGGTTCTGACTAATGGTCAAGTCTCATTCGTTTATACACCTATACTTATAAACTATGCTTCGACACTATTTCATTCCCCTCATAAGCTCTGCTCTCCTACTCATCACGGGGAGCTATCTATCCGCACAGACTCATGATAATGCGCTACGCTTTAGCACTGAGACACTCGATGGGACGGCTCGCTACCAAGCCATGGGAGGAGCCTTTGGTGCTGTAGGTGCTGACTACAGTAGCTTACGACAAAACCCCGCTGGACTAGGACTCTTCCGCAGTAACGAGATACAGGGGACCATCGCTTTCGGCCAAAACCTCGACCAAGCTACTTGGTACGAAGAGCACTACAAGAAGGGGCGGACCGCCTTCGGGGGCAATATGTCTGTCGTGCTGGCGACTCCACTCAGAGGGTCTGGCCTAACCTTCAATCTGGCTCTAGGCTTCTACCAGCGTCAGAGCTTCGCACGCTCCTTTGATATAAGCAACCATCAGGTCACGGACTTCTCACTGGCAGACTACACGGCCCTTATCACGCCGAGCAATGTCTCTCCCGAGGATCTCCTCAGCAAAAATGCTTATGGCAACGTCCGCGCACCTTGGCTCACTATACTAGGACATGGAGCTGGCTGGACAGTGCCACATCCAAAAGGCTTCTACGAGAGTGCCTTCAACTACAATGATAAGGGGGGCATCTTAGGGCCGAGCAATTCGCAATTACGAGTCAACGAGCGTGGAGGCATCCAGGACTTTGACTTCACCGGTGGACTCAACTACAACGACCGCCTATACTTCGGTCTAGGTCTTAAGATCAGTGCGCTAGACTATCGCATGAACTCTTACTACGGCGAGGACTTCATAGACAAGGATTACCTAGAGCTAGCCAACGAGCTTCGCACTTCTGGGTCAGGAGCATCGGTTAGCTTCGGCTTGATCGCTCGTGTCTCAGACCATCTGCGCCTAGGCGCTGCCGTCCAGACACCCACATGGTTCACGCTGCAAGACAACTACGTAGCAGGAGCTGCATCTCGCTACTCACGAGCCGTAGACAACGATGGCAAGCCGCTACCAGAAAAGGATTGGACGGTCAAGGATCAGACACCTAGCGATGCCGCTTGGCGCTATCAGCTACAGACTCCCACCAAGATCGTCCTCAGTGGAGCCTTCGTCGGACGACGAGGCATGCTAAGCCTCGACTATGAGCTGGCCAACTACACAGGCATCCAGCTCAAAGACACTTACGGGCCTTTTGTTGATGACAATAAGCTCATGAAGGATTACTTCACACCGATGCAGAGCACGCTACGTCTCGGTGGCGAGCTGAGAGTCTCTCCTCAGTTCAGCCTCCGTGCGGGTGGCTACTGGCGACAAGCTCCTATGAAGGCAAGCTTCGACTCCGATCCTAAGCAGAGTGCCACGATCCCTGTCAACGAAGCTGGTACCGTACCACACTACGAAATCGTTGGTATGGGCTACGGTATCACGGGCGGACTAGGCTGGCGCTTCTCGCCCTCCTCTTATATAGACCTAGCGGTCGTCTATCAGGGACAAAAGTCTCATATGTACCCCTTCCCGACTCGCTACTATGCGGACAATGGAGAGCAGCTCACGACTCCTCAAGCTATCCAGCTACAGAAACAGCGCATCTACGGGGTAGCTACCTTCGGCTTTAAGTTCTAAACCTCTTTATATCCACAGAACCATGTCACTATCTTCCAAAGCTTGGGATCGCCTCCTAGACCTTATCCTCGGGTCCAATATGGCGCAGATCAATCGTGTCGAGTGGCTCACCGACACGCTCTACCCATTTCTCTCTATCTCAGAGCTAGAGCAACTCGCCACGGAGCCTCCTCACCGCTTCCTCTCGGTCAAAGTCCTGAACCATATAGCCAATCAGGAGATAAGTCGTCACACCGAACTCCTAGCTATCGGCTCGGCAGGTAGCAGTCTCACCGGCTGTATAGCTACATGGGTCGGCATACCGACAGAGTTAGCGCAGTACAGTGTCAATCTGGTCCTCCTCATACAGAAGCTCGCTTATCTCTACGGCTGGGACGACTTCTACTCCTATGGAGCCGTAACGACAGAGACCAAAGCACGTATCACCTTTATGATGGGCAGTATGCTAGGCATACGAGAGGCTGATGCGTTGCTTCGTAGTGCTTCTCGCTCGTATCGAGGTCAGGTCTCCATAACGCCTATGCCCTACGTAGGTGACCGTTCTCCCATCGACAAGGTCATTGTAGAGATCTCGAAGCGTCTCTTGGTCCTCTCCGCCAAGGGTGGCGTCACCGCCTGGATCGGTCGCAAGGCTCCGCTCATCGGTGTAACTATCGGAGCAACGACCTCTTACCTCCTCGTCAAGCCCTCACTCGTACGTCTCAAGGTGCTCCTACGTGACCTCATGCAGGAGTGATCTCCGAGACTTTGGCTCTTTCGTGCATCTCAATAAATCCGTACCTTTGCCCACATCAATTCATTTTTTAGACGAATAGCAACTATATGGCCAATTGGTTTGAATGCAAGGTGACCTACGAGAAGATGGTCGACAACGGAACGCCCAAGCGTACCTCCGAGGGGTACCTCGTACAGGGCGACACCTATACGGAGATAGAAGAGAGACTCACCAAGGAGCTCACGCCCTTTACCTCTCTAGGCGAACTCATCATCAATACGATCAAGCGGATCAAGCTCGCTGAGCTCTTCCTCTCTGATCACCCCGAGGACGATCGCTTCTATCGCTGCAAGGTCAACTTCATCTCTCTAGACGAAGCCAAAGGCATCGAGAAGCGCACCGCAGCAGCTATGATCGTGCAGAGCGACAGCCTGCCCAACGCCCTCAATCGCCTGGAGAAAGAGATGTCCACGACCCTCTCACCCTACGAGATAGCCTCCATCACCGAGACCATCATCATGGATGCGTGGCCGATAGACTTCTCTAAGCCCAACGAGTAGCCCATTCCTATTCCGAGACTGTTACCTAGAGACAGGTAGCAGTCTCTTTTTGTATTGTACCAATCTCAAATCCCCCTACACATCATGATCGCAGAGCGTCTAGCAGAGATCCGAAGTCAGATACCAGAGCAGGTGCAGCTGGTGGCAGTCTCCAAGTTTCACCCCGTAGAGTCCGTCCGTGAGGCTTACGAAGCCGGTCAGCGACTCTTTGGCGAAAACCGAGCACAAGAGCTTGCCGAAAAGGCTCCCCAGCTCCCCGAAGACATTCAGTGGCACTTCATCGGCACACTCCAGCGCAACAAGGTCAAGTACATCGTCCCCTACGTCTCCCTCATCGAGAGCGTCGACTCCGAGGCTCTCCTCCAGGAGATCGTCAAGCAGGCGAACCGCTTCGACCGCCAGCTGCGCATCCTCCTGCAGTATAAGATAGCACAGGAGGAGAGCAAGAGCGGACTAGACCACGCAGAGCTCCTAGCACTCGTAGACCACTACTTAGCGACTCCCGAGTGGAGGGAGCGCATCACCATCTGCGGCTTGATGGGTATGGCGACGCTGACGGCAGACAAAGAGCAGATACGTCACGAGTTTGACACGCTCCGCACGCTACAGACGGAGCTACGTGAGCGCTACCCCCAGATCTCGTGGGATGAGCTCTCCATGGGCATGAGCAGTGACTGGCCCCTAGCCGTAGAGGCGGGATCCACGATCGTACGCATCGGCACCGCCATCTTTGGCGAGCGACAATACTAGCCCAGCCCCGCTCTCAACCATTCCACCCTGACGGAAGTCAGACGCAGCACCACGAGGAGGAGACTTAATCGCTGATTAAATGCGGTTAAGTCTCCTCTTTTTTGTCTTCTTCTCCTACCCAATCTTGCGATTGGTCTGATAAAGCTAGAGTTTCCTCCCGTAGAAAGACAACGTCCCTCCCGTGGGACGAGGCGTTTCATACCTAGGAAACTGAAGTTTCTCACGTCGGAAACTAAAAAGGGAGACCCACCGGCTGGTGGATCTCCCTCTTATTGTCGTATGGCTCAACGGACTAGATGAAGCAGGAGTTCGAGTCTAGCGAAGCCATCGCCGTGATATTGACAATGTCCTTGACGTCTGCATCGTGGTCGGCGAAGTAGATTGGTTTAGCCAGTCCGATCTGGATAGGACCGATCACATCCTCCGCTATGTCTAGGTGCTTGAGGAGCTGATAGCACGCATTCGCAGCCGAGAGACGGGGGAATATGAGTACATTGGCCGGCTCACCCTTGATACGATTGTTCGGGAACTCCTCATCGCGTCGCTGGTAGTTGAGCGCAGTCTGTAGCTGCATCTCACCGTCCACCACAATATGCGGGTAGTCTCTGTGCAGGATCTCCACCGCCTTGCGTGCCTCCACCGAGGACTCGGCATCGGTACTGCCAAAGTCTGAGAAGCTCACCATAGCAATGACCGGCTTGATGCCAAAGCAGCGCACCTTTTCGGCAGCCAGGAGCGCAATGTCTACCAGTGTCTCAGCCTTGAGGTTTTGATTGATCAGCGTATCAGCCAGGAAGAGAGGTCCACTCTTCATCATCACGAGGTGCATCGTGGCAAAGTGCTGGTGACCTGGTGCTATACCCACCGTATCACGAGCCACATTGGAGAGGTAGGCATAGTTCGAGTAAATGCCTGTGATCAAGCTGTCGGCATCGCCGCACTGCACCATCATCATGCCGAAGTAGTTCGGGCCAAACATCTTGTCCTTAGCTTCACTCAGGATACCGCCCTTGCGCCAGTTTTGCTCTGTGTAGCGGCGGGCATACTCCTCACGCTTAGCCTTCCACTGCTCGTCATGCTGATTGATAATTTCGATCGTGGAGAGGTCCAAGTCATGCTCCTTGGCAAGCTCTCGGATGACCACGGGGTCACCCAGCACGATAGGATGAGCGATGCCCAGCTGAGCCACCTCAGCAGCAGCACGCAGCACGAGTGGATTCTCACCCGCAGCGTAGACCATACGCTTGGGCGACTTTTGCGCAGCCTCGTGGATACGACGTAGCAGGTGACTCATACCTCCCGTGCGCATCAGCAGCGACTGCTCGTAAGCCTCCCAGTCGGTAATCTCACGACGTGCTACACCCGTACGGATAGCTGCACGAGCCACGGCCATCGAGACCCTCGTGATGAGGCGTGGGTCCACAGGCTTCGGGATAAAGTAGTCAGGGCCGAAGTGCAGCGGCATGTGTCCGTAGGCACTAGAGACTTCATCGGGGACAGGCTCCTGCGCTAGGTCTGCGATTGCTATCGTGGCAGCCATCTTCATCTCCTCATTGATCGCCGTGGCACGCACATCGAGTGCCCCTCTGAAGATATAGGGGAAGCCGATCACATTATTGATCTGATTTGGATAGTCCGACCGGCCCGTAGCCATAAGTACGTCAGGGCGTGCCGCTTTTGCATCCTCATACCTGATCTCAGGCTCTGGATTGGCTAGCGCAAAGACAATTGGATTGGGTGCCATCTTTTGCACCATCTCAGGCGTCAGCACACCAGGCTGCGAGAGTCCGAGGAAAAGGTCAGCCCCCTCGATCGCATCGGTCAGCGTGTAGACACCCTCACGATCGGTCGCAAAGAAAGCTTTGCGCTCATCTAGCTTGGGACGGTCGGTGCGAATGACTCCCTTGGAGTCAATCATGACGATATTCTCCCGCTTAGCTCCCAGAGCTATGTAAAGCTTGGTGCAGGACTGCGCTGAGGCACCCGCGCCACTGACCACGATCTTAGCCTCTTCGATCTTCTTGCCGACGATCTTGAGTGCATTGAGCATACCCGCAGCGGAGATGATGGCGGTGCCGTGCTGGTCGTCGTGCATGACGGGAATGTCAAGCGTAGCCTTCAGCTCCTCCTCGATCTCAAAGCACTCGGGTGCCTTGATGTCCTCGAGGTTGATACCGCCGAAGGTAGGTGCCAGCGAGCGAACGATCTCGACAAACTTCTTGGGGTCCTTCTCGTCGACCTCTAGGTCAAAGACATCGATACCCGCATAGATCTTGAAGAGCAGTCCCTTGCCCTCCATCACCGGCTTGCCTGCCATAGCACCGATGTTGCCCAGTCCTAAGACGGCGGTGCCGTTGGAGATAACCGCAACGAGGTTACCCTTGGAGGTATAGTCGTAAGCACGCTCAGGATCGGCCTCTATATCCTTGCAAGGCACCGCTACGCCAGGGCTGTAAGCGAGCGTCAGATCCTGCTGTGTATTGTGCGACTTAGTGGGTCGCACCTCTATCTTACCAGGCTGTGGAAGCGCATGATAGGCTCTCGCAGCCGCTTCTAGTTTTTTGTCCATTATGCTATCTTATAGTATGATACATAGTTCTCCGTGGCAAGTATTTCGCCTCACTTACTGAAGAACGCCTACAAAGCTACAACATTTGCGCCACTCTAGAGCGCATCGCTAGAGGATTGTCCAGTTGTTGCAAAAGGTGAGTGTCAGGGAGATCATGTGGCTCAGCTGGCTCCGTGTGGCGGTACGCTGACTCCACCAGAGCGCACCCTCTAGGCGCAATGCTCCGAAGCTGGGAATGGGTACTTCTAGTGCGGGATAAAGACCTAGTCGCCACTGCTCCTCGGCTGTACGAGCAGACGCTAGGAGCGGTCCCCCGTAGGGCGCATAGTAGTGGTGCCCGTAAGTGGCATCTGTCGCTAGTCGCAGCATCTTGTGTCGCCAAGCTAA
>OHTB01001250.1_pt1 | contig 11567 bp, 8 predicted proteins | sample 1578771 | NCBI WGS metagenome assembly OHTB01 (sample SAMEA3879516, study PRJEB24766) | human gut metagenome | biome: human-associated habitat; feature: feces | place: USA | collected 1985/1987 | reverse complement strand
AGGATTACCGAGCCCGACGATTAGGTATTGATTCATATTGCGATAGATGTCAATGGTAGGGAGACCGCATCGCCCAGTCTCACAGAGAGCCTATCTGCGCCACTGCTTAGGTGTAGCAACAGGGATCTCTGGTAGGAGGTTCTCACGATCTATCTCTATCGGATCAATCTGTTGATTAGGTGCGATAGGCGATAGCTTTGGCTCGGGGACCATAATCGTTCCCTCCTCGATCAGCTTGTTCATCTCAGGCACACGCCCAGCACTCAGATAGCGACTCGAGAAGTAGGCACTGCGACCCAGTCGCTCGATGATGATACCACGACTATTAGTACTGTGCATCATGACAAGATCGCCATCGACGACATCGATAACCATCGCCACATGCCCCACACGACCGCTACCACGGTTACGTCCTGTGAAGAAGAGCAAGTCTCCAGGTAGCACCTCTTCTCTCTTGATTCGCTTCACATAGTTTGCTTGCGTAGCGGATCCACGGGGTACCGTGATACCATATTGTGAGTAGACGTATGATACGAAGCCCGAGCAGTCCATGCGCCAGGGCAGATTACCTCTATATCCGTAAGGCTTACCTAGTAGCTCCTTGCCTGTATCGATCAGGTCAGCGACCAGTTCGTCGTGTGCCGTTTTCGCTTTTGTATCTCCCACTACACGATGTATAGGGGGACGCTTCAGTATAGGGCGCTTAGAAGTCATACCGCTGGGACTCTTGGCTGCACATTGACTTAGGAGCAATGCGATCAGGAAGGTGCTTAGGAGCAGTCTGATAAATCTAGGTTTATAACTCATCCAGTATGTCGTTGTAGCTATGGATAGCTGTACATTTGGGACAAAGGTACTAATTTCCACCAGCAAAAACAAACGCCCTACCTCGCCCCCACTCCCCGCTCATTCCCGCACATTGCTATTACTCACTAAGCTTAACTGCAAGCAAAAGAACACAGAGCCACTTGTCTTATGCCTAGTGTCTATTGCGGCTACCTACAAGCAAATAGGAAGTATTATCAAAAGAGCAACGTCTGCGCATATCTCTGGTCCAGAGAGTTCTCTACGACGAAGAGATAGCTCTCTCCCTTTGTGAGGAAGTCTACTTTAGCAGACGAGACTCCGTCTGCTATCGTCACTCTGCGGATGAGTATGGCAGACATATCGTAGACGGAGATCACTTGAGGTGTCACTTCGCTCCATAGGAGCTTGTCGCCTTCGATCCAAAGCCTTGGCGTAGCCCTTTGCACTAGCTCTATAGCCACTGGATAAGATACATAGTCGCAATCATGTCCATACTTTGCCTTGTACTCAAATGATGGGCTATGGAAGCATCTGAATTTCTCATTAGTACTATCGAAGAGTTGCGTATCTCCCGTAGGATCATAGACTAGAGGGAAGATCCCCTGCAGGTTATCTCGCTCCTCACAGCCTATAAGCTGCGTAAAGCTCCTGCGCAAGGTGTCTACGACCGGCCCTTCTGCTGTCTCATAGCGAACATCTATCTTGTAGTGCTGTCGTATCAGCTGATGACCATCTATATCGACTAGCTCACGCTTCTCTACGATAGCCTTAGCGCCTAGGATGCCGTGTCTTTGGGGATCCATCTGCTGATAGTTAAACCCGATGGGTACCTCCTCTCCCTCCTGAGCATCAAGGTCATACTTGAGATACTTCTTACCATCGCATAGGTCGTACGCCTTAGCACCTTCATAAAGCACCAACCCTGTCTTGCGATCGAATAAATGTCCCCGCTCGTTATAAAACTCCGTGACAGTCTTAAGACAGGGGATCTCATCTACAATTGTGTCTCGAACGATAGCCACTTTGACACACCCATACTCATATCCGTAGGGGACTCTTAAGGTGGCATAGTCATAATACCACTCCGACCCCACGCCAGGATGCAGGGGCAGAGCCTCTTGTGCTTGCAGGGTTATAGCACATAGCATTCCCATCACAAGTGATGCTAAAATAACTTTGCTATTCATCGTCTCTTTACCTTTCAATGTTAATAACGAAGTAACCTCCTTTCTGTACTCTGAAATCTCCTTGAATTGAAACTTCGGAACTATTTAATATCATTGACTCCCCTTCTCCAATTTCCATCTGAGATGTAGGAGCGACATTTATATATTTTGAAGTAAATGAGTTGTCTCGTTTCTCCATACTCGAAACAATCAGCTTGTCTATCTCATAATTGGTAATCGTTACATCTTTTAGATCGTGAGAGAGGGTGTAGTGAATCTTCCCAAGCTGTTGAGATGTTATTGCCCAATTGCCATAATCCATTAGATTGTTGGTTTTGGTTAGTATTATTGTCTGTCAATATCGTTTTAGGCAAATGTACAAAAAAATGGATCTTTCGAGATTCGAGATGATCTTGACTCAGAAGTCGTCAATCTCCACGTGGATATTCTCAAACCTCCACGTGGGAAAAAAACATTCTCCACGTGGAGACGAAATGAAACTTCGGAAGAATCAAACGATACTTCGGAAGAATCAAATGAAACTTCCGAAGTATTTTTTCTTCTCCACGTGGAGAATAAAAAATAGCCACGTAAGAATTAGAAATTTCTCACGTGGCTATCTGTGGAGGCTGTCACTTCTTGTGACGCTCTTCTGGTGCCTTCGCCATGATTTGGACTATAGGCGGTGAGGTGTGCTACCTCTTGACAAAGTTATAGGTTTGGACTCCTACCTGTACGATGTAGGCTTCCTGTGGTAGATAGCCTACGATTGTGTTCATTTCCAAGTCTCACTCTCGAAGCAGCTAATCAATACAAACGGGTCTCCGAGCACTAGTGGCAACAAAACTAAAAGAGTAGCTCCTAGAGGAGGAAAATGAAACCTAGGGGTGGGCTATCCCTATCAACAAGGGGGCGATTTTTATGGTTACAAACTCAACCTGGTCGCCCAGAGTCAGTTCATGGGCTTTTGGCGTAAAGGTCGGGCTTTTCAACAGTCTCCTTTTGCACTTGCAGAGACCTTGCAAAAAAGGATGCATCCCTTCGAAAGCAGGGATACATCCTCTTCTGTTTATTCTGATGGAAGAAGCCCTTTAGGGGCTTATGCTTTGTCCATTACTTGACCACCACCTTATGGAAGGTTGTGGCGCCCTGGGAGGGACTCACTGCTACCACATAGCCGCCAGGGGGTAGCAGTGCGGGTAGGCTCTTCGCTGCACATTGTCCATCGAGGCTGTAGACCACTACGCGCTCGTGATCTCCTTCGATTTGCAACAGTCCCGAGGCATCTTGATAGAGCCTTGTAGAGCTCTCTTTACCTTGGGGAGCTATGCCCACAGAGAAGCTGCCACCAAAGGGGATGGTTTTGCTACAGTAGGCATGGCAACTAATCTTATTGGCGTAGGCTGCATCGCGATGCAGGAAGAGTACCACCTTCAGATTCTCTTTCTTCCACGATGGGTAAAGGTCAATCTCCGGAGATTTATACTCGAAGGATCCGTCAGCCTCAGGCATAATCTTAGTACCGATATTGCTCGTGTAGTAAGCTCTCACCATATGCTGGTGCAGATACTCTTCCCCCGTGTCTATACCTTTTTGGTCTTCTGCCTTCACGTTGTCTTCGGTCACGACAGCTGTAATGTAGAGGTCGGCTGGGTCAGCGTCATAGAGAAGCTTACCCTTTACCTCTAGGCTGGTTGTTCCTCCAGGTAGGTCGTGGCATACGATATCGGAAATGAGTGCTCTCTCCTTCTCTTGAAGGAAAGGCTCCAGTAAATCGGCATCGGCCTTTTGATCTTCGCCAAAAAGCCGGTTCTTCGACACAAAGACAAAGACTCTATTCTCCGAAAGATAGGGAGCCCTGTTGATGGAGAAATAGGGGAGCTGGGAAGGCGTGGGAAACGGAGCTTGTCCTAAGAGCGTGGCAAGCTCCTCGTTGCAAGCTTCTTCGGCAAAGGCGACCTCTTCACCACCCACGGGATATGCGACGCGAGAGACTTCGTAGCCCTTCGCCTGCAGCTCCTCTGCCATTTGATTGATCAGAGCATTGTACTTTGGTGCATCAGGAGCACTCTCGGAGGTGTAGTACTCTACAAGTACCGACTTACGCTCCACACTCCCCTTTTCAGTAGGATTGAAAGCATCAAATACCCACTTTATCATTCCTTTTTCGATTACTGACTGGTCGTTGATACTCAGCAATTCAACTGACCCCTTGGAGGTGCCTTCTGGGTAAGGAGGATGCATCCAGCCAACATCGCAAAGTCCTTTTACGGGAACCGTAATCTCAAAGGGGGGATACTGCTTCTCTTGCATCCCGTAATCATGATTGAACTTCTCGAGGAAGATCATCTTTGTAATCTCCTTAAAGCCGATATTGCGAACCAAGATATTGTAGCGGAAATATTCTTTGGTAGTAAGGAGACTGTAACGTGGTTGCTTAAGAGGATAGACTACATAATCGTAGTGCCCATCGGGGTCGTCCACAAGTGCGTAAATAAGCGCCGAGCCCAATTTGAAAGGCTCCGTATCCTGCACTTGGCTGAAACTGTAGCTCTTCCCCTTCTCGTAATAGGCGGTGGATACGGCTGCCAGATTGGCTTCTGGAAGACTATTCTCCTCATCGCCATCGTACAATACGGGTGAGGACTTGCTCCCCTTCACGCTACTGGCGGGGCAAGAGTATCCGACCAGCACAAGATCCTTTGCAGAGACCTTTAGCGGCTCATCCAGTAACACTTGATTGTATCCCTCTTGGAGGGTGGCAGGCTGGCTCACCAGGATCTCTTGCCACAGGTCATTCGTACCGTCTTGCCTTACACGTGCTACGACCACGCGGGCATCCGCAACCGCTTCGTCTACGACGCACTCGATCCCTTTGATCGTTATATTGTCAAAGAGAGGAAGCATAATATAAGGCGTCACTATGCCCTCAGCACCCTCTTCAAACTCCAATGCTTGGTGAGTGAGAGACGGCTCGATAGAGGCATAGCCAAAGCCTTTAACGAGGGGCACAAGGTTTACCGACCTCTCGCAAGGCACCCCTCTACCGAGAATATGCGGGGGCGTGCGAAGATCGAATAACTGCTTGATAGAGTGTGAGGAGGCCCATAGCCCTTGAGAAGGATCGCCTGTCATAGGTTTCCCCTGAGCAAGAAGCACCAAGGGGCTAAATAAGAGAAGGCTAGCTATGCTCCTCCAAAGGTTGCTCATAGTTCTCATATCGTGAATTCCAATTAGTTAGTTATTACAAGCATGCAAAATCGACTAGCTCACATTCTTTTGGATTGGGGAGCTCGCAACTTTCGAAATGCTTACACTTTAATCTCCTTCGATTTTGTAGAGATAGCGAGCTTGGCAGTATAGGTAGAGTCTGCTACACGATAGACTAATAGGCAAAAGCTACAGCCTCCTGGGCAAATACTCTAGAGTAGTGTGTGTCAAGCTCGCTAGTCTCTCTTTATCGTTTGAAGAGAGGTAGGGATTCTCTCAGACTGTTGTGCTCTATTACCAGTAAGTAGTCTCCTTGCGCGAGGCTACGAAGATCTACCACTGTGCCACTTCCAGTCAGTTGCAGTTCGCCCGTGAGGGAGTATAGAGCCCATACAGCGTCATCGCTTGTACGAATATAGACGAAGTCTGTGGCTGGATTGGGATAGATAACAGTGGAGGGATTACTTGCTAAGACATTGTCGATAGCGGTTGTATCTCCTTCGTACTCTTCAGTATTGTCGATGCTCCCTCTGAAGTCATAGCAAGTCCAGTTTTTGTCTTTTGCTATGGCCACATCGCTCACGAGACATAGATTTTCTTCGTTATTCGCATTGGTGTCGACGATGGTTATCTTTCCCTTATCGTTGGCTTCTCTTTGTGGGAGCGACTGCATCATGGAGGTCATCTTTTCCCCTCGGATCGCATTGGTATGGCACACCACGGTCATCAGGAGAGGAGTAGCGCTGAAGTCTAGCTCTTGGAGCTGATTGTCTGCTACATTGAGTGTCTTGAGCTTTGGGTTATTGGCAAGGTCGAGCGAAGTGAGTCGATTGGCGTGAGCCATCAGTTCGCTGAGTGCGGGGAAAGCTGAGACATCAAGTGTGGAGAGCCTATTGCGGTAACACCAGAGGCTGCTGAGTGCTGGACAGTCATCGAGCTGTAGCGATAAGAGACCATTCCCAGAGCAATCGAGAGTGGTGAGTTCTTTTTGATGGCTTAGGTCGAGCCTTTCCAGTTGGTTCTTCCCAATATAGAGCTCCTCTACTGCGGGACAGTTTTGGATAGTAAATTGGGCAAGTTTATTGGTGTGCAGCTCCACATAGCTGAGGTTGGGGAGGTCTTTGAGATGTGCTGCTGTCAGCTGCTGTCCGTTGCAGTCGAGCTCGGTGATATCTCCAGAGATAGAGATAGACTGCGAGGTGATCGTGTAGAGGTAGCGTCCCTCCTCGTAGTCGCCTTGCTGATAGGCCTCTTTCACACCCGTGAGTACGACTCCCTTGCTGTCTCCCAAGTTGATGGCGATTTGTGCGCCAATGGGGAGGTCAGTCTTCAGTGCGATGTTGACCTCTTCGTTCTGAATATCACTTTTGTGCAGTGTCACCTCGTTGGACTTGAGAGGAGTGGTTTCGGAGCCAGTAAGCTCTTTGAGCGAGAAGAAAGCGGGCTCGAAGGTGGCTTGCAGGGTAATGCTCTCTTTGTCGGCGAAGAGCGATTCCTTGAACTTAAATATCCCATCTTTCAATGTGTAGTGATCGGCGGATATGACCTCTCCACTACTAGCATCTTTCCATATAATGTTGGGGTGCTGTGGCTGACCTGCGAAGTCGTACTCTGTTGCCATCTGCGTGAGGTCTATGCTTGTTCCGACAATGTTTTCTTCGGGGATAACGTAGCCTTCTGGGGCATAGGTGAGGTCGTATTCGTCGTATTCCAAATCGGGATTTTTGGCTGGAAGGCTGCTAAGCGGGAGCTGGTGCCCCGAGATATTGAGTCGCTTGAGTCCTTCGTTGTGGAGAGTAATCTCTCTTAGCCCAATGGCATTTTGTATACCTCCGTTTTGCCAGCGGAAGAAGTTGAGCTTCGTAAGACCAGTAAGGTTGATCTCCTTGATCTCTTTCTGGTCGGTTACCCACACATACTCCATCTCAGGGTAGCGTGAGAGGTCGAGGTCAGTATTGGCAAGGGTAGCGTAGGCAGGGCTATCTTTCTTCCTGCTCGATTGGATCATGATGTGCTTGAGGTGGGGGTGGTACCCTATCTTAAGCCGTGGGGCATCCTGAATGCAAAGGTACTTGAGCTTGGGGCTGCGGGAAAGGTCTACCACACCATCAGTGGATTGTGCTAGGGTGCCGCCCTTGTACGACATATAATAGAAGCTGAGGAGGTCGGGAGCATCTATCTTGCCTACACCGATGATGGAGCCAGACTCTTTGAAGTTGCTTTTGAAGCGCTCGATGCCTTTAGCTTCGAAGGAGACGATGCTATTCTTCGCAAGCGGTGTTGCATAGGTGTGCACAATGGTTTGGGTAGCATCGGCGTCTACTTCAATAGGCTCGGTAGTGCCGTCGCCCCAGTCGATGACAAGGGATGCTTTGCCACCCAACTCGAAGGAGACCTCTGTGGCCCCCTCTTTGACAAGGATTTCAAATGGATGGGTAAGGCTTTGGGCATGGAGGGAAAGGATCCCGGCAATGCATGTTAGAAGAAGGGTAACTATCTTTTTCATAAGCGTATAACTAGTAAGTTTTGAATGGGGGCTTAAATTGGAAGGTGCTAATGCACATCTTCGACCTAAGTGAGGCAAATATAACGTTTTTTCTAGACATAGGGCCTATCGATACAGTGAATATTTGCATCGTACATTCCATCGACTGCTTTTTAGTTCTGAACACTCTGATGCATTCGGGTTACTTCGATTCTTCCGAAGAAAATCACAAATAGCTCGCGAGGAAATAAGACATACTCACGGAGGCGATGGAAATTTCTTCGGAAGAATCAAACGATACTTCGGAAGAATGAAATGATAAGTCCGAAGAATTTTTTCGTTCCTCCCTGAGAAATAAAAAATATCCACCGAGGAAATTCGGATTTCCTCGGTGGATATTTTGAAGAGCTAACGCCTATCGTACGATTTGGACTATAGGCGGTGAGGGCTTGCTACCTCTTGACAAACTTATAAGTGGCGTCTCCTACCTGTACGATGTAAGCTCCTTGTGGTAGATCACCTACGTATATAGAGCTATCGTCCTGGTCGTACACTTCGCTCAGGAGCTCCTCGCCAGAGGCTGCATAGACCTTCAGTAGGGTAGCGGGCATGGTTTCAGCGAGACGTACGTAGAGACGCTCGTCTGCGGAGTTGTAGTAGATAGCTGTCTCAGCCGTAGTGAGTTGTGTCACGGAGACGGTACTTCTACCAGGATATGGCTGTGGATCACCAGCATTGCCAGACATAAGTACCCAGCCCTTACCAGTAGCGACCTTAACTTGTCTATCTGTGATGTCATTTTTCTCATCAACTTCTGCTGTGTCAATGGCGATAAATCGGCCTGCAGCAAGGAATGTCGGATCTACCAGCTTGAACTTAGGGATAGTATTCACGACTACCTGCATCGCATGCTCATCGATAGCATTGACAGAGATGTCGGCATACTGAAGCTCCTTACAAGCTGCGAAGTCTAGCTTGGTAAGTTTGTTCTCGAAGGCGATGAAGTCTTGAAGCTTAGCTGTCTTCGTCAGATCGAGCTCGGTAAGCTCATTCCTCTCGCAGTAGAATCGACGTATCATAGGATTGTGAGAGAGGTCTACCTTCTTAAATCCACAATTAGCCATATTGATATAATCTAGCTTGGGATTCTTAGAGAAGTCGGGATCGGCTGTAAACTTGTTTCTCTTGATGGTGAGCATATTTAGCTTAGGTACATCTGAGAGAAAGTCTAGTGAGGTGAGCTGGTTGTTGTTGAGGTTCAGCTCCTCTAGTAGCGGATTCTTTGATAGATCTAGTGCCGTCAGTTTATTACCTCCGAGGTGTAGCTGCCTGAGCTTGGGGTTCTTGGATACGTCTAGTGACTCCATCCCTATTAAGTCAGCCTTGAATACCTCTAGCTTGGGTAGCATAGAAACATCTACGGTCTTGAGCTCACGATTTTCACTGCACTGTAAGAAGATGAGGTCGGGACACTTAGAGAGATCTAGTGAAGTAAGATCCATGTTTTCGCAGAAGAGTATCTTTAGCTTAGTATTGTGCGTTAGATCCAGTTTGCCGACTTTATTGCCATTGAGGGCAGCCTCTTCTAGCTCAGGGCAGTTAGAGAGATTGAGTCTTAGGATATCACAATATTGCACACCAAGTTGTTTTAGTTTAGTGCTCTTGGATAGGTCTAGATAGCTAATCCTATTTGAGTAGCAAAAGAGCTTCTCAAGGTCAGGTTGTCCAGTCACATCAAGTCTGGTAAGTCCTGTCTGGTAGCACCATAGCTCTTTAAGGGTATTGATCTTGGAGAGATCGATAGCGGTGAGTGCTGTCTTATTGAGATTGAGGTAGGTGATAGGGCCATAGATCGTTGTCTTGGCAAGATCCTTAGGGAGGTCTATCTGCTTTTTGTCTGTGCCTTTGGCAATCTTCTCATTGTCTTGGCACTTACCGTCACCGTTGAGGTCTATCCAGCATCCATCTGTCGGAGCCACGACGAAAAAGACTAGAGAGGCGTTTTCATTTCCTGGCTCGAAGGTGAGGTTTATACTAGGCTTCGTGAGGGGTGTCTGAGCCTTTGCCTGTGTGGCTACTCCTAGCAAAGTCATAGCGAGGAGTAGGAGTAAGGTGTACTGTTTTTTCATATGATAAAGTGTGTGTGTATAGTGAATAGTGCTGATCTACAAAATGAGCAATAACCCATGGATCAGACGAACCATCTCCAAAGGTACGAAAAAAGGGGGAGAGGAGCGTCTCAGCCCTTTGCTACTAGGCGCGCTTACGATAGGTGAGGATGGCGGCCGTACCGTTGACCACGGCAAAGACGGAGAGCGCCGTCAGCTCACGCCACAGCTCGGTGAAGGCTACTGGCTTGAGATAATAGGTACGCATCAAAATATTGTAGTGCGTGAATGGGTGCGACACGGCTAGGGCACGCGCCCACGACGGCATTCCCTCGATAGGGGTAAAGAGCCCCCCAAGGAGGACGAAAAACATCATGACGAAGAAAAAGGAAAACATCGCCTGCTGCTGTGTGTGTGCGAAGTTTGTAATGAGCAGGCCTAGTCCGCTCATAGCAAGAACATAGAGTATGGTCGCCACCATCATCATACCCATGTTGCCGTGAGGCCACAAGCCGTACATCAGCCCCACTATCGGTAGCGATATGAGTGCCATACCGACAGATATAACTAGATAGGGGAGTGCCTTAGAGAGCATGAAGACGAGCGGGTGGATCGGCGTGACATTCATCTGCTCGATGGTGCCGATCTCTTTCTCCTGCACCATATTGAGTGCTGGCAAGACGAATGCTGTGATCGTTATGAGCATGGCGACAAGGCCTGGGATGATGTAGTTCTTGTAGTTCGCCTGAGGATTGTAGCGATTGACCTCGACGATGCGAAGCGGTATGGTGGCTAGCTCCTCCAGTCCTGTCGACTCGTTGAGCTGAGCGACAAACTGCTGTACGATCTGCTGTGTGTATCCCCCAGCGATGGCACCTTTCGTAGCATTAAAGGCATTGATTCTTGCCTCGAGCTGAGCTTTTTGATCACGCATGAGTTGCTCCTCAAAGCGTGGCGGGATCGTTATGATGAGATCGGCCTTGCCATCCTCTATAAGCTCCATACCTTCCTGAAGAGTGGGGGGGAGCTTTCCCTGCCAAGCGTTGACAAAGTAGCCCGAGCTAAAGAACTGCTGCTGTAGTCTCTGTGAGAGCGACGTATGATCGTGATCGATGACGACGGTCTGCAGATTCTTGATATCCGTAGTCGTAGCAAAGGGAAGTAGCATCAGGACGACGATAGGGTACATGACGACCATACCGAGTAGCAACCTATTGCGGAATAGATTGTATATCTCTTTGCGTATGAGAGCTAGTAGCATAGGATATCAGGGAGGAATTTACTCTAGTTTCTTCTTAAAGTTGAGCAGCGCTAGGATGACCAATACAACGCTCATACCCATCATGATGAGCGACTCCCAGAGTATCGAGGACCAGCCGAGACCTTGTATCATCAACTTCTTGACCGCTATGGAGTACCATGTGGCGGGGATCGCACGGGCGAAGTATTGTAGCACTATCGGCATACTCTCGATCGGAAAAAACATGCCCGAGAGCATCGCTACGGGAAGCAGGAGTCCCGCGCCACTGATGAGCATGGCGGCGGTCTGATTGTCCGTTATGGTGCTGATGAGCATGCCGAGGAGGAGCGACACAAGGATGAAGAGGAGCGACACGAAGAAGATGGCACTCACCGACCCTAGTAGCGGCACTCCCAGCACGAAGCGTGACAAGAGTAAGATGGTGACCACGTTAAAGATGCTCAGCGTGAAGTAGGGGACGGTCTTAGAGAGCAGGATGGTGATCGGATTGACGGGCGAGGTGAGTAGGACCTCCATAGAGCCAAACTCCT
>OHTB01001239.1_pt1 | contig 11627 bp, 7 predicted proteins | sample 1578771 | NCBI WGS metagenome assembly OHTB01 (sample SAMEA3879516, study PRJEB24766) | human gut metagenome | biome: human-associated habitat; feature: feces | place: USA | collected 1985/1987 | reverse complement strand
GCCGTATGGCCGATCCTGGCGAATTTACTCGTCGTGCCTTAGCGCATGGCAAGCTTGACCTCGCCGAGGCTGAGGCGGTCGCCGACCTCATCGCTGCGACCACGGCAACACAGCACAAGATGGCTATGGAGCAGCATACCGGCAGGCTCAGTCATCTGCTCAACGAACTGCGGGCGACGCTCCTACGCTTCGCCGGTCTCCTCGAGCTGGAGCTAGACTTTAGCGAAGAGGATGTAGCCTTTGCTGATCGCTCCACACTAGTTGAGACACTAGCCACCATACAGCACCAGCTCCGACTACTCACGCAAAGCTTCAGCACAGGGCAAGAGCTCCAACAGGGCATCCCGACCGCTATCATTGGCGCACCCAACGTGGGCAAGAGCAGTCTCCTCAACGCCCTCCTCCAGCACGAACGAGCTATCGTCAGCAACATCCCCGGCACCACCCGCGACACCGTCGAGGGGCGACTAACCATTCGCGGTACACTCTTCCGACTCATCGACACCGCTGGCCTGCGCCAGACGACCGACCTCGTGGAGCAACTAGGCATCGAGCGTAGCTACCAGCAGATCTCCTCGGCACGGCTCATCCTCTGGGTCATCGCCCCGCCCCTACCCACGTGGGACGAGCTAGAGACACAGCTCGGTGAACTCCTGCCACTCACCTCCCCCGACAGTACCCTTATGCTCCTGCTCAACAAGCGGGATTTACTCACCGAGCGTGAGGTCACGGATTGGCTCAGCCACTGCTCCGACCAGCTACAGAGCATCACGGACAAACGGCACATCACCCCTCCGCTGGCTATCTCAGCACGAGCCGCTGAGGGCATCGAAGCTCTCGAAGAGCTGATGGTCACCACTGCCCAGCCCCTCCACAGCGATGAAGAGACCGTGATGCTCTACAACCTACGCCACTACGAGGCGCTCACCAAGGCAAGTCACGCCTTAGAGTTAGTCTCCGAGGGCCTCCACAACGGCTTGACCAGCGATCTCATCACCCCCTATCTCCGTGAGGCTATCGAAGAGATCGGCCTCGTCACAGGCGCCTCCATCACCTCCGACGAAGTGCTCGGCTTCATCTTCTCCCACTTCTGCATCGGCAAGTAGTATGAGACAGGGACGTATCGCAGAGGAGCAGCAGGTCATTCGGCAGATGATCCAGCTCTACTGCAGGCAGAAAGAGGGACATGCGACGCTCTGCGACAGCTGTCGCGAACTACTCGAGTACGCCACACGGCGACTAGAGCGCTGTCGCTATGGTGCGACGAAGCCCACCTGCCGCAAATGCCCTATACACTGCTACCGACCCGATATGAAAGCCCGAATTCAGGCGGTGATGCGCTGGTCTGGTCCACGTATGCTCTTCCACCACCCCCTTGCCGCCCTCAAGCACCTCCTCCGCGAGCTCTAGTCCACCCGCAAGGCTCACGCATAATCCTTCGCTTTTTACTGGCACAGGCACTTAATCAGCTGATCGATACACCGTCATAGTGCTACCCATTTGACAGTTTCCCCGATCATTCAGGTCTCTTCTAACGCTCTTTTACTGAATAGCCACGTAGAAAACATCAAATCCCTACGTGGCTATTTTTTATTTCCTACGTAGGGGAGAAATGATTCCTCCGAAGTTTCATTTCTTCCCTACGTAGGGATTTTTCATTCCCCACGTGGAGATTTGAGAATCTCCACGTGAGGATTCATTTACATCACCCGAATGGTGTGGTGAGCTGTCGCCATAATGAGCGGCGTAGACTGGATTGTGGAGAGAGAGATCGTGCACGAGCCCTCCACGTCGCTAAGCGTGCGCCCGAGGAGCTCACCCGTAGCAAGATATAGCGACACCTCCTCGAGAGGCTCTAGTCCTGTGACGTAGAGCATCTGCGTAGTAGGATCTCTGTAGACCTTCACCTTTTGATCGGTTAGGAGGGTGTTGCTGGTGATCCCTTCGTAAGGTAGCATATTCAGAGAGTCGCCATTGTAGTCGTAGACAGCCCAGTTCTTCTGTTTAGAGGCGTCTACCTGCTCTTTAGTACACTCATTTGCTTCAGTCGCTGCCTTATTATTGACTACGACAAATCGCCCTTGCTCCTTACCACTCCTATCGGGTAGAGCCTCTACGATAGCATGCATAGCAGCACTGCTCAGCTTATTGCCATAGCAGAAGAGATTGTCTAGTGCTTGAGAGACAGGCATGATGATCTGCGTGAGGGCGTTGTTGCCACAGTAAAGGTGCTGTAGTTGGGTATTGTGAGAGAGGTCGAGTGTGCTGAGCTTGCAATCATCGAGATATAGTCTCTCTAGCAAGGTACACTGAGAGAGGTCTAGAGCAGTCACGGGAACACGTGTCATCGATATGTAAGTAATCTGAGGACAGTGTGTTAGGTCTAGATCGGAGATGCTTGTTGCGTTGATGTTGAGACCTTTTAGAACAGTGCAAGGAGTCAGATCGAGGGAAGTGATAGCTGTTGAAGGGACGCTTAGCTGCTCCAGCTGACTTCCCTCTGGGAAGAGTAAGCTAGAGATCCCGGTAGAAGCTAGATAAAGCTCCTTAAGCTGTGGAGAGTGTGAGAGATCCAGCTCAGTCAGCTGCTCATTGGTTGTTGCCGTAAGGCTCTCTAGCGAAGGCAGATGGGTAATGTCTAGAGCGGTGAGATAGTTCTCCTGCAGATTCAGTAGCACGACATCTCCGTAGATGTATTGTACCGAGTCAGCTACTAGATAAATGCCGATCTCTTGATCACCCTCGGTAAAGCTACCTTGATAAGTGAGCCCCTTTACTTCAATGGGAGATCCATCTTTGGTAACGGCCGTTATAAAGAGCTTTTCGCCCTTGGGTAGTTCTGTCTTAAAGAGAGCATACGGCTTGACCTCCTCGGGATCACCTTCGAAAGGCTTCATCTCGTCTTTACTTCCATTGAAGTCGTATACCGTCCATCCCTTAGCCTTGGCATTAGAGACGCAAGTTACGGTACATACGTTTGCCTCCTGAGGATCACTCTTGTCGACAGCGATCAAGCGACGATCTGTAGAGTTGCTGTTTGGAGACAACGCTGAGACAATCTCCTGAAAAGCTGCGGCAGAGAGCTTATTACTTCTCACGTCCAGCTCTTGTAGCTGCTGATGTATCCCCAGCTTCACCTCTGTGAGTGCATTCTTACCAACTCGGACACGCCTGAGCAACGGGTTATGACTTACGTCTAGAGACGTAAGCTTAGCCTCACTGATGTAGAGCATCTTGAGGAGGGGCAGGGCGCTTAGATCTATGGTCTGAATGTTCGTTCCATTCAGTCGTAAGTCTTCGATCTTAGCATTATGAGAGAGGTCTATCTGCTGTAACTGTGTCCAGTTGAGACTGAGTACTCTGAGCAGCGGATTGTTAGATAGATCTATCTCCGTAAGAGGCATATTGGCAAGGTAAGCGGTCTCTAGCAGTGGTGCGTGTGTGAGATCTAGCTTTTCTAGCGAGCAGTCTGTAGTAACTATATGCTTTAGAGCTGGTAGCATGGAGACATCAAGACTCTTGAGGTAACCATTCTTGTGGCAGTACACCTCTTCGAGTATGGTGCAGTGAGACAGGTCTAATGATGAGATGAGATTATCACTGCAGTCAAGCATGGTGAGATCCCCCTTGACCTTGACCTCAGAGCCTGAGAGCTCACATACGTAGACGGGTCCATTGCCGTAGTTGTCTGTACGCACGATGGTGGCGCCCTCTAGCTCTACGTGTGTATTCGTCTCTTTGGTCGTCCACATTAGCTTGACTTGGTCACCAGCGATCAGGTTTGTCTTGAGGGTTATATAGTTTGATGAGACGACAGGGACATAATCGTTTCCGTAGTATGGCTCCATCTTTTGGGGACTACCCTTGTAGTCATACATCTCCCAATTCTTTTCCTTAGCAATAGCTACGTGACTCATCGAGCAACTGTTACCTTCTAGGGCACTCTCTGTATCGATGACTATCATGCGCGCAGGTTTGCTGTCCGATATGAGCGGGAGAGACTCTACAAGGAGCTTCATATTGTCCGAGTTTATCTCATTGCTGTAGCATGCTATAAGCGTCAGAGCTGGACAGTCGGCGATGTTGAGTTGAGCAAGGCCATTTCCATTCACGAGCAAGGTCTTGAGCTTGTTGAGTCCTGCGAGGTTCAGGTCGTAAAGGCGATTGTCTCCGACGTCTAGGATCTCTAACTCTTTAGAGGCAGAGAGATCAAGCGCCTCGACATTGTTTCCCTCGATACGTAGCTCTCGTAGGTAAGGCAGTCGGGTCACATCAATCTGAGCTAGATCAGAGTGTGAGCAGTCTATAGCTCGTATGTTGCCTCCAGAGAGCTTGATGGTGTAGTCTTTGAGCTGGTAGATATAGTTCTTTACCCCATCTTGCTGCTCGATACGGAGGAAGTAAGCGCCCTCGACAGCTGGATCGGTATCACACTCTATCTCTATGGAGACCTCCGTGCCGATGTTTCTCTCGAAGGAGAGCGTAACCTCCTCTCCCTCTGAGGCGAGGAGTGCCTGAGGTATACAGATCCCTAGTAGGGCATATACGATAGCTAGTAGTTCTTTTCTCATATCTATAGATGTTTAATGCATGTTGTACGTCTGATTACTCGCCTCTTGAGAGAGCGACTACGCGACTATGTCCCATGGCTGAGAGTACGATCTGTGGCGGGTAGTCTGTGATGTCTATCGAAGTGACCTCCTCTCGGACAGTAGTCCTATAGAGTAACACTCCCGTTGGAGAGAATATGAAGAGCTCCTCGCCTATGGGCATATGGCGTATCTGAAGCTCTCGTCCCACTTGTGCCACCACCCAGCTCTGTTGTAGGGGGAGCTCTATGGGATTAGGATTGGGGACTCCCTTGTATCTCTTGGCCTTCGTGGGACTTTCATTGAAGTCTAGGACGAGCCAATTTTTTGTCTCTCCCTGCGCTACATCTCTCTGATAGGCGCTATTACCCTCGGTCTCTATCGAGCTATCGCAAAAGAGTAGTCGCCCACGACTTCCATCGGGTCTACTGGGTAGGCTTGCGAAGAGACTAGAGGCATGAAGCGTATCGATCTTATTATCATAGCAAGCGAGTTGCTGTAGGTTAGGATAAGTTCCTAAGGGGATGCTTTGTAGCTTATTGTGCGAAGCTTCGAGCCTTAAGAGAGGAGCCTCTTGGGGCAGGGTCAATCGCGTTAGAGCATTACGACTGCAGTCTAGATCCTCTAGATATGGGTGTGCAGAGAGGTCTAGCTCTGTCAGGTTGTTTTCAGAGCAGGAGAGAGACTTCAGTCGCTTATTGCTCGCTAACGAGAGCTCTGTCAGTTGTAGCTTATCCATATTCAGCGTTTCCAATTTCTCACACTGAGATAGGTCTACCTCCCTAAGCGCACTATAACCAGCGTATAGCCGTCGCAAGTTTGTCAGTGAGCGCGCATCGATCGTTGCGATACCACACCCTACAATCTGAAGCGTCTCTATCTTTTTGTTTGCAGTGAGATCTAGAGCTTGTAGCTGTGGGTTCTTTACCAATAACAGCTCCGTCAGCGAGGGCGCTTGAGAGCAGTCTAGCATGGTCACGCCACAGTCGCCAAGGTCCAGCTTTGCGACACTACCGGCTATGGTTATCAGTTCTTTATCTACCCGATAGACCTCGTAGGGCGTATCTCCAGGTGCGTCTAGATAGAGTAGCGTCGCCCCAGATACGGAGCAATCCTCTCCCGCCACGGGAGTAATCTCCACGAGGAGCATCTCCCCGACAGCTCGGTTCGTCTTAAAGGTGACTCCCCTTCCCGAAGCAATCTGTGGCGTGTAGTCCCAGCCTTTGTAGTATATCAGCTGCTCCTCATCATTGACGATGGCTAGTGGCGTAAAGCCCTTGTCTTTGAGCTGGCTTACGATATCTGCCGAAAAGCGATTACCATCTCTTACCGCCTCCCGGCTGTCGAAGACGATCGCTCTCCTAAATAGGTTCTCGTCATCGCTCGTCGCCAATGCACTAACAAGCGATGCGACCTTAGCCTCCGACAACTTATTATTGGCCACACTTAGGAGGAGCAGGGGCAGGTCGGCACTTAATTGTATCTCTACCAGCTTGTTGTTGCGACAGTCTAGCTGCTTCAGAAGCTTTAAGCCCGTAAGATCTAACCGCTCTAGAGCATTGTCCTTACAGATCAGCGAAGATATCAGTGACTCCGTGGAGAAGGTCAACTGCGTTAGCTCAGCCTGAGAGCAGTCCAAAGAGAGGATGTCTCCATAGAGCAGGATCGTGCCACTACCCCCTAGTCGTAACTTAAGATGAGCCTCTCCTGAGAAGTACTTCTCTTCCGAAAGGATCTCAGCTCCCTCAATGCGATAAGGCTCGTCACTTCTTATCGTGATAGAGATCTCACTGCTTTGCGGCTTTGCCGAGGATAGCGTGATCAAGCGATCCGACACTTGAGGCACATAGTCGAAGCCCCTATATGGCTTCATACTAAACGGGCTTCCGTTATAATCAAAGACCTCCCAACCTTTCTCCTTAGCCGTTTCGACAGCTTGCTTAGAATACTTATTTCCCTCTTGCTGTGTATTATCGACTGCTACGAGCGTCCCTGCTTGGTCCCGTTGTGGCAAGTGACTAGGTAGTGCTTCGCACACCGACTGAGCAAGTTGGTTACCATGTATATCCAAGTAGCTAAGCTGTGGGCAGCTCCCGATAGATAGCTCCTCCAGCCGATTGTTGTAAAGAGCCAGTCGTTGTAGGCGTGGTAATGCTGGGATCTCCACGGTGGTCAGCTCATTGTATGAGAGATCTACAAAGTCTAATGCACTGCTTGAGCCTAGATCTATGGAGGTCAACTTATTTTTGTACGCAAAGAGTGTCTGCAGCCTCGCAGCCTGCGATAAGTCTAGCTGTGTAATCTCTTGGTCACTACAGTCAAGCTCCAATATTGCTCCCTTGAGCTTAACCTCCTGTGAGAGAAGCGTGTAATACGAAAACGTAATCCCCTGCATCTGCTCACTGCGCACGAAGCGCAGTCCCTCTGTCACCACCTCCCCATCGGCATTGATCTCTAGTCTGATCTCACTATTCACAGGAAGAGCGGTCACAAAGGAGATCTCATCCTGAGCTGCCAGCTCCTTCGCTCCCAGACAATAAAATAAGAGTGAAAGAATCAATCCACTCCAATATGATACTCTACTCTTCATATCCTTTCGATCTGCTTACTGAATAGACGTACTGCGACTCCTCGGTTGGGGTCTGCGCAAATTGGCTCAGTGGCAGCAAGCCAATGAGCAGAAGAGGGAATAGAATTCGTTTCATACCTTTAGGATAGGCGTCAATAGATCTAGGTAGGCTTGTAAGCCTTAATAGTTTTCGACTGCTAATATATACATTTCATCTCAATTATGCTACACGTGCATCTAGATGCCGCAAGTCGTCAGCAGGGATGCATGTCTCTAACTTCTAATCTCCGACCTCTAATCTCCGACCCGATAGCCCCGTGGAAAATTTCAAATCCCTACGTGGCTATTTTTTATTCTCCACGGAGGTAAGAAAAAATTCTTCGGACTTATCGTTTGATTCCTCCGAAGTTTCATTTCACGCCTACGTGGAGAATTTTCATTTTCCACGTGGAGATTTTGAAATTTCCACGGGGCTATCGGGTCAGAGTCACTCGAAGACAGGGCGTCAGCCCGAGATCTCTTTCAGTAGCTTTCAATATGCGTGAGCCCCATGCGAGGCTTCGGGCGTATGCTATCTCTTGATTTTGTATTACCTTTGCGGTACGAGGGTGCGTTGCCCTATGGGGTGACTTCCCCTACCCTCCGTTGTCAAGTATCACCTTAGATAGTAATCACAAGTATATGAAAAGTTTCAATCCCGTAGGTAGTCTGGTAGTCCTCGTTGGGGCTCTCGTACTCATCATCCCCGCTCTGCTCGACAAGGGAGGAAATGTGTACAATCTCATCGGATGTATCGTGATGATTGCTGGATTTTTCCTCCACATCTTCCTCAATAAGCGGATCACAACTATCAAGAAGTAACTTCTCTTCAAGTGCCTGACTTGGCACGGACTCCTGACCTAGCATACAGTCCCAAGGCTATCGTTGAGGGCTTGCCTTGCTCATACGTAAGACAAGTCTCTCTCGTTCGTATATAAGGTCAGCCTTAGTCATCCACCCCGCTCGGTCTATGTACTACAACAAAGCGATCTTGATAGGCTTCGTAGGCGCAGACCCCAACGTACACTATTCGCGTCGGGGGAGCTGCCAGGCTACACTACGCCTAGCGACCTCTGTATCAGGCTACACGAAGCGTGATGGCACGCAGATACCTGATCGCACAGAGTGGCACACGGTAGTGACCTTCGGCACGCTGGCACAGTTTGTCGAGCGCTGGGTGCGCAAGGGGTCTCACCTTCTCGTGGAGGGTGAGATACGCTACAATAATTATACGGATCGCCAGGGACAGGCGCAGGCGCGTACGGAGATCTGGGCGGACAAGGTCACCTTTGTGGATCGTCCCAAGCAGAGCGGTAATCAGGAGAGTGCCTCTGCTCGTCCCGCTACCGAGCGACCTGCATCGAAGCTTGACCCGAGTGGAGCAAGCGCCCGTGGTCAGCAACAGCATAAGTCACAACAGTAGCAGCAATGGGTGATGCCTTCTTATTAAGCCTTTTCGGGGGAATTGTGTACAGCAATCCAATCGTTTGGATAGATGCTATACCGCTCCTGATCATCCTCTTCTTACTGCTTTGCTCCGCCTTTATGTCGAGCAATGAGGTGGCATTCTTTTCGCTCACCCCGCAAGAGGTGCAGCAGATCAAAGAGCAGGAGCACCCGAACGACCCACGACTACTCCAGCTCCTATCACACTCGGAGCAGCTACTAGCTACCATTCTGATCGGCAATAACGCGGTCAACGTGGCGATCACGATCCTCTGTGCGTGGTTCGTGGGGGAGCATTGGGACTTCTCGGCAAATCGTGCTGCCGGCTTCATCATTCAGACGGTACTCATCACCTTCCTCCTCTTACTCTTTGGCGAGATCATCCCTAAGATCTACGCTCAGCGACACCCACTCTCCTTCATACGTATGACGGCTCCTGCCGTATCAGGGCTTTACAAGGGGATCGCTTGGTGCTCCAAAGGCTTGATCAAAACCTCTAAGCTCCTCGGCTCTAATGCGAAAAAGGGGCACGAGCTCTCTGTCGACGATCTCTCGGAGGCTGTCGCGCTGACTACCGAGGGGGACAATAAGGAGACGGAGATGATCCATGAGATTGTCAAGTTTTACCACAAGACGGCCGACGAGATCATGGTGCCACGTGTCGATATGGTCGGCGTCAACTATCACTGGGCATATCATCAGACGCTGAGCTATGCGGTCGACACGGGCTACTCACGACTGCCTGTCTACGATGGGTCGCAAGACAGTATCCGTGGGGTGCTTTATGTGAAGGATCTCCTCCCTCACATGCACGAGGAGGACACCTTTCCCTGGCAGAAGATCATCCGGCAAGCTTACTTCGTACCGGAGAATAAGAAGATCGACACGCTGCTGGAGGAGTTACAACAGGAGCGTATCCACATGGCGATCGTAATCGACGAGTTTGGCGGGACATCAGGACTGATCACGCTAGAGGACATCCTCGAGGAGATCGTCGGTGAGATCGTCGATGAGTACGACGATGAGGATCCACCCTACGTACGTCTCGCTGAGGGGGTCTATCTGATCGATGGAGGTATGTCGCTGATCGATCTTTGCAAGCTGCTCGATGTAGAGCCTGAGTACTTTGCGCCACACTACGAGGAGGTCGACACGGTCGGGGGCTTGTTTCTAGAGGTGCTACAAGAGATTCCCCAGGTGGGTCAGCAGATAACGATCTCAGACATTGACTTCACCGTGACGCGCATGGATCGCCACCGTATCATGCAGCTCAAGATGCGTCTGCATCCCAAAGAGCAAGGCGAGACGCAGGTCGATAGTCAGACAGAGCCTCAGGCGTGACCTACTCACAGCTAGACCTGCCACTAGGGGGGACACTTTACATCGCTGAGCTGCCATCTGATGTCGCACCCAGCCTATCTACCTACCGCTCGCTAACGCACCAGCTACTCGACGAGGTTGTGCCCAGAGATACACCCTGGGAACTAAAACACCTCCCCTCTGGTGCGCCCTACCTTATCTCGCCTGATCATGACTATAGTATCTCCATATCCCACAGCGGTAGCTATGTGGCTCTAGCCTTCTGCGAGGGGCAGTACGGTATCGGCGTAGATCTACAGATCGCCAGTGATAAGTTGGCACGTATAGCTCCGAGGTTTATGTCTCCGATGGAGCTGACCCACTATGAACATCTTGTGGCAAGCGAAGAGCTACTCAAAGCACGCGAATGGCTCTACACGGTATGGGGGCTCAAAGAAGCTGCCTACAAAGCCTACCCGCTCCATGTCGAGCGAGACCTCGCGACCAACTACATTGTCTCTCCACCCAAAGCAAGTGTCTCTAGTGAGCTCTATAGTGACGAAGGAAATGGTCCAATTGTCCGTTACACCGTCTATGCCGACGAAGGGGACGACCGCCCTACCCTCCTCTCAGGCTACCTCCTCCGTAGCATCGCAACTGCGCCGTACCACCTCACCTACGTTCAGGCGGAGCAAGCGGAGTAGTCCAATGTAGGAACGCTCGAACGAAAGTGTCGAGTCGGAGGGCATCGGTTGTGTCAATGCGAGACGAGTATTGATGCCAAGGTGTTGACTCTGTAACCCCAAACGGGGACGGACGCCCTCCGACTCGGCACTAGCTATGCGTCCGTACAGTTTTTTGCCTCATCGGGTTACCCAATTTGCGGAGTCTAGGAGAAGAGATTACCATCCGACAATAAGTAAGGAGCGTGATAAGGATCTCTGTCCTTACCACGCTCCTATCTATAGATTATGGGTGCGCGCCTAGTCTGTTGGGTCGCGCTAGACCCATGATGAGACCGTATGTCCTATGACGCTATGGTCTCGTGAAGTGACTTTACTTGGTGATGTACTGTGTGAAGGTACCCGCTGCCGTCTGCATCACGACAACGTACTGACCAGCAGACAGCGTAGAGAGATCTACGACGCGTCCTGGCTGATCGATCTGCATCACGTTAGTACCATCGACGGTTAGAATACGGAGCGTCAGCACCTCAGCACTGTTCTCCACATATAGCTGCGCCGTAGCGTCAAGCTGCGTAGGATAAGCGACAGGCTCGAGACCACGCTCTACCTCGCTGACACCTACAGGAGCATAAGCACCTGCATCCTTGTAAATGACCTCTACAGTGTAGCTGTCGGTCGTATTGCCCGTAGCATCTTGGTACTCATTGGCAGTGATACCTTCAGCGATGACCTTCCCGTTCTTGAGGAGCTTATAGCTCTTGACCTTGGGGAATGGTACGGGTACCTTACCCTTGGCAAAGCAGGTGAAGTCGTTGTGCTGCTCTACATTCTCAGAGGGAGCGAAGACAAAGCGCATAGCGTGATACTCCTCAGGTACTGTAGAACCCTTGTAGTTGCCCTCGGGGTATGGCACAGCCCTTTGACCAGTGAGTAGGAAGGCGTCTACGTAAGGACGTAAAGCGTCGTTGGTGTTCTTGACACAGACGACACCTGCAGCGT
>OHTB01001234.1_pt1 | contig 11655 bp, 10 predicted proteins | sample 1578771 | NCBI WGS metagenome assembly OHTB01 (sample SAMEA3879516, study PRJEB24766) | human gut metagenome | biome: human-associated habitat; feature: feces | place: USA | collected 1985/1987 | reverse complement strand
AGGGGGACTCCCCTCGCGTTCTCTTGGGGGATCTAAAGGGGGCCATTCTCTCACGCGAGAGAATGGCCCCCTTTGCCGCACCCCTGCGGGTACGCAGGGAAAAGCACGCATCGCTGCCGCGCTGCATCACGCGCAGCGGAACGCTTCCACAGCCGCCCCATCCGCGCAGCGATACAGCCGCCCGTCCTTGGCGTAAAACGTCTCATTCCCCTCGTCGCATTCGACGTTCCATCGCAGACGCCACACTGTCTCGGCTCCGTTTTCGTCATAGCCCTGCCAGCCGAAGCAGCTGACCTCGTTCAGCGCTTTCACGTTCCTCCCAAGCCGCAGTGTCACCGTGCAGTCGACGATCTTCGCGTTCGGATAGTCCTTTTCCGCGTCCGCCGCAACTTTCTCGTCACCGAAGGCGACCTGGGTATTCCATATCTCCGGCGCGTTCAGCGCAAACGCCGTCGGCACACCGCGGCCGATATACCCGCCGAGCGCCGTCACCTTGTAGCCGTGCACTTCATCTGGAATGACGATCACCGCGCCGTCGCTCCCGTCCCAGTCAACGTCCGCCGCAAAGGCTTGATGCGTCACCATGTTGCGGTAGTAGCGCTGCCCGTCTGTGTCTGTCCAGTCCGCCGCGCGGTATCCCTGCGCACCGGTCAGCATCCATAAGAGGACTCCGACCGCCGCAGCGATCAGCGCGACCAGCAGCGCGATCGCGCCCATCTTTCCGGAATGTTTCTTCTGCATGACTATACTCCTTTCTTCATCCTTGCAAAGGGTCTTTTCATTTCCATCCAAGTTGATTATAATAGATAGACACCGCATTTGTAAAGGGGGTCCACCGCATGGCGACGCTCAACACCGATATCCGCTATATCAAGGGCGTGGGCGAAGCGCGCGCCAAGTCGCTCGCCAAACTCGGCATCACCGACCTGCGCTCCCTCCTTTCCTACTTTCCCCGCGCCTACGACGACCGCCGCGCGTACAAGAAGATCGCCGACCTCATCCCCGGCGAGAATGCCTGTGTCTGCGCCGTCATCGCGGGTGAGCCCAAGCTCTCGCGCATTCGCAAGGGGCTCGACCTCGTCAAGCTCCGCGCCGTCGACGAGACCGGCGCGCTTGAACTTACCTATTTCAACCAGTCCTACCTCAAAAACACCTTCCACACCGGCGACGCCTACGTCTTCTTCGGCCGTGCCGAGGGTACGCCGAGCCGCCCGCAGATGACCAATCCCCTCTTTGAGCGCGAGGGCGCGCACCAGATCACCGGCCGCATCATGCCCATCTACCCGCTCACCGCGGGCATCAGCCAGTCGATGCTCTGCAAGGCCGTCGAACAGAGCCTCGCCGCCTGCGTCGACGAACTTCCTGACATCCTTCCTGAGAACGTCCGCCTCGTCTACCAGCTCTGCCACACCCGCTTTGCCTACGAAAACATCCACTTCCCCACAGACGACGAAGCCCTCTCCGCCGCGCGCCGCCGCCTTGCGTTCGAAGAGCTTTTCCTGCTCGCGCTCGGCCTCAAGCTCCTGCGCGAGCGCCGCACGTTCGTCGCGGGAAAACAGTGCAAAAAAGTCGACCTTTCGCCCTTTTTCACCTCTCTCCCCTTTTCCCTCACCGGCGCACAGCGCCGCGCCATCGGCGATATCGCGCGCGACCTGACAGGTCAGCGCCCGATGAACCGCCTCGTGCAGGGCGACGTCGGCTCGGGCAAAACGATGGTCGCCGCCGCCGCCATCTACATGGCCGCGAAAAACGGTCTTCAATGCGCCCTCATGGCCCCAACAGAAATCCTTGCCGAGCAGCACTATCGCTCGCTCGCCCCGCTTTTGGAGCCTCTCGGCATCCCCTGCGCGCTGCTCACCGCCTCGACCAAGGCCAGGGAGCGCCGCGCGCTGAATGAACGTCTCCGGTCCGGCGAACTTTCCCTCGTCATCGGCACGCACGCCCTGCTCTCGCCCGATGTACAGTATCAAAATCTTGGTCTCGTCGTCACCGACGAGCAGCACCGCTTCGGCGTCGACCAGCGCGCCGCGCTGTCCGCCAAGGGCGACGACCCGCACCTTCTCGTCATGTCCGCCACGCCCATTCCGCGCACGCTCGCGCTGATGATCTACGGCGATCTCGACGTCTCTATTCTAAATGAGCTCCCCCCCGGACGGCAGAAGATTGACACCTTTGCCGTCCCGTCGAGCTATCACGAGCGTATCTACGCTTTTTTGCGCAAGCTCGTCGCCGAGGGCCGTCAGGCCTATATCGTCTGCCCCATGGTCTCGGAAAACGACGAGCTCCCCGATGAGCGCAAGGCCGTCACCGCCTACGCGGAAACGCTGCAAAAAGAGGTCTTCCCCGACCTTCGCATCGCCCCCATCCACGGCAAGATGAAGCCTAAGGAAAAGGACGCCGTCATGCGCGCTTTCGCCGCGCATGAGATCGACGTGCTCGTCTCCACCACCGTCATCGAGGTCGGCGTCGACGTGCCGAACGCCGCGCTCATGCTGATTGAAAACGCCGAGTGCTTCGGCCTCTCCCAGCTCCACCAGCTGCGCGGCCGCGTCGGCCGCGGCCGGCACAAGTCCTACTGCGTCCTTGTCTCCGACAACAAGGGTGAGGAAAACAAGCAGCGTCTCAAGGTCATGTCCTCCACGAGCGACGGCTTCGCCATCGCGGAAGAGGACTTGAAGCTCCGCGGCCCGGGCGACTTCTTCGGCTCCCGCCAGCACGGCCTGCCGTCGCTTCGCGTCGCCGATCTCTCGTGCGACTTATCCCTTCTGCACGAGACGCAGTCCGCCGCCGAGCAGCTCCTCGCCGCCGACCCCGCGCTCAAAAATCACCCGCTGCTCAAAGCCCGCGTCGAGCTTCTCTTCGAGCTCAACGCCGATGCCATGAATTGAAATAAAAAAGTCAGGCCTTCTGGCTTGACTTTTTTACGCTTTGTAGTATGATTAGTATAACTAATCATACTTTAGGAGGTTGATTTTATGGAAGTACCTCAGGGCAAGCACGCCTGGATGGTCAAGATCGGCGAAAAGGGTCAGTTTGTCATCCCCAAGGAAGCGCGCGACATTTTCGGCTTTCACCCCGGCGACGAGCTGCTCGTCCTCGGCGACGACGAGCGCGGCATCGCCATCCTGCCCAAGGCCATGCAGCGGGAATATATGCTGCGCATCTTTTCCGAAATGGACAACGGGGGCGACAGCAAATGAGCAAGATCGTCTTTTTCTGCATCCCGGCCTACGGCCACACCAACCCGACGCTCGGCGTCGTGCGCGAGCTCACCGCGCGCGGTCACGAGGTCCGCTACTACTCCTACGAACCCATGCGCACGCTCATCGAAGCCGCAGGCGCGCAATTCGTCGCCTGCGACCCGTATGACTGCGAACAGCACCTCACGCCCGCCGACGGCGCGCGCGTCGGCAAGGACATCGCCTTTTCGACGCACATTCTGGTCGAGACCACCCTCGCCCTCGACGAAATGGTCTGCGCCGACATGCGCGCTTACGCGCCCGACTGTATCGTCGCCGACTCGATGGCTGTCTGGGGCAAGGCCGTCGCCAAAAAGCTCGGCATCCCGTTTATCTCCTCGACCACGACCTTTGCCTTCAACCGCTATTCGGCCAAAGTCATGAAGCAGAGCGGCGGCCAGATGCTCAAAATGATGCTCGCCATGCCAAAGATCAACCGCGATCTCCAGCGCCTGCGTGACCGCGGCTATCCCATCAAGAATATTCTCGACATCATCCAGAACGACGACCGGACCGACACCATCGTCTACACCTCGCCCGAGTTCCAGCCCTGCGCCGACACGTTCTCAGACAAGTACGCCTTCGTCGGCCCGTCCATCCGCCCCGCGACAGAAAATATCGAAAAGGCCAACGATGTACTCATCTACATTTCGATGGGCACAGTCAACAACGACCTCCTCCCCTTCTACCGCGCCTGTATCGCCGCGTTCGCGGACTCGCCCTATCAGGTCATCCTCTCCACCGGCGAGCAGATCGACCGTTCCGCCCTCGGCGCACTTCCCGACAACATCACCGCCCTCCCCCACGTCGATCAGATCGCCGTGCTGCAAAAAGCCGACGTCTTCCTCTCCCACTGCGGCATGAACAGTGCGAGCGAGAGTCTCTACTTTGGCGTGCCGCTCGTTCTCTTCCCGCAGACGAACGAACAGGGCGGCGTCGCCGCCCGTGTCGCCGAACTTGGCGCGGGCCTCAAGCTCGAAAAAGCCGACGCCGCCTCCATCCGCACCGCGGTCGACGCCGTTCTGCAAACACCGTCGTACCGCGCGAATGCGCAGAATATTCGTGAGAGCTTCCTCCGCTGCGGCGGCGCGAAAGCAGCGGTGGATAGAATTCTTTCTGTCGCTGACAGAAGATAAATTTCCTGCGACCGCGCAGGGAAACGATTAAGGGGGATATTCTCTTTCCTCGGAAAGAGAATATCCCCCTTTGACCCGTGCAGCGCCATCGGCGTTGCTTCCCTGCGGCACAAGTGCCGCAAAACGCTTTGCACCTGTGCGAAAAAGCAAATTTTTTAAAAACTGAAACTTTTTCAATCTTTTTACGTCTAAAAAGATAATCCCCACCACCTTTTGGCGGTGCAGAGAGGAGAAGAGACCATGAAGAAGAAAAAGCGGATCGTGACGATCATCCTATGGCTTGCAGCGCTCGCGGTGCTGTTCATATGGAGCTCGCCTGAGCAGAAGGTGGACCGCTTCGTGGTGAAAAATGCGGAAACTTTGGAAGCAGCGCTCTATGAGGACTTGTCTGGAGACTATTTTCAAGGTGCGGGCGTTCAGTATACCTGCTGGGGGCAGTACGGTGAGCATCCCATCGGCGAATTCAGTTTCGGCTCGTCGCTTCTGCACGGACGCCAGTATTACGGCTGCTACTATTCGCCCGACGATGAGCCGCGCGGCTTTCAGAGCGTGGAGGTCACGCTCGTGCCGGACGGCGAAAATTGCTGGACGTGGCACGCCGAGGGCGACAACCGCGGTATGACGAAGAAAATTCAGGACAGATGGTACTATTTTGAGGCGTGGTTATAAAAAGAAAAAGGCACTCTCTAAAAAAGAGGGTGTCTTTTTATGCGGTAAAACATGTCAGGCCGTCTGCAAGACCTCGCGCTTTTTCCAGCTTATGAAGCCGTAGAGGTCGTTGAGCAGGAAGATGGCGAAGTTGACCGCCACGGGGATGTAGGCCGGATTTTCCATCGACGCCATGATCCATAGCACGATGAGCACGACGGCGAGCGAGGCGAGCCAGAGGCGCCATTCGCGCCGTGTGAGTGATTTGATGGGGTTATTCATGGTTTTCTCCTTTCGAATCAAAGCATAAGTTCAATTCGAAAGGCGCTGCGGGTCAAGGATCGGGATGCGCCGCTGGTTCAAGATCATGGAAGCTGCTCCTGCATGAAATGATATCGAACGTATTCTACACGATGGCGCGAACGACGAGCTGAAAACCACCAAAGCACTGGGTGCAGCCTACGACGCCGCGCCCAGCCACAGCGCAAGAAATGTCCGCTTCTACGAGGGCGTCGAGCATGTGGGCATTTACAGCGACTTTGGCCGCAGCGCGATGGATGCGGCGCTTGATGCGTTTCTCGGAGATGACAGCACAGAGAAGTTGGAAGCGTTTTTCCGAAACGCTTAAAAAGGTCTCCGGGAAAAGGCAGCGCCTTTGGCGCTGCACGGGAAAGGGGGATATTCTCTCACGTGAGAGAATATCCCCCTTGGACCCCCAAGAGAACGCAAGGGGCCTTGCCCCTTGCCCCCGCCATTGCAAGCGAACAGCTCGAAGAACTGCAATGCTTGCCGAATCAGGTGCCTGCCTTGTTTTATATCTAAACGATTTGACTTACTTCTATCTTCGCTGTCGCTTTGCCTGCGATTCATTACCCTTACATAACTGCGTTCTACTTCGGATTCTATCAATCCTGGTATTGCCTGCCGAAGCGGCATAGCTTCGCTCGCCGCAGTACGCATTATCGAAACGGTATGCATTGTTGGCAGCAGGAGATTAGTCTGTACCTCTACAAGATGGGCAGAGCGGCACCCGCAAGGGGTGTGCCGCATCCGTAAGGCAGCAGAGCCGCCAACGGCTGCGCAACAGCGGATGATAGAAGCAGAGGCAAATCGTATAGCAGCTCTAAACGCGGCAACGCCGCGCGCAGGCAGTTACCTTCCGGAGGCACAAAGGCCATTCGAGCCTGAGACTGCCAATCAAAGTCTTTCTCTTGGAGTTCCAAAGGGGCCATTCTCTTTTGCGAAAGAGAATGGCCCCTTTGACTCGCTCCTCTGCACGGTGCAGGGGAAACTTCTCCCGCATTGGTGCGGGAATCGTTGCAAATTATTCTGCGAAAAATGCTTCGATCGCCCCGCGCGCAGCGGCCACGCTGCCTTGCACAAAATTCGGCTTGCCGCCGCCGCGACCGTTCAGCTCGGCATTCATCTTTTTCGTGAGCTCACGAAGATCGCCGCCGATGTGCCCGATGGCGTACTTGTACGCGCCGTCCGCGCCGGCAAAGACCGCGCAGCGGCCGCCGCAGTGGTTCGTGACCGCGTCGCAGAGCTTGCGCAGGCTGTCGCCGGACATTTCATCCTCAAAGAGCAGCACGTCGCCCTTGCCTTCGTACTGCGCGGCGGTCTGAGCGAAGACGGACTCTTCGAGCTTTGCGCAGCGCTGCTTGAGCGCGGAAAGCTCAGCGAGCACGCGCTCGACGCCTGCAAAGCTCGCGTTCGGCTTGACGGAGAGGGCCTGTGCGATGCGCACGTCCTGCGCCCAGCACTCCGAAAGGTAGCGGTGCGCGCGTTTGCCGGAAAGAAGCTCGATGCGAGCGCCGTCGCGGAACTTCTGCACGGAGAGGAACTTGACGAGTCCCACCTGACCGGAACGCACGACGTGCGTGCCGCAGCAGGCGCAGCAGTCCGCGCCGGGGAAGGAGACGATGCGCACGTCGCCCTCGAGCGGCTTTTTGCTGCGGTACTCGACCTTGTCGAGCTCCGCGCCGCGATAGAACTGGATGTCGATGGGGTGATCCTCATAGATGTACAGGTTGGCGAGCTGTTCAATCTCCATAAGTTCATCCCACGAAATGTCGGCGTTGAAGTCGATCGTGACGACGTCCGCGCCCATGTGGAAGCCGACGTTGTCGCAGTGGAAGCGCTCGCAGATGAGGCCCGAGCAGATGTGCTCGCCCGAATGCTGCTGCATGTGGTCGAAGCGGCGCGCCCAGTCGATCTTGCCGGAGACGCTCTTTCCCACTTCAAGGGGCTTGTCACAAAGGTGCGTGATAACGCCGCCTTTCTCGTGGACCTCGAGCACGTTCGCCTCGCCCAAAACGCCGGTGTCATACGGCTGGCCGCCGCCCTCGGGGTAGAAGGCCGTCTCCGCGAGGACAACGGCGTAGCCGCCCTTGACAGCGTCGCAGGAGACGACGGTGGTGGCAAAGCCCTTCTGAAAGGAATCTTCATAGTAGAGTTTTCTTGTTTCCATGGGGTTCTCCTTTAGTCGATCAGGCCGAGCGCCTGTTTTTCGTGCAGCACGCGGAAAACGTGCGCGTCAATATCGCTTTCGGCGATCTCGCCGGACTGGACGGCGGCGATCACCTGCGGGATCTGCGTCTGATAGTCGGTGGTCACGATCATGTCGTTGCCCGCCTGAATGGCCAGCACGGCGGCGCTGCCGTCCTGCGCGTAGGCTTTGACGGCATCCATCGCGAGATCGTCCGTCACGATGACGCCGGTGAAGCCGAGCGTGTCGCGCAGCAGCGTGTGGACCTTCGCCGAAAGGGACGCGGGATACGCGCCGTCCATGCACTCGACGATGTTGTGGCTCACGAGCACGAACGGCGCGCCCGCGGCGATGCCGGATTCAAAGGGGACGAGGTCGGACTTTTCAAACGTGGTGTACGGGCGCGCGTCGAGCGCGATGCCCGTGTGCGTGTCGGCGTTGTTGCCGTAGCCGGGGAAGTGCTTTAAGACGCAGGCGACGCCGGACTGCGCATAGACGGGCACGACGCTTGAGATATAGTCCGCGGTCGTCTGCGCGTCCTGCCCGAACGAGCGCGCGTAGATGAAGTTGTCGGGATTCGTCGACACATCGCACACGGGGGCGAAGTTCACGTTGACGCCGAACGCTTTGAGCTTCTGGTTGTAGCTGAGCGTTCGTTCGAGCAGCCCGTCGAGGCCGCCCGCGGCATAGAGCTCCTGCGGGGAGGGGAGAGGTTCGGAGAAGAGGTTCGGGTTTTTGCTCGCGCGCGTGACCGTGCCGCCCTCTTCATCGCTGCCGATGAAAAGCGGGATGGCCGCCGCGGCCTGATAGGACGCGAGCGCCGCGGTGAAGTCGTCCTCGGTGAGCCAGTCACCGTTTGCGTTCTTATAGTCCCTGCCGAAGAGCAGCAGTCCGCCGAGGTGATAGGTTTCGACGTCCTCCGCCGCGCCCGTTTCGGGGCAGCGGACAAAGAAGAGCTGGCCGACCTTTTCTTCAAGACTCATGCCTGTGATGATGTCGTTGATGCGCTCATCGGGCGTTTTTTCCACCGGCTGCTCGATAGGAGGTTCCGGCGTCGGATCGACGGCGGGTTCATCGGGGGTGTCTACTTTCGCGCCGCAGGCGGCGAGAAGCAGAACCAGGACGAGGGAAAGTGCGGTGATTTTGAGAGATTTCATGGCGATTCTCCTTTTTACGACTCGGAAACAAAGTGCTGTTCGCGGTAATACTGCGCGCAGAGGTACCTGCGGCAGATCTCGGCGACGTCTGGGGGCACGTCGAGTGTGATGGAACCGTCGACCATGCGGTAGCCGTCCTCGTGCATCAGCGGCGTGACGGCGCGCGTCTCGCGCTGGAGCTGCATGAAGCCGTCGCCCGTCCAGCCGCACTCGAAGAAGAGCTTGTCCATCAGGAAGCACGGGGAAATGTCGCCGCCGTCGCCGCGGAAGTCCTGACCGAGGGATTCCCTGGCGGCCTTGTTGGCATAGATGAGGTAGGGGGTGGAGAAGTAGTTGTAGAAGCCCTCCTGCGTGGACACGTCGAGGTCAACGCCCATTTCGGCGTAGACGCTGCTGCCGTTGCCCATCCACGGCTTGTGGTCGCCGAAGAGAACGAGCACGACGGGCTCATCGCGCGCTTCCAGCTCGCGCGTGAGGCGGCGCATCTGCTCGATCGTGCTGCGGATGCCGGCCAGGTAGTTGTTGATGACGCAGCAGCTTTCCATCGACCAGCCGGTCTTGGCGGGCGTGACGTACTCCTCCCAGTAGGTCTCGGAGCTGTACGGCCCGTGGTTCTGGTACGAGACGGAGAAGAGGAAGAGCGGGTCATCGTCCTCCGTGCGCGAGTCGATGTCGTTTAAGAGGTAGTCGACGAGCACGGTGTCGGACTTGAAGAGCGCGTCCTCGATGGAGATGAGGTCGCCGAAGCCCGATTCGTTAAAGACGCACTCGTCAAAGCCAAGGTATTCGTTGACGTTGCTGCGATTGTAGAACCACGAGTAGCCGGGATGGCGGTAGAGCGCGTCGTAGCCCTGATCCTTGAAGTAGCGGACGTAGGAATTGATCGGGCCGCGGAACTCCTCGTGCTGGCTGTACCCCGTGAGGAAGCCCCATTCGGTGTTCGTCGTGCCGCCGGCGAAGATATTCGTGAGGAGGTTGCCCGAGACGCTGCGGCTCTCGAGCTCGTGCAGCGGCTCGTAGAGATTCCGCACGGCGGAGATTTCATTTAACTGGGGGAAGTCGGACAGGTCGGAGAATGCCTCGAGCATGATGCCGACGACCGTGATCTTCTGATCGTCGGGAATGTCGGTGTCCGCATACTGCTCAAGGATCTGCTTGGCCTCGCTCTCGCGGTAGCCCTCCGGCGGCTCGGGGAACATGTCCTGCACGCTGTGTAGGAACGGATACGTCGTGCCGCGAGAGATGTAGACCTCGACCGCCGACCACGGGGAAATGAGGTCGTTGTTGGCGGTCTCTTTGTAGATAGAAGAACTGGTGTAGAGCTCAAAATAGCACGCGAGCGTGACAGAGAGCGTGAGCATGATGCCCGCAAGGCGGGAGCGCGGGCTCATGCGCTCTTTTCGGAGCATCAGGCACGAGAGCACGAGCATCAGCACAAAGCCCTCAAGAACGACGATCACGGGCGCGGAAATTTCGAACGTGTAGTTGCCCATGATGCCGCCCGCCGTGCGGATGAGCCGCAGGTCGGTGGCGAGCACGGGGTCGCCGCGCAGCTGCACCTTGTAGTAGCTCGCGAGCGCGAGCGCGAAAAACGGCAGCGCCGAGAGCAGGTACGCCGCCCACGGACGAGCAAAGAGGAAAAAGCCGAGGTAGACGAGTAAGATCGGCGCAAGCAGGTTCATCGCTACAAGCAGCGGAATTTTGAAGTACGACTGCAAAAGCGCCGTCGCGTCGATGCTTGCGTAGGAATGCGCCGTGAGGTAGAGCGAGAGAAGGCCAATGCCAGCGCCCAGCACCGTGAGCCAGAAGAAGACCCAGATGCGGTGCACCCAGCGCATCACCGCGCCCGTCGACTCGTCAGGCCGCACCAGAGAAGAGAAAAAACGCATGTTGGGGACGTCCCCTTTCTGAAAGCATAATAACAAAGTATATCATTTCGACAGGAAAAACGCAACCGGACAAGTTTCCCGCTTTGTGGGGTTCTTGCCGGCAGGCAGGGGTGTGTGGTAAAATACCCCCGCAAACCGAATTGCAGCTATATCAAAATATTCGATATTCTAACAATTGCGGAGGTGTTTTCATTGATCAAAGAGATCGAAATTCAAGGATGTGTCACCGTTCCTGAAGAGGTTTCCGGGGATGACTTTATTGATAAATTCCTCGCATTTATTGAAGAGAACAACTGGAGCTTTGGCGGCGGTTATCGGACCATTATAGACGGGTACTATATGAATGAGGACGGGACAAGGGGAAAGCACGTCCTTGATGCCTGAATGAAAATTTCAGCCTTGCTGAAATTTTGCACTGCCGAACGGAATTAGAACAAAGGACAGCTCTCGAAAGAGAGCTGTCCTTCTTGCTATTCTGTGGAAAACTTTTCTCAGAACGCGCACTTTTCGCGCAGGAAGTCCTTGACCTGATCGATGGGGATACGGACCTGCTCCATGCTGTCGCGCTCGCGGATGGTGACGCAGTGGTCGGCCGCGATGCCGTTGGCCTCGTCGCCGACGGTGTCGAAGTCGAACGTGATGCAGTACGGCGTGCCGATCTCGTCCTCGCGGCGATAGCGCTTGCCAATGGAGCCCGAGTCGTCGAAGTCGATCATGAATTCCTTGGAAAGCTCGTTGTAGAGCTCCATCGCGGGACCGGCGAGCACGTCCTTCTTGGAAAGCGGCAGGATCGCGGCCTTGAAGGGGGCGAGTGCGGGGTGTAAGTGCAGCACGACGCGCACGTCGTCGTTGCCCTTCTTGTCCTGCCCGACGACCTCTTCGTCGTAGGCATCTGCCAGGAAGGCCAGGAACGAGCGCTCGACGCCGAGGGACGGCTCGATGACATACGGAATGATCTTCTCGCCCGTGGTCGGGTTGAGGTATTCCATGCTCTTGCCGGAGGTCGTCTGGTGCGCCTTCAGGTCGAAATCCGTGCGGTCGGCCACGCCCCAGAGCTCGCCCCAGCCGAACGGGAAGAGGAACTCGAAGTCCGTCGTT
>OHTB01001228.1_pt1 | contig 11687 bp, 8 predicted proteins | sample 1578771 | NCBI WGS metagenome assembly OHTB01 (sample SAMEA3879516, study PRJEB24766) | human gut metagenome | biome: human-associated habitat; feature: feces | place: USA | collected 1985/1987 | reverse complement strand
TCTGGTAAACCAGATGGAAGAGATGCTGGGAATCCCGGTCATTCCGATTTCAGCAGCCAAGAATGAGGGAATTGATGAGTTGGTTCAGCATGCACTTCATGTGGCAAAATATCAGGAACGGCCAAAGGAGACAGATTACTGTGATGCCAATGAAGATGGTGGTGCGGTACATAGATGTCTGCATGCGATCATGCATCTGATCGAGGATCATGCGGAAGCAGCAAAGCTGCCCCTGCGTTTCGCAGCCAACAAAGCCATTGAAGGAGACCATCTGATCCTGGAGAAGCTGCAGCTGGATGAAAATGAAAAAGAAATGCTGGAGCACATTGTCTGTCAGATGGAGGCGGAGCGTGGCGTGGACCGGAGTGCAGCCATTGCCGATATGCGTTTTGATTTTATCGAGAGATTATGTGAGCAGACAGTAGTAAAACCCAAAGAAAGTAAGGAACGGATCCGCAGTGAGAAGATCGACCGGATCCTCACCGGAAAATATACGGCAATTCCCTGTTTTATCCTGATCATGGTGCTGGTATTCTATCTGACTTTCAATGTCATCGGAGCATGGCTCCAGGGACTGCTGGAACTGGGAATCGGAAAATTGACGGAGATCACCGATGCAGCATTGACGGCAGCTCATGTCAACAGTGCGGTCCAAAGCCTTGTAATAGACGGTATCTTTACCGGTGTGGGCAGTGTACTGAGCTTTTTACCCATCGTGGTCACTCTGTTTTTCTTCCTGTCTCTGATGGAGGACAGCGGCTATATTGCCCGTGTGGCATTCGTGATGGATAAGTTGCTTCGAAAGATTGGTCTGTCCGGACGAAGCATCGTACCCATGCTGATTGGTTTCGGCTGTACGGTTCCGGCAGTCATGGCAACGCGGACGCTGACCAGTGAGAGAGATCGTAAAATGACGATTTTGCTCACTCCGTTTATGAGCTGTTCTGCGAAACTGCCAATTTATTCCTTCTTTGTGAGCGTATTTTTCCCGGGAAAGGGTGGACTGATCATGTCGGCATTGTATCTGTTTGGTATCCTTATGGGAATTCTGGTAGCATTTTTATATCGGGGCACGTTGTTCCAGGGAGAACCGGTGCCTTTTGTAATGGAACTGCCGAACTACCGTCTGCCGGGAGCCAAAAATGTAGGGCAGCTGTTGTGGGAAAAGGCGAAAGATTTTTTACAGAAGGCATTTACTGTGATCTTCATTGCAACGATTGTAGTATGGTTTTTACAGAGTTTTGATCTGAAACTGAATCTGGTAGAGAATTCAGCCAACAGTATGCTGGCAATGCTATCAGGTCTGTTGGTTCCGGTGTTCCGGCCACTGGGATTGGGAGACTGGCGGATCTGTACCTCTCTGATCAGTGGATTCATGGCAAAAGAAAGTGTGGTAGCAACCCTGGAAGTATTGTTCGGCAGCAGCATTGCCACGGTACTTACCCCGTTGGCAGCCGCGTCGTTACTGGTATTCAGCCTGCTGTATACGCCCTGCGTGGCAGCCATCGCTTCTGTCCGCAGAGAACTGGGTGGAAAATGGGCCATTGCCGTGGTACTCTGGCAGTGTTTTGTGGCATGGGTGGCAGCCTTTTTGGTACATGGAATCGGAATGCTTCTGGGATGAAGATTCCTCGATAAGCGAATATTGGATAGAAGTGTGGGAGTGCGCAGCACGAAACAATTCGTAGGAATTAAAGGTGGGGCTTTTGCCCCCGACATCATTTAATATAGACATACTCTTTTCCTCAGGACTGGTTTTCATGGACTCTACCGCTTTTTTTGCGAAATAGTCCTAGTTCCTCACGTTTCCTTACGAATTTCGCAAAACAGATATTTTCTGACTGCGAAAAGTCCTGCGATTGCTCCTACACCAAGAATTGTTTCTGTTGTCGACAAATGTTCCACAATCATTTGTCGGGATATCGCAAACAACAGAATCTCTATGATTGTCTCCGGCGTGTGGGTATAGAGCATTTTTACAAACTCGATCCCGATTGCCAGCGTCATCGCACTTTCCAGATAATACATGACATCCATCTGCTGCGACCACAGCTGTGGCACGCTCTGTGTGATGAGCCGCACGGTCAGCGCAACCACCACTAGCAGCAAAAACACTGACAATACCAGTTCTACATAGGAAGTCATTTTCTGCATGATTTTTTGTAATGTCATTTTCTTATTCTTCCCTCTCTGTGTTCAGTCTTTGCAAAAAGTCTTAGTTATCAGGGCTTTAATAGAACGGGAACATCAAAGGCATGAGAAAAATGGTCATCATTGCAAGGATCAATGCCAACGGGGTTCCACATTTCAGATAATCTTTAAAAGTATATCCACCCGGTTCCATGATCATGATCTGGCATGGTGCAGCCATAGGAGTCATGATGGAAATACAGCTTGCAGTAAGAACTCCAACTACTGCAGCCCGCGGATCTATTCCCATCTTAAGACATGCTGAAGTAACCAGTGGAATGAAAATAGTCAATGTCGCCAGATTCGACATAACCTGTGTAAGCAGAAACGGAATCGTAAAAAATACCGCCATCATAACATACGGATTTGTGGTATCTCCTGCCATCTTAATCATATAATCCGCCACCAGATCACCAACACCGGTTACTTGAATGGCATCGGAAAGGGTTAATACTCCGGCAAACAGAAAAATGGTCGGCTGATGAATCGCTCCTAATGCTTCTTTTTCAGAGAGCACACCTGTAAGCACCAGCAGAACAGCTCCTATACATGCAATCAGGTACATTTTGATACCTATTATATTTTCAAAAAGCATTAAGATAATTGTTGTAAGAACAATAATCAATGCAATTTTTTCTTTCAATGGACTTAATTTTGTCGAATTTTCCCTGTTATGTATATTATCATCAAACTTACTGTTATCTATATCCGGCATCAATTTATGTCCGAGGAATACCATATAAGCAATGGCCACAATCAGCAGTGGAATCCTTGCAATCGTAAAGTCCCATACCTGTAAAGAATGAGGAGCCCCGCCTTTCATCATGATATCATTCCAGGTCATATTACTCGCACCCTGTCCGAGAAAAGTCATGGAAGTGGCAATGTTTGCACAGGCCATGGCCGGAAACAAAAGCTTGCTGCGGCTGGTTCCGATATCATTGGCAATTTCAATCAGAAGCGGAATCATAATAGCAGCTGTGGCAGTCGCATTTGTAATGCAGGCCAGCAGTGCTGCAGCCAGACAGGATAACAAAATCAGCATACGTGGATTCTCTTTATAACGAATTACAAGATTCTGCGCATGATCGATCAGCTTTGTCTTAGTAAGTCCTGCACCAATGACAAACATGGCAACAAACATGATAACGTTTGTATTGGTAAATCCGCTGAATGCCTCTGCCGGAGTTCTGATTCCGGTAAGGACAAGTGCAAGGATAATTCCGGAGGAAATGACAGAAAAAGGAACTTTGCCAGTTGCAAATGCGATAATCGTTATCAATAGAATAATTAATGTAATATGCATAGATGTCATATTTGTCTCCCTTTATCTTTACTCCAACAAAGAGCTGTAATTGCCATATTTTTAAATACAACAATCCAGCTCTCAGAATAATATTAACTAGTTATTCTTTTTACTTATTTGATAAAGCCAACCTGCTTGCTGATAATCTCGATCTGTTCGTCCTTTTTCTTGTTGTATTCCACTTTCTTCTCTTCAAAGTAGTTTTTGCCATAAGAGTCAATGGACACGATCAACGGTCCGAACTCTTTTACGTGGCAATGCCACAGGGTCTCAGGCATTCCCAGATCTTTCCACTGTGCTTCTACGATTTCTTCTACCTCAACAGCTGCCACTACGGCATTACCGGCAGGAAATACGCAATGGATCGCACCGAAATCTTTGCAGGCTCTCTCGGTATTTTCCTTCATACCGCCTTTTCCAACGATAACACGAACACCGGTGGTCTCTACAAATTCATACTCAAATTTTTCCATTCTCATGGAAGTGGTGGGACCTACGGATACCATTTCGTATTTTTCATCTCCCAGAGGGCGGATGATGGGACCTGCATGCAGAATTGCTGCATCTCTGACATCCACGGGGATCTCTCTGCCTTCCTCTACGACACGACGGTGTGCCACGTCACGACAAGTTGTGATGTCACCTGTCAGGTATACGATGTCACCGATATGAATATCTTTCAGATCCTCTGCGGATACGGGTGTTACCAGAATTTTCTTACCATCTTTTATTTCTACTGCCATTGTTGTTCTCTCCCTTCTGAATTAGTTCTCTTCCTTGTATTCGAATCCTGTGTGGGTATCTACGGTAAAGTTCAGATCTTTATCAAATACGATATGACCTCTTCTGTGACTCCAGCAGCCAACGTTTACAGCGACACCGATAGCGGACGGATGACGTGCGGTATTCTCAATATTGACGCCCATGACAGAATAGTGACCGCCCATACCCTGAGGTCCAAGTCCGATAGCATTGATTCCGTCTTCAAGTAACTTCTCCATCTTGGCTGCGTTGGCATTATCATTATGGGAACCGACAGGTCTCATCAGTGCTTTCTTGGAATTCAGTGCTGCGGTCTCTACGGAAGTACCTACGCCGACACCTACCAGCAGGGGAGGGCAGGCATTTAATCCATAAGTAGTCATACGATCCAACACGAATTTGGTCACACCTTCATAACCTTCACCGGGCATCAGAACCGTGGCATTACCGGGAAGTGTGCATCCGCCACCGGCCATATAGGTGTAGATTTCACACTGATCGGAGTTGGGAACGATATCCCACCATACGGTAGGGGTTCCTTTTCCTACGTTTTTACCGGTATTATACTCATCGAAGGTTTCTACGGAATTGTGACGTAAAGGAGTGGCAAAAGTAGCCTGTACCACAGCATCCTTCAGCAGTGCCTCCAGATTATCGATGAGAGGGAACTTTGTACCGCATTTTACCCAGAACTGTAATACGCCGGTATCCTGACAGGAAGGGCGGTTCAGCTTCAGAGCCAGTTCCTGGTTGCGGAACATGGTATCGTAGATAACCTTGGTCATAGGAGTATCCTCTTTGTCTCTCAGTTCCTGCAATTTTGCAATGACATCATCCGGCAGCTTCTTCGCAGTGAATCCTACGAACTGCGCCATAATATCTGTCAGTTTCTTTACCTGTGCTTCATTTGACATATTTTTTTCCTCCAAATTATCATTTATTTAAATATAAAATATTTAGCATATTATTATGGATAATAATTTTACCCTTACGGATAATAGTTTTACCCTTACGGGTAAAATGGAAAGGCAATCGGAAGTATGATCATGCTGACTACGGTAGCAATAGCGATCAGCGGCATTCCGGCTTTTACATAATCAATGAATTTATAATTGCCGGCACCTAACACCATTGTATTAGCAGGCATGCCAATGGGTGTTGCATAGGCACATGACCCTCCGATGACACATGCCATCAGAACCGCTCTGGGATCTGCTCCCATCCCCTGTGCAATGGAGACACAGATTGGTGCCATGAGTGCTGTGGTTGCAGTATTTGACATGAAGTTCGTCATGATACAGCACAGAATAAATACCACGAAAGTAAACAGTACCGGGGACGGATTTGCTCCTAATGCTCCAATCACCTTGTCTGCGATCATTTCTCCTGCACCGGTAACTTCCAGTGCCTTTGCCAGAGATAAGGTACCTCCGAACAGGAAAATGGTCTTCAGATCAATGGATTTCAGAGCATCCTTTTCAGAAATAACTCCGGTAAGGATCAGCAGAATTGCGCCTACACAACCTGTGATACAAAGTTTTACGCCAATCTCTTCCTCAAAGATCATACCGATCAGTGTAACGATCAGAATCACCAAGGACAATACCTTTTTCCACTTTGGAACCTTGCTGAAATCCTTTGTTTCATCAAAGATGGAATCTTCAATATCCACGGTATCGTGATGTGGTAAAATGTTAAATCCGATGGTTGCATAAAAGAGAATGCCTGCAATCAGGATAGGCAGACCTACAATTGCATACTCGAAGAATCCGAATTTCAATCCCAGTGGTTCCAGTGCAGATTGTGCGATCATATTGCCGGGAGCTCCAATCAGGGAAAGATTCCCTCCCATTGCTGCGGCAAATACCAACGGCATGAGAAGCCTGGATCTCTTATAGCCCGATTTTGCTGCAATTCCGATGACCACCGGGATCAAAACCGCTGCCGTACCGGTGTTGGAGAGAAATCCACTCATGCCTCCCACAATCACCATGATGGCCACGATCAGACCTCGCTCTGTTTTTGCAAACTTTGTTACCAGACTGCCGATCTCATTGGCCATGCCGGTCTCAAACAGTGCGCCGCCCACGATGAACATAGCAACAAACAGAATCACGTTACTGTTGATAAATCCACTAAAAGCATCACCTACGCTAAGGACTCCGGTAACCACAAGCCCGATGCAGACGACCATGGATGTCAATCCCAAAGGAATCTTCTCTGTGACAAACAAGAGAATGGCAAATGTCAGAAAAATTAGTGTAATGGTTGCAGGACTCATAAAATACCTCCCAATCTCTCTTCTTTTGGTAAAAAAGTGACATGGCCGTGTCTGTTTTCTTTGTATCTACAATATATCTCTTTTTTAGTATAATGTACATTTCATATACTTGACGTCAGCATAGTTTTAAACTATACTGAATTCGTGAAGTTATTTTCCGAAGAACGGAGGTTTTCTATTATGACTCTGACGCAACTGGAGTATTTTTGTATGGTATGCCGTTATCACAGTATTACAAGAGCTGCGGATGCCCTCTACGTCTCACAGCCCACAATATCCACCTCGATTCGTGATCTCGAAAAGGAATTTCATTTAAAGCTTTTTAATCATGGAAAAAACAGAATTTCTCTCACCAAAGACGGAGAGGCCTTTTATCAGAAAGCAGAATATATCTTAAGACAGACACAGGAACTCTACTCAGATTTTTCAAATATTGAAGAAAACCGCCATCCGCTGCGGATCGGAATTCCTCCTATGATCAGTACCGTATTTTTCCCAAGGGTTACGGATCAGTTTCAGGAACAGTACAATATTCCGATCCAGCTTCTGGAATATGGTTCTATCCGCGCCCGCACTCTGGTAGATAACGAGCAATTAGATGTAGCAATGGCAAATATGGATTTTTATAATCTGGATAAGTACAATAGTTACGTCATGATGGAAGATCGTTATGTCTATTGCGTCTCCAGAACCCATCGTTATGCCGGTGAAAAAGAAATCACCATGGAAATGTTAAAAGATGAACCCATTATTTTATTTAATACAGATTCTGTCCAGACACAGACTGTAATCACACGACTGCGTTCTGCGGGAATTACACCAAATGTCCATATGTATTGCAGCCAGTTAGTCACTGTCCTCAATTTTGTCCGCGGTGGTAAATGTGGTGCTTTTCTATATTCCTCTCTTGCTGCCAATCCAAGAGATTTTGTAGAAATTCCTATTACCCCGGAGATTACCAGCAAATTTGGAATTATATGGAAGAAAGGAATCTTTGTGCCTGACCAACTGACCAAATTTGTAAATTTTGTAAAGGACTTTGATGTAACCCCCTATTTGCCCAAGTTTTCTTAACTTAATAATGGATTTTATACTGCTCATATCCGGCAGTTTTCTTCATTGTTCCTTTGATATTTCATTCTTTCTCTCCAATTTTACTTTGTCTCAGGCAGTGTGATCACCACCTTGAACAGGTCGCCGTCCGTGACAATCTGCATATCACCATTCTGCAGTTCCGTCAGGCTCTTGGCTATGGATAATCCCAGACCGTTGCCCTCCATGTGGCGGGATTTGTCTCCTCTGGTGAACCGCTCTTCCAGTTCCTCCGGTGACATCTCCAGCGGGAAGGCTGACATATTCCGGAAAATGATTCTCACATCCTGACCGTCATGCTCCACGTTCAGGTAGACGCGGCTGCCTGCCTGGGCATATTTGTAAATATTATTCAGCAGATTGTCAAACACTCTCCACAGATGCCTGCCGTCCGCCATGACCTTTACGGTCTCCTCCGGCTGTTTTACGATAGTTTCCAACTTCTTGTCAGAGAATCGCTGCTCATATTCCCCCGCCGCCTGTGACAACAGTACCGATACATCGCAGACTTCCGGGTGTACTTCCAGATTGCCTGTGGTGGCTTTGGAGGCCTCCAGCAGATCATCCAACAGTTTTTTCAGCTTCCTGGACTGGCGCAGCAGTACTTCCGCATACTCCGACAGACGCTGTTCCTTTTCGGAATCCGGATCCGCCGTCAGACCATTCTCTGTTGCTGCATTCTCTTCCACTTCCTTCCCGATGAGATCCGCATAATTGATAATGGAAGTCAGCGGGGTCTTGATGTCATGGGACACATTCGTGATCAGCTCCGTCTTCAGATGTTCGCTCTTCATCCGCTGCTCCACTGCTGCGGAAATTCCCTCGCCGATGCGGTTCAGATTCTCTCCGTGCTCCTTGAAGGACAATACCATATGGGAGGTATCCAGCTTATGATTCAGATCTCCGTCCGACAATGCTTCACTGCCCTCCTGCAGTTCTTTGCACATCAATGCCACAAAAGTAATCGTACCGCACAGAATAACTTTCTCTATGGCCCAGAAAAAGAGTAATACACCTGTATCGTGATAAAACAGCATTAAACCGAAAAACTCTGCCACGCAGACTGCAAGGCACAAGAGTACTGTTCTCCATACCACAGGAATCCCACGGATCAATTTCACAATACCACGGAAAAAACCCTTGCAGAATCTTCCGAAGAACCGGAACACTCTATACAGAATCGTATTCTGCCACCATTTTCCCATTTTCAGGCGGATCGCCAGCTCCATGAAGTACAGGGTACACCATATCACCTCTGCGGCAAACAGTACCACCAGCACGATCAGATTGATCATACTTGGGTTCATACCGATCCATCCAAAAGCCAGGTACAGACCGGTAAAAGCTCCAATAGCAACGACCACTGTATACACATCCAGGTGGATCTCATGGATCGCACTGGGGGTAATACCCTCCCTGCCATTCTTATGTCCGGCACTGCACAACAGGAAGATAAAGCATAATAATGCCAGTATCGTTCCCGTACAGCATATCACAGGGATCACATTTCGGTTATCATAAAACTGCTCTGCCTGATGATAGATCAGGGCATATTCATCTTCCTTCGGCAGGCTGGAATTCACTGTCAGAGTAACCACAATACGCTTGTTACGCTCTGCTAATGCTTCCTCTGCAGCCTCTTCCTGCAGCCGTTCTGTCTCACTTAAGGCATCCTTGATCATCCATTTGGCATATTGTTCCGCCCGTTCAACCGGCACATAAATCTCCCCACCTAAGGATACGCTGTCCCCCAGATCCAGATATTTCTCCAGATTGCCGGAGGAAAGGGCTTCCTGCTCCGCTGCCGTCATGCTTTCCACATCAGACCCGGTATTGACAGATGGTTCAAGCTCCATGATATCAGAGCTTTCAGTGCTTCCATAACTTTCATAGCCATCATAGGCAGAGGAAGTTTCTGTGTTGATATAGGTGTTATCATTCCTATGCTGCACCTGGGACTCCAGCCGGTAAGTCAGATCATTTGTCTTGTCTACATAATCCTCGTTCTTCCATTCTCCCAGGAATTCATCCGTATCCTGATCGTAGCTCTCCACCTTTACCCAGATGTTCCGCTGCCTGCAATAAGCTTCCATGGTCTGCAAGCTCTCATTCTCATACCAGTCGCGTATCCGATACAGATCCTGATTGACCTGCCGGTACAACAGCTGATCATGGATAAACATCATTTTACCGGAGGAATACGCTCCACTATCTGCAAGCATGCAGGTACCATAGAGTCCCAACACCCCCACAATTGCGGCTGCGATCATCAGAACAAATGCCACGACCTTTGCCAATGTGCTGCCCAACAGACTGTTTCCCTGTGCCGGCGCATTCTTTTTTTTCTCGGCTTTTTCTCTTTTTTTCCGTTCCCTTTTATTCTCTGACAAAGCTGTTTCTACCGTCGTACTCACTGTATTTTCCACTCTGTCCTGTTCTGTGTTCCTGCTGTTTTCTTCCCTGTTATCCATACTCCTGTCTCCTTATTTTTCCAAGCAGTTCCGCTCTCCTGCCTGCTCTTATCCCTGCTTCTCACATTTGTATCCCTGGCCCCAGACTACTTTTAAGTATCTGGGTTCTGCCGGATTGATTTCCAACTTTTCCCGTAAATGCCGGATATGTACCGCCACGGTATTCTCGCTGCCCAGGGGCAGGTCGTTCCAGATTCTGGTATAGATCTCCTTCGGGGAAAATACCTGTCCCGGATTCTGGATCAGAAGCTTTAAGATCTCATACTCCGTGGGCGTCAGCGTCACCGGCTCGCCGTCCAGCATCACCCTTTTCTCCTTGTCATCCAGTTCGATACCACCGACTCTTATCACATCCGGCCGGACAGTACCTCCACCCAGCTGCATATAGCGACGCAGTTGGGATTTGACTCTGGCGGATACTTCGATGGGGTTAAAAGGCTTCGTGATATAATCGTCCGCTCCCACGGTAAGTCCCAGCACCTTGTCGGAATCCTCACCCTTGGCAGTCAGCAGGATCACCGGCACGTTACTCCTTTCCCGAATCTTGATCATAGCCTGAATGCCGTCCATCTTCGGCATCATAATGTCCATCAGCACCAGATGTACCTCTTTCGTCTCCACCACATGCACGGCTTCTTCACCGTCAAAAGCCTCCAGAAAATGATAATTGGTGTCATTTAAGTATATCTTTAACGCGTTTACGATATCCTTCTCATCATCACAGATCAATATATTGTACATACTCTCCCTCATTTCCATACCGGCCATTGCCGCCCGGCACCTTTTCCGCAAGGGCTTCCCTTACGCTAAAATCATTGTAACAGAATCCAGATTAATAAAAAACAGGAAAAACCTTTAAGATTTGTTTAAGACGTCTTTACATAAAACACCCTCTGCCATGCCCAGCAGGGCAAAGACAAAGGGTGTGGATAATACATGTTGAAAAGTGAACAGTGAGCAGATCAAATAGCCGGTGAGGCCGAGGAAAACTGCAAGTGCCCGGGGATCCCTGGTTGCGGAGATTCGAAGGTTCCGGAATGCGGTGAGGAAGATTCCACCGTAGGCAATGACTCCCAGAATTCCCTGCTGTACCAGGAGGGTCAGCCATTCGTTGTGGGCATTGGAATAGATATTGTTGTCCAGAAGTCCCCGGTTGATCCAGTCCATGGCGTCACTGCCCCATTGATAGAGCGCATAATAGAAGCTGTCAGGGCCCATACCGAATATCTGAAACAGGAGTCCCTCTTTTCCGTAAGTAAGAATCGTGACCTTCCACAGTGCCAGTCGGCCGTTGGCAGCTTCCGACACTTTATCACTGCCGGGCAGATATCCCGCCACCAGCAGACAGCCAAGAAGCAGTGCCGCCAGCGTCACCGCAACCGCAAGCCCCACAACGGTCCGAAAAACCCGGCCGCTCTCCAGCCGGTCACTTCTCTCCTGTCTCTCCCGCAGCTGCAAAATCAGATATACCGCCACTTCCACAACAAACACCACATACCAGGCCGGGGTAAAAAAGAGTCTTTTTTCGGCATCCCCTGCCAGCACCAGGCCGGTCAGATGTAACAGCAAAAACATCCTGACCATA
>OHTB01001220.1_pt1 | contig 11768 bp, 9 predicted proteins | sample 1578771 | NCBI WGS metagenome assembly OHTB01 (sample SAMEA3879516, study PRJEB24766) | human gut metagenome | biome: human-associated habitat; feature: feces | place: USA | collected 1985/1987 | reverse complement strand
CGTAATGCTTGCAAAGTTTTTCCATCCTGTTGCTTTTTTATATGCATCGACACATCCAGCAGGCACTTTCAGAACGGAGTAGGAATTTATACCCATAAATACATTATATCCACAACTCGGCGGTGTTCTCGTTCCGATCTTGAACAATTGGAGCTGGGAATCTTCGTAAAAGATATAGCCTCCAATCTCTGTTACTTGTGTACATGCAGACATATCCACAGTCGTCAATGCTCTACAACCAACGAAGGCTCCATTATCCATATAATACCCATCAACCATTAAAAGTTGTGATCCTTTCTCGAACGTTACGGTTTTCAGGGAGGTACAGCCATTGAAAGCATTAGCTTCAACCGTCTCCACACTTGCAGGTATCTCAATCGTGGTTAGAGAGGTACAATCACGAAAGGTGTTATATTGAATCATTTTCAATTTTGACCCTTTCTCGAACGTTACGGTTTTCAAGGAGGTACAGCCATTGACGACATTTCTTCCAATCGTCTCCACACTTGCAGGTATCTCGATCGAGGTTAGAGAGGTACAACCCGAGAAGGTGCTATCTCCAATCGTTTTGAGTTGTGATCCTTTCTCGAACGTTACGGTTTGCAGAGCGGTGCAATACGGGAAGGCATTATTTCCAATCGTCTCCACACTTGCAGGTATCTCGATCGAGGCCAATGCTGTACAACCATAGAATGCATTACCTACAATCGTCTCCACACTTGCAGGAATCTCGATTGAGGCCAATGCCTTACAATGCCCGAAGACAGACATTTCGATTGTTTTGAGTTGCGACCCTTTCTTAAACGTTACGGTTTGCAGGGAGGTGCAGCCATAGAAGGCTAACTCTCCAATCTTCTCCACACTTGCAGGGATCTCGATCGAGGTCAATGCTTCACAACCCTCGAAGGCGTATTCTTCAATCGTCTCCACGCTTGCAGGGATCGAAATTGAAACCAACAAAGTTTTTGAAAGAGCGTATGATTTGATTGCAGTTAGCGTGTTGGGAAGGATGAGGCTCTTAATATTGGTACATCCAGAGAATACTTGCTCTGGCAAAACCGAAAGGTTTACTCTCGAAATATCGAGGTGCTCCAAACTCGGAGTGGTCCGTATTGTCATAAAGTCAAATATGTTCAACGTCCCAGATAATTTCAATGACAAGGGCTCTTTCAGCCCCAATTCATTCAGAATCCCTGCAAGCATACCTCCCTCAGGAACATGAATCACATCCTTTGCATCTGAATCGGGGTCGGGCGGAGTGGTTTGTCCAGAATTGGAACCTCCGTTCGGGTCTGTATTCTCATCCGTATTGCTCTCTGTGCAACTGCAACACAAGGCTGCTAACAAGGCAAATAAGAATAGCTTTTTCATAATAATGAATTTTTAAGTTTGTCAATAACTCTAATCTCAGAACAGCCCGCTGCACAGGTCTATTCTGTAATGATGACGGATTAATAGTAGGTCAATCTCAAATAAACAAAACCGCCTGTATCATAGGACAACACTATCCCTGTGGGATAGCCTTCGTCATCGTATTCGTAAGATATTTTGCAAGAGTAATAGGGAGATAATTTGCCATCCACGTAGTTTCCTATCGAAGCTAGATAATTGGATGAGATGGAGCCTTTGAAATTGGTAAACAGAGAGTTGTATTCAAAGATTCCGCTGTCGGTGTACGACAATTCTCCATCAAACAAATTAACGTTTAACTTATTCGGTTTATCAGTGTATGTATAAGTGTATGTATGTGTATAAGTGTCATGAAGATTTTCAACGACCTGTCGGCATTCCATCAGATTACCGTTCTCCCAACGATAAGTCACAATATCTCTATCTCTATTGGAACTTTTTGAGGACACATAACCGTTTTCGTATTCATATCGCCAGCGGGTCTCGCCATTAATATCGAATTCGGTAACATAACCGTTATGATCAAGAATAAATGCAGCGTCATAATTCCATGGATCGTAACCATGATCGTTATATTTAACGCTGACACTATTGTCTGTATAGGTATAAGGATAATCACCACAGAAATCATGATCACCATTGATGGTAACTTTCGCAAGGCGGCCGCTGTCGTCATAACTGAAATTATAATAGCAGGTGCCATTCCTAAATATCTTTTCTATCTGTTTAAGTAGTTTTTGCGATGTCTGGTTCTCTTTGTTATCATCCTCGGAACAGGCCGAAAACAAAATACTCGAAAACATCACTGCGGCAAATAAGAATAGTTTTTTCATAATGAGTTTGAGTTTTAAATTTCTAAATCACACGCCAGTAGTTCATAGCTTTTCGATTTCGTTGATATGGAACACTTCATGTTTAAGATGGTGATCCCCATTAAACCACTTGCATTCAACTTTTTCTGGATGTTCTACACCATCCATTGTTTTGAATGGATACTGAGCGACTGTCATTTCATAGCCACCAGATTTTAGTCTGACAACATCTCCGATCTTAAAATCCATAATTTGTAAGATTTCTTACCGTATCAACTCCTGCTGCGGTGGGTTATGGGTAAAAAGAAAGTGTGGAACTGCAATATATGATATTAGGGGAGTCGGATACAGCCCAAAATGAAAAAAAGAGCTAAACATCTGCAAATATAATCATTGATATACTGTATTTTATGTGGTATCAGATTCGGGAATGACTTTTTAATTTGTCTTAATCCGTTGCAAGTTTCTTCGGGATATATGGGAACATTTACGGGAATTTATTATACCTTTGCCGCATAACCGAAAAAGCAACGCAGATGAAAGTTACCGTCTATCTGAAAAAGTCTTCCCCCGGGGCCTCGAACATCTGTTTCAGGGTCAGGGATAAGAATGTGGACATAAAGGTTGTTTCCCCGCTTGAAGTGCAAGACAAGTACTGGGATTCCGACACCCTCAGCTACAGGCGCACGACGGCTGTTCCTGCCGCCGAGCAGAAACGGCTGCCGGAACAGATCGCCGCCATCATAGAGCGGGCGGAGAAGACCTTTTCGGACAAGGCGGACAGCAGGTGGATGAGGCAGGTCATTGAAGATGTGCTGTACCCTGCCCGTGCCTTCGAGCGCAACCACCCGAACCTGCTCGCCCGTGTCCACGAGTATCTGGAGAAGTTTGACGGTGCGGAGAGAACAAAGGAGCATATCGTCCGCTTCGAGCGCAAGATGACCCGCTACCACGACTACCGCCGGAAGATACTGGGCGAGGCGGACTTCACCCTCTTCGTGGAGACCGTCACGTTGGAGCAGATGAACGCTTTCCGGGATTATGTGGTGAACGAACACCTGCTGCGGCAGGAATATCCCGACTTCTATGCTCCCCGCCTACTCATCAACCACCGTCCGAGGCCGCTTTCCGGTACGACCGTCATCAACATCATGAACCTTTTCTGCACTTTCCTGCACTGGTGCAAGAAGATGAAGTATTCCGACAACGAGGTCTATGCCCTCTACGGTTGCAAGGAGCCTACCTACGGCGACCCGTTTTTCCTCACTTCCGAAGAAAGAAACATCCTGTATGACGCAGACCTGAGCGACAACCCGAAGCTGGCCGTCATCCGTGACATCTTCGTGTTCCACTGCTATGTCGGCTGTCGCGTGGGTGACCTTTACCGTCTCACAAGGGACAATATCAAGGACGGTTTTCTGGAATACATGCCGCAGAAGACGAAGAAATGTCAGGCGAAGACCGTCAGGGTGCCGCTGCACGAAAAGGCGTTGAAGATACTGGAACGATACGATGCCAATTCCGACAGACTGTTCCCGTTCAGGCAGATACACACCTACAACCTCGGCATACGGGAACTGCTGAAGCGTTGCGGCATAGACAGGATGGTCACCATCCTCGACACGCACGGCTACAATACCGTGCAAAGACCCTTGTACGAGGTGGCCACGAGCCACACGGCACGCAAGACCTTCGTGGGCAACCTATACAGGCAGGTGCCCGACCCAAACCTTATCGCCTCCATGTCGGGGCATGTGGAGGGCAGCAGGGCGTTCAGCCGCTACCGCACGATAGACGATGACATGAAGCGCAGGCTTGTGGACATGATAGACTAAGACAGAAAGGAGGACATACATATGAAAGTGACCGCATTCATCCGGAAGACCGCCGCCAAGAACAACATCACCGACCAGGCACGGATCTATTTCCGTGTCCGTGACATCGGCGGCGTGGACATCAAGGCCGCGAGCGAACTCTCCATCAACCCCAACCACTGGAGCCCGGAAAGGCAGGGCTACAAGCCCCGCGTGGCTCTGGTGTCGGAGGAGAAGAAGATGGGCTTCGACAAGGACGTGCAGCAGATTACCCACCTTATCACGAAAGAGTACCACCGGGGCGTGGACGGCAACTGGCTCAAAAGCCTGATAGAGGAATACCACCATCCCAACATCAACGCGAGGGGCGGCAACAGGGCCGACGAGTACCTGCTCTCGTACCAGATACGGAGATACATCGAGGAAACACCGCTCGCGGACGAAAGCCGCAAGCACCACCTCGACAATCTCAACAAGGTGCTGCGCTACGAGCGTTTCCGCCACGAGGTGCTGCATCAGCGGGGCTTTCACCTCTGCATCGATACCATAACGGCTGACGACATCAGGGACTTCAAGTTGTGGATGCAGGAGGAATACAAATATGTGGACATGTATCCCGTATTCTACCGGAACGAGAAGCACCGCGATGTCGGGCAGAAGCGTTCCGAGAACAGCATGTCGGGCTCGCTCTACCGCATCCGCACCGTCGTCAAGTGGTGCATCAAGCGCGGACTGACAAGGAACAATCCCTTCGACCAGTACCAGATTGCCCGGCCGATGTACGGCGACCCGTTCTACCTGACACTTGAAGAGCGTGACAAAGTCTACTATGCCGACCTCAGTAACGAAACGCCATCCACACAAGTATATCGTGACATATTCATGTTTCATTGTCTCATCGGCTGCCGTGTGGGAGACCTTGAAAAGATGACACGTGCCAACATCGTTGATGGTGCTGTGGAATACATTGCAGAAAAGACAAAGAACCACAAACCACGCACCATCCGAGTACCGCTCAATGAAAAGGCGAAAGCGATTCTCGCTAAATATGCAGACCTTGAAACGAGGTTGTTGCCAAAGATAAATCAGAACATATACAACCGTCAGATTAAGAAAATTCTGAAACAGCTCGGCATTGACCGCATGGTGACTGTTATTGACAACAAGACTCGTGAGCCTATACAGAAACCAATCTGCGATATTGCGACAAGCCACACTGCAAGAAAGACGTTCATCGGCAACCTATACAAGAAGGTGAAAGATCCAAATCTTGTTGCATCTCTTTCGGGACACACAGATGGCAGTCGAGCCTTTGCACGTTACAGAGAAATCGACAACGAGATGAAACGCGAGCTGGTGAAATTGATAGACTGACCTATTGCGAGTTTGCCAAAATTGCGTTTCAAAAACGGATATTCAATAAAAAACGTTGGCGTTTAGAAGAAAATACTATACCTTTGCAGACGAACAAGAACCAAAAATATAATAAAAAGGTTTCAAAAATATGGTACAGACATCAAGTCAAAGCACTGTAAACAAGATAGAAATGAGGCTTAGAGGGAAAGGACGTGGTTCGATAGTCTTTCAACAAGACTATGCAGATTGCGGAACACCATCAGCCGTGAAGTCAACATTCCATCGGATGTACACTGACGGAATGTTGGTACGGCTGGCTCATGGTATCTATTATTACCCCAAAGAGGACAAGGAATATGGACTTGGCATTATCTATCCGTCTGTTGAAGACATTGCCCAGGCTATAGCCAAACGAGACAAGGCGAAGATTGTACCTATGGGAGCATATGCCTTGAACCGTCTCGGATTGTCTACGCAGATGCCCATGAATGTTGTGTTCCTAACCAACGGTGCGCCACGTCGGATAAAGATAGGAAACGGACGCGGCATCCTATTCAAGCATTCTTCTTCGGGCAAGAACTTTGCCTATAAATCAGAGCTGATGATGCTTGTTGTAACAGCCATGCGCGCCATAGGCGAGAACAAAATAACCGACGAGGAACGCAACGTGCTTGTTGAGCACGCAAAGAATGTAAACGACAACGATTTCAATCATGATATAAAACTTGCCCCTGCATGGGTGCGCAAAATACTAATTGTACGATGAAATTCATAGACATACCAAAAGATAGACAACGTGAAGCTATCAATACCGTGGCATTGCAGACCGGATTACCGCCGTCAAGTATCGAAAAGGACTGGTGGGTAACGCAGGTGTTGAAAGCCCTTCATACTTTGCCATATGCAGAACATATTGCTTTCAAAGGAGGTACAAGTCTCAGCAAATGCTGGAACTTGATTGCCCGATTCTCCGAAGACGTGGATATTGCACTCAGCCGAGAATTCCTTGGCTTTAGCGGTGAATTATCGAAAAATCAAATCAGCGACAGACTACGTCGCGCCGCCTGTTCTTTCGTAAGAGAGAAGATGCAGTATGATGTAAGGAAGGCTTTAGTGGATTTGGGCATACGAACAGATGCTTTTTCTGTGGATGTTATAATCACACCAGTTACGACAACTGACCCAGAGGTGATAACTATAACCTATCATAGTTTGTATGAAGCATCACCATATATCAAGAATACGGTAAAGATAGAAATCAGCGGCAGATCGATGATGGAGCCTATTGAGAAAAAAGCTATAAACGCTGCTATTGACGCCCATTTCAGCAAAGCACCATTTGCAGAAAAGCCATTCGAGGTGAACGCTGTCATTCCAGAGCGTACATTCCTTGAAAAGGTTTTCCTGCTGCATGAAGAGTTCAGGAAGAACGAGGTCAGAGTGGAGCGTATGTCTCGCCATATATATGATTTGGCAATGATGATGGATTCTGAAAACAAAATTGCTGACCGTGCAATCCACAACGAAGCCCTGTATAAGGCGGTACTTGAACATCGCAGAAAGTTCATCGGACTTAAGGGCTTCAACTATGATGAGCTATATCCTGCCACATTATGTATCGTGCCCAACGAGGATATTGCAAGACTATGGCAAGATGACTATAAGTTCATGTGTGAGCACATGATTTTCGGACAGGTGCCTTCTTTTGATGAACTGATAAGCAAGTTGTCAATGCTCAACGAGCAAATTAGACAGTTAAATTACCGAAAGGCATGAACATAAACGAACTCGGCGAGGATCTTGAACAGCAGTTCGGCAAGCCTCGCAACATAACAGAAGAGAACGTTAGGTTCATGCTTTCGCTCATAAAGGAAGAGTTCGATGGAACGAAAGTGAACGAGAATGTCGAAAAGCCAAGTCTTGAAGCCTTCGGCATGACCATTCTTGCTGTTATGTCATACCAAACTACACCTTGGGAAGAATTGGCAAAGAAACCTTCAATCCGCAAGACACTCAAATATATTGCCATTAGAGGAAACGACCATTATGACGAGATGGAGGCATTGACCAAGGAACTGATACGGAAGCACTTTGATGGCATTACCCAAAAGATGGTATTAGGGTTCTTGAAGATTATTCGTGAGGTGTCGAATGAAGAACGTCCGACCAAACTTATTGAATATACTCCATTCGCAGCCCAATACTATGCTATCCAGTACGGACTTCACCAGCTTATCAGAGGTGAACATCCAGATGATGCAGCCGTCATTATCCATTGTGCAATAGAGGACGGCATATTGTTTCCAACAATTCCTCGCAGTCTGCTGGTCGATGAGTTCAACCTGAAGAAAAGTAGTTTCGACAAGTATTTCAGCAAGTATCATATAAACTTGAAATACGAGTCCGATGCCGTCAAGAAACAGGTTGAGGAGAAAATCAAGTATCACAGAAGGTCTTTACGAAATGCCATAGGCTACAATGTCACCAATGAAAATAAGGTGCAGTTCTACGACCGCAAATTAGGACGCAAGAACTTCCTTTCTATGATTATTGCATATTGTCGCAGCATATTTCGTTTCTGACAATCTGCTACCATTTACAATCCTTAGTCAAACGTAAAACAGCATTTGGCTAAGGATTTTTGATATTGTCACGTTAATTCCATTAACAAAGAGTAGTCAATAGTAGTCGCATCCTAATGCCTATTCAAATCTCATCGAGAGCCGTCAAAAGCCATATACCTTTGCACCGTCAATCCGACAAACCAGCGGATTGGCGGTGTTTCTTTTTTATCACGCTGCGAGAAAGAGCATCCTGGTTTACGAGCAAGACAGCGTATGTATAACGAATATCAAAAGAAAAAATATGGTTGACATCATGTCATTGACAAAGATGGGAGGACAGGTTGCACTAACCGTTACTCCTGAAGACCTTCACCATTTTGCAAATGCTCTCTTGGCGCAGTCACGCAAGGAATGGGAGGAACAAGCTGCGTCTGTTCGCAAGGAAGAATCTGAGGAAACCTTTCTTACAACAGAGGACGTTTGTAAAATTTTCAATGTATGTCCTGCTACCCTATGGCAGTGGCATCGCACAGGCTACTTGCAACACATCAAGTTTGGCAACAAGAACATGTACCCTGCCTCGGCAGTCAAAGCCATTACACACGCTCGCTCCATGAACGAAACAGTTGTAGGCTATTGCAAACGGAAGAGTAAAGTGGACAAGAACTTGCCTAATGCTTACGACAACGATAGTAAAGAGAGCGTATGACGTATATCGAACACATGAACCAGCTTTGGCGTTCTGCTTTGTTGTCGCCAATGCCAGCGAGTGAGATAGCCTTGTTTGCCTACCTTGTGAACGAGATCAACAAGCGGTATTGGAAAATGCCGTTTGCGTGCTCCACAACAAGAATATGTGAAGACTTGCGCCTTTCAAGGCAAACTGTCATCACGGCACGGAAGCACCTATCCGAGCGCAAACTTATCGCTTTTACAGAAGGCAAATCCCGCCATCTACCGTCCAATTACACACTGCTTGAATGGACAGATAACTTGACAGTAGGCTTGACGGATAACTTGACGCATGGTTTGACACAGGACTTGACACATATTAAAGATAAAGACAAACACCAAAGCAAAGATTCTTTTATAAAGGGAAGGTGTGAGATTTTTGACAGTAAAAACGGAGGTGTATATGGAAATAGCAAACGAAAAGAAAATCGCAGGACTTTGTCCAGTTCCTGCGGAAGGGACAGACTATGACGGGGCGTTTTAGACTGCCTATGTTGGAGGAGCAGGCATACGAATATCTTCTGGCAGCATATATCATGGAAGTACAGCTCCGCTATCGCAGGTTTATCTATAATGGTTTTGTTGAAGAGCAACTCAAACAGGTAGCCAATTGCCTGACTGCAAACACTGCAAAGTTCGGAATCGTTCTATGTGGCGGATGCGGCAACGGCAAGACCACTATGCTCAAGGCATTGCAGAACCTTGTCAGACGATTGGAAATCCTCAAACCGAACCTATCGCCTAATGCTGGACATAGTTCTGATAACTACTATAGTTTTACCATTGTCAATGCCATGCAGATTGTGCAAATCCGCAAGACGGACTATAATAAGTTTTGCAAATTGGCGGAAGCTGATATATTAGGTATAGACGATATTGGTACAGAACCTGCTGAAGTGCAGGACTACGGCAATTTCATTTATCCCATCAAGGAACTCTTGGCTATGCGGTATGACGCACAACTGTTCACGGTCTTCACCACAAACCTTGAGCCCAAGGAAATCCGTCAGCGATATGGTGACCGAATTGCCGACCGACTCAACGAGATGATGACAAAGGTGGTCTTTCGTAATCCAACCTACCGGACGGAAAACGCACAGATGGCGGACAGTCAAGGATAGAGGCAGCCTTTCGTGAGGGAGCCGACTTTTTGCAAAAGTCCATGAACATAATAGGGACTTTTAGATTCACCTGCTGACGCTGTTCACTTAAAAAGTCCTTCTATTATGCTCAGGCTTCGCCCGAGACCTGCTGCCATTATACCGAGTTACGCCTTTTACAATGTACAACAAGACAGAAATACAATATGCAAAGCAACATACCACGTGCCGCTATCCATGTCGGCAAAGACAAGAAATCATTCTCCGCCCAAGTGGGCAACGAAGCCGAGCGCAGAGGCTGGGACGAGAATGTTTATCGTCTGAAGAATGCCGACAAGGAGAAGAACAATCATTACAACTTCTCTCGCAAGAATCTCAACTTCGAGATAGTCAAGGATGGAAAGATTGTCCCTCTTGGTTCCAATCCCATTCCACTCCATGAGCGCATTCAGATGCGCCTTGATGAATTGGGATTCAAGCCATACATGGATGCCAGGCATCCAGACCAAGTATCAAAGAACAGTCCGAACTGCACTGTCGGCATGATATTCAGTGGCGACCACGACATGCTGTACAACCTCGCTTTTGGCAACCAAAGGATAGACACTGCCAATCCTGATGCAGATCATAGCCACATCGTATTGCAACAAGGCATTTATAAATGGGCAAAGGACACCTACGACTTTGCCTGTTGCAAATGGGGTGAGGATAATATTATCAGTTTCGCAGTCCATTGTGACGAAACAAGCATCCATGCCCATGTGCAGACTATTCCTGTGGAGAAAGTCAAGAAACGTGGACGCATCGGTAGCAAGTATGTCAACAAGAACAATCCTGACATAGTGCTTTCAACTAAAGAATGGAGAGCATTACCCAAAGAGGAGCGAGACAACTACACCAAGCAGACTGCCTCAAAGGATTATGTTGAGTGTGTGTCTTATGCCGAGGTGTGGGGAGAGACGAGAAAAGCAAAATCGGAATATCTCTCGCAACTTCATACAGACTATCACAATGAGGTTGGCTGCAAGTATGGTCTTGCACGCGGCATCCCTTACAATGAATTGTCCGAGGAGGAAAAGCGAGGACGAAGGCATAAGAACAAAGTCGTTCTTGAAGCCGAGCGACAGGCGAAAGCTGCTCTTGACAAGGTGGAGAAATACGCTGTTCTTGCCACTATTGACAAGCAAGAGCTTACATTCCCTCTTCTTAACATCAAGACACCGGTTCAAGAGGCAATGGATGCCGTTAAGCAAGAACTTGCCATTCCTATTCCTGCACTTATCGGACAAAAGACTTGGCGAGAGGAACGGACAACAAACATCAATGATGCTATCAAGGCTCTTGTAACCGCCATCAATGTTGAACGTGATAAGCAGAATTATGGTATACGAGCATCTGTTAACAAAACTTACACTTATTATATGCAGCAACTCAACAAACTGATTATTGAGAATAAGGCATTGCAGAATGAGAATGATACATTAAAGGCCGAAAATACGGAGGTGAAACAACGCATATCGCAACTTGACGAGAACGCAGTCAGACGAGTAACCGCTCAAAAGGATGCAGTTATTGAAAGTCTCAATACCCATTTAGTCTCAAAAAACGAGGACATTACAAGACTCAAGACTGATTACAATACTTTATGGGAGAAATACAAAATCTTGGTTATTCAATGGAACGACTTGACAAAGCAGCCTGAAATAATTGAAGCTGTTAAACGTGTGGAAGAACGCAAGGAGCAAGAGGCGGAGGCAAAACATGAGGAACAGGCAAGACAAGACAGATACCAAGGTGTACTTGACCGATTCATTAGTGAAGGTCACGAACAGCTCAAAGCATTTTCGCAATCAAGCAGAATAGATTTCGAGGAAAAAGAAGCCAAAGCAATCTATTATGGTATTATGGCTACTGCCACAAAATCCAACATTACGCTTTGTTCTCCACAAGGAGCCAAATTTGCCGTTGAAAGATTTCTCG
>OHTB01001219.1_pt1 | contig 11769 bp, 10 predicted proteins | sample 1578771 | NCBI WGS metagenome assembly OHTB01 (sample SAMEA3879516, study PRJEB24766) | human gut metagenome | biome: human-associated habitat; feature: feces | place: USA | collected 1985/1987 | reverse complement strand
TATTAGATTTAAGGTTAACAAAGGTTGGAGCAAGGCGTTGCTCCTTTTTTTATGCTTTCAAATCAACTTTCACACCAAATCCTTATCTTTGCACAGCACCCTGAATATAGAAAAATGAAAAAGATCGTCCTTATGGGAATACCTTTATTGTTGATAGTCCTTGTGATCACCATCTATGTTTGCAACCGGACTATACAGAAAAATAGCGAAACATATATCTATTCGACTGTTTCCGATATTCCATATAATAAGGTAGGACTGTTACTGGGAACTTCACCTAAACTGAAAAGTGGAAAAGCCAACCTATATTTCGACTATAGGATTAAAGCTGCCACAAAACTCTACAATGCCGGAAAAGTCAAATATATACTGGTTAGCGGTGATAACCGGAGAAATAGTTATAACGAACCGGAAGAAATGAAAAAAGCACTTATAGCAGCAGGAATACCTGACCAACGGATTATACTGGACTATGCAGGTTTAAGAACATTGGATTCTGTGGTAAGAGCACATTTAATTTTTGGTTTGGAGCGTTTTACTCTGATTTCACAACAGTTTCATAACGAACGGGCAATTTATCTGGCTCAGCAAAGTCACCTCCAGGCTATCGGATACAACGCTCAGGATGTGAGTGCGTATGCCGGCTTTAAAACGAATCTTCGAGAATTATTGGCAAGAGTAAAAGTCTTTGTGGATATAGTTACCAATAAAGCTCCCAAACATCTTGGAGAAAAGGTAAAGATACCCGAATAATAATTGTATATTCCCCCCTAATAACATCATTATCATATAATACATGCAAAAGTTACTATTTCTTTTTTTACTGCCACTGATACCATTTTCGTTCCCGTGCCATGCTCAAACGACTTATCGAATGGTGACAAGAAATTACTCTCCGGTTACAGATTCTTATCCCCAAGAGGTTTCTAATTTTAAAAAGGCAGACAGTGTCTACTATTTCACCGTAAAAGTATCCAAAGCTTATGACGATACCTTAAAAAGAAAAGTAGCAGAAAAGGTTCTTTATAGCCCCAATGACATCTATGACGGAGAGGTCGCTTCTTATCTAAACCCCACCCGACTCATTGACTATTCTTCTCCTACTATCGAACTTATAACAGACTCTTTATTTAAAGGCGAAGACAGTATAATGACAATTATAAAAAAGGGCTTGGAGTTTGTATCCCATTATATAAGTTTTGATGATTCTCTAGCCACGGCTATTTCAAGAGGTGATTGCAAAACATTGGATGTAAATCATATCCTTCAAAGAAAGAAAGGTACTTGCAGCGAATATACTAATTTATTCACGGCACTTATGAGAAAGAAAGGAATTCCTTGCCGGTTTGTTGCCGGTTTTATTTTTATACCTGAACAAAAATTCTATGGATGTCATGCCTGGGCCGAATGCTACCTCAAACAATACGGATGGATGGCAGTAGACCCCCAATCCGGAAAAAGCTGGTTACCAACAACTATAATCCGACTTTTTGCCGGAACAGATTATACAGACTGTGGATTAAACTCTTTTATGGACCTAGTACCCAAGTCTATAGAAATAGTAAAAGAATAAATGTACATCAAAAATATAAAAAGTAAAATAATGCTCAGATAATCATGGAACAACAACCTCAACTCAACGACCACAATAAACAAGAATATCCCCCGATGCATACAGCAGAGCATTTGCTCAATGCCACTATGGTAAAAACATTCGGATGTCCTCGTTCACGAAATGCACATATCGAAAAGAAAAAAAGCAAATGTGATTACGAACTTCCGACTTGCCCAACGGAGGAGCAAATTCATGCCATTGAAGAAAAAGTAAATGAAGCTATCGATCGCCATTTACCTGTAACCTGTGAGTTCATGACACACGAAGAAGCCAAAAGCATTGTGGACCTGAGTAAGCTCCCGGAAAATGCAAGCGAAACATTACGTATTGTCAGAATAGGAGATTACGATGCTTGCGCTTGCATCGGGCAACACGTAGAAAACACATCAGAAATAGGTCTTTTTAAAATTATCAGTTACGACTATGCCGACGAAAAATTACGCCTCAGATTCAAACTGATAAAATAGGTATGTAACAGTCTCAATCAACTAATAGATTATTAACAAAATTCTTATTAAAATATAAAAATAGGAACAATTTGACAGCAAAATGGTAAAATTGGCATTATCTCCCTGACATTTAGTCAAACTAAGGAAGAATATGGCACTGGCACAAATTTTGTAATTTCTTTAGTGAACGACGGTTCGAAACGACGAACCGAGATTCAAGAATTAATCTGAATGTTTAACTAAAAGATAGGAGACTAAGATTATGATGCCTGTTAGAAGAACTCAAAGTTGGTTACCAAGTATTTTTAACGATTTCTTTGATAACGATTGGATGGTAAAAGCAAATGCAACTGCACCTGCAATCAATGTTTTTGAAACAGAAAAAGAATACAAAGTTGAACTGGCTGCTCCGGGAATGACAAAAGAGGACTTCAATGTTCGCATTGATGAAGACAACAACCTCGTTATCTCTATGGAGAAGAAGACTGAAAACAAAGAAGAGAAGAAAGAAGGTCGCTATCTACGTCGCGAATTCTCTTATTCTAAGTTTCAGCAGACGATGATTCTGCCGGATAATGTAGATAAAGAAAAAATTTCTGCCGCAGTAGAAAACGGAGTTTTGAGCGTCCAACTTCCTAAGATTTCTGAAGAAGAAGTGAAGAAGGCCGAAAAGCAAATCGAAGTAAAATAATACAGTAACCACGATTCATCCCAAGGGGTGAAAACAATAATAAAAACAGCTCTTTTCCAACCAATAAGGATAAGAGCTGTTTTTTATATAATCAAATTCTCAATTATTGATTTTTCCGATAACTGATCACCGCCCAGGTATTGAAACCCAGTGCAAAAAGAAGCAGGACTCCTATTTCAGGCAGCAGTTCCAACAAGCTGCTTCCTTTGAGGTATACCATACGCATTCCTTCCATAAAGTACTTCAAAGGATTGAAATAAGTAATCACCTGTGCCCATTCAGGCATACTGCTCACCGGAGTGAATAATCCGCTCATCAACATCAGAATCAGCATAAAAAAGAACATTACAAACATAGACTGCTGCATAGTTGCCGAATAATTGGATATAACGAGCCCGAAACCGGACATAACGAATACAAACAAAATCGCCAAAAAATAAATCACGATGAAATGCCCTACAGGAGTTATTCCATAAAGCAGCCAGGCTAACAAAAAGCACAAAGTCAATACGATAAAGCCTGTGATCCAGTAAGGTAAAAGTTTAGCCAGAATAAAAGTAAATTTCGGTACGGGAGTCACATTAATCTGTTCGATCGTTCCTACCTCCTTCTCACTAACCACATTCAGGGCAGGCAAAAATCCGCATATCAAAGTCAACAACATTCCCATCAAAGCAGGAATCATATAAAGTTTATAATTCAGATTCGGGTTAAATAATCCCTGCGTATCGATACGAATGGAAGGGGCACTGCCCGACGCAGATATGGCATCAGGATATTCTGCACGTAACTCGGCTGCATAGTTCTTGATAATAGTGCCCAGATAAGCACTGCCTAGCCCTCCTTTCGTTCCATTTACCGAATTGGCTGCAATCAGTATATGGGCTTCTCCTTTGTTCATCCAGTCCCGCTCCAGGTGCCTGGGGATCTCCATTATAATATCCGCTGTTCCCAGTTCAATATTCCGTAATCCATCCTCATAAGATGCCGGCACTTCCGTCAGACGGAAATAGGTAGAAGCCGCAATCTTATTCACCAGCCGCTGAGAAATCACCGAATGATCGTTGTCTACAATATTCAGCTGGATATTCTTTATTTCCAGATTCACAGCCCATGGCATCAGCAACATGATCATGCAGGGAAAGATAAGAATCAATCTCGGCAGGAACGAATTGCGAAGCAACTGTTTAAACTCTTTTTCTATCAGAAATTTTATCATAATAAATTCCTTTATTCCAGTCGATATTTAAATTTCCTGATACTGATGGTAATAAGCACTACTGCCATCAGCAACAAAATACCAATCTCTTTAAGTACCAGCATAACCGGCACTCCTTCAATCATCAGTTTGCGTACAGCCTGAATATACCAGCGGGCGGGAATAATATCCGATATGGCCCGGAGAATCACCGGCATACTTTCTACCGGAAAAATCATTCCGGACAAAACCATGGTGGGCATCATCAATATCATTCCGGATGCCAGCATGGCCGCCACCTGTGTACTTGTCACAGAGGAAATCAGCAAACCCAAAGCCAGCGACACGAAAATAAAGAGCAAAGACACCATCACCAACCAGAACAAACTCCCCACTACCGGCACATCCAGTACAAAGACTGAAAGCAGCAAAATGGTTGTCAGATTGACAAAAGATAAAACAAAGTAAGGTACCGCCTTGGCCAGCACGATAAACAATGGTCTTACCGGAGATACCAGCAATACTTCCATCGTGCCCGTCTCCTTTTCACGAACAATGGAAATAGAGGTCATCATCGCACAAATCAGCATTAAAATCAGCCCCATGACTCCGGGCACAAAGTTGTAGGCACTCTTCATCTGCGGATTATACAGCAATTTGACATCCGGAGTCAAACGCGAAACGAACACATTGGGAGGCAACATCTCCTGTCCTGCCGAAGAAACAATGCTGGCTGCATAATTACTCTGCGAGGTAGACATATTGGGATCGGTTGCATCGACTATCAGCTGCACACGGGCATCCCCCGTATAAAGTCCGTCGGCAAAACGCTCTCCAAATACAATTGCCATATCGATCTTATTTTTCCGGAAGGCAGTTTCCATCTCCTGTGGAGAATGAAAACGGGTGGTAACCGTGAAATATTCACTCGCATCCAATCGGTCTATAATTTTCCTTGTCACCACATCATTCGAAGGATCAAGAACTGCCAGCCGGACATTCTTCACTTCCGTACTGATAGCAAACCCAAACAGAATAATCTGCACGACCGGCATTCCCAACAGGATCAGCATAGTACGCCGGTCACGGAAAATATGATAAAATTCTTTCTTTACGAAAGCAATAAATTGTTTCATAATCAATCCGCTTTACGCACCGCATGGCGGGCAAGTTGTTGAAACACATCATCCATTGTCTCCACACCAAACTGTTCTTTCAGCCGGGCCGGCGTATCCAGTGCCTTGATCTGGCCGTCCACCATAATCGATATCCGGTTGCAATATTCCGCTTCATCCATATAGTGTGTGGTAACAAATACAGTGATTCCACGATCGGCAGCCTGATAAATCAGCTCCCAGAACTGCCTGCGAGTAGCAGGATCAACTCCTCCGGTCGGTTCATCAAGGAAGACTATTTTCGGCTCATGGAAGATAGAGACAGAAAAGGCCAGTTTCTGTTTCCAACCCAAAGGAAGTTTTTTCACCAACGTATCTCGTTCGTCTGCAAATCCCAGGCGTTCTAACAATTCATCTGTCTTTTCTTCAATCTCCATCTCCTTCATCCCATAAATTCCGGCAAAGAGACGGATATTCTCCCAGACTTTAAGATCCTCATACAAAGAGAATTTCTGACTCATATATCCGATATGCCTTTTGACTTGTTCGGCTTCCCGAAAGATGTCATAGCCTGCCACCTTTCCTACTCCCGAAGTCGGACGGCTCAATCCGCAAAGCATACGCATCGCAGTCGTCTTACCTGCTCCATTGGCTCCAAGAAAACCGAAAATTTCTCCCCGCTGCACTTGAAAAGAGATATGATCGACTGCCGTAAAATGTCCGAAGGATTTGGTCAGCTGCTCCACCTCGATAACAGGAGCTGCCATCTGTTGCGCCTCCTCCCGTTCCAAGGGTGGCGGACAAAGAATGGAAGCAAACTTCTGAAGAATCCGTTCGGGCGTATCGATTCCGTGCACCTGCCCGTGATTAATAAAAGCAATCCGGTCGCATTGACGAGCCTCATCCATAATAGGAGTGGAAACAATGATCGTAATCCCCTGTTTTCTCAAATTACGGAGCATCTGCCAAAATTCTTTCCGAGACACAGGATCTACACCCGTAGTCGGTTCATCCAGAAATAAAATATCAGGTTTATGAATCAGGGAACAGCTCAATGCCAGCTTCTGCTTCATACCTCCCGACAAAGCGCCTGCCCTTCTTTTTTTAAAAGGCTCGATCTGCTGATAAATATCTTTAATCAAATCATAGTTTTCCTGTATCGACGTATGAAATACCGTAGCAAAAAATTCCAGATTCTCTTCTACGGAAAGGTCCTGATAAAGCGAGAACCGTCCGGGCATATATCCTACTTTCGTACGAATCTGTTTGTAATCCGTCACCACATCCAGTCCGTTGACAGTTGCCGTACCTTTATCAGCCAACAGTAAAGTGGTCAGGATGCGGAATAAGGTACTCTTCCCCGCCCCGTCAGGACCGATCAACCCGAAAATTTCTCCCTGCTCTACCGCAAAAGAAACCTCTTTCAGTGCCTCTACTTTCCCGTACCTCTTGCTGATTTCCTTTACAACGACTATGGGTTCTCCTTTTTCCATACCACACCTCCATACATACCAATCTTCAACGAACCGTCATTTTTCACGGCAATCTTCACTGCGTATACCAGATTGGCACGTTCATTTTTAGTCAGAATCGTTTTGGGGGTAAACTCCGAACGGTCCGAAATCCAAGTGACCACACCGGGATAGGCTTTCTGTTCCGAATTTCCATAATCGGAATACACAGTCACTTCATCCCCCAATTTCACTTGGGACAATTGCTCTGAAGTAATATAAGCCCGCAAATACATCCGGTCTACCTCACCCACTTTAAACAACGGTTTGCCAACGGATGCCAGTTCTCCCGCTTCCGCATATTTTGCCAGTACCGTACCTTCAATAGGCGACTGAATATGGCACTTGTTCAACTGGTCTTCTACCTGTGCCACTTGTATACTGACCGAATTCCCCTGTTCCGTCAGACTGTTCGTACTCTTCATCAATGAGGATTCCTGAGCAATCAACTGCCGCTGAAGCAAGGTTACCTGTGCATCCCAGTCATCCAGTTGTTTCTGATTGGCAGCTCCGGCAGCAAGCAGGTTCTCTACCCGCTTCTTTTCCCTTTGCGCTGTAGTAATTTGCTGTTTGGTAGCGGCTATCTGTTTGGCCAGATCGGGGCGCTGGCTTTCCACCGATTTCATGTTTGCTTCCAGTTGCAACTTTTTCAGATATAACTGGACAGTATCTACCAGCCCGACTTCTTCGCCGGCTTTCAATCTTGTTCCTTCTTCCACTTCCAGTTGCAGCAGTTTTCCCGCTGCTTCGGCGGAAACGATCACTTCCGTAGCTTCAAAGGTTCCTGTTGCATCATAATCGGGCGTTCCGTTTCCACAGGCAGAAAGCATCCATACTGCCATCCCGTATATTCCTATTTTTGTCATTCGTTTCATATCTGACAGATTTTTATTAATGATTAGTAGTATATTTCAATTGATAGATACCCATCAACCGTTGAATCTCATGCATTGCCTTCGCCTGACGGGCAAGACTCTCATTCGTGAGTTCTCTGAGCATTTCTGTCACTGTCAACGTACCATTCGCTACTTTGGCTTCCGCAGCCCGACGAATATTCGTACGCAACCGGATAATTTCATCATCATCCTGCATCTGCTTCTCCAACGAACGGATAGACTGATCCTGCTGCGTCATTTCCAGTCTCGTATTAAAAAGAAACACATCCCGATTGCTATCCAGTTGCTGCCGTTTGTTTTCAATCACCCGACGGTCATTCTTCAACGTATACAGACTTCCGAAATTCCATGAAAGCCGGACACCTGCAATATAATAAGGAGAAAATTCATTCTTCAGCATATTTAATCCCGGATTACCGTAAGCTCCCTGCACAAACAATCCGAAATGAGGAAGATGGCGCACATTCAAGGCTTTCTCTTGTACCTGCAAACCGGCTCCCTGTGCGTCAAACCACGACAGTTCCGGTCGGCGAATCTCACTGACAGCCGACAGTTCGTTTTGAGGAACAGGCTTCTCCAATACTGTCTCCGTCGAAAGCACCTCTCCCATCAATAACGAAAGCATCTTCAAATAAGCCATACGGGAAGAAGTCAGTTCCACTCTCTTCTGGCGGGTATTCAATTGCTCCACTTTCACAGCATCCAGATCGGCCTGATTGGCTATTCCATTGTCCACATAAGCTGTAATCTGACGGAAGTTCCGTCCCAGTTCATCTTGCAGCAAGGCATTCTGAGCCAACTGCTCATCCAACATAAGAATTCCAAAATACAAATCATTCACACGGCCATTCAACGCATACATATCGACGTTCAACTTTTCCCTGTCAATCTCCGCTTCCGCCGTAGCCTTTTTCTTCTGCATCCGGATTCCTCCGCCATCCCATATCTGTTGCTGTAACTCCAGCATCACCTGATACTGGTCTTTGGCCATCCCTTTGATATCCACACCGGGAATGGCAATGGGTAACTCCGTCACATCACTTTGATAAGACGCCTTTGCCGAAAGAGCAAACTGAGGCAAGTATCCCCTCGCCGCATTTTCCAGATTATATTCTTTCGTCTTCTCCACTAAATCATATTGACGCACCAACGGATAGTTATCCTGCGTTTTTTGCTGACATTCTTCTAATGTTATATGCCCGGTCTGCCCATACATTCCGGGCATGAACAGTAAAAGCGAAAGACTAAAAATAATTCTTTTCATACGCATTTTTTCTATGAATTCTTCAAAAGACAAAGATAGACCTTTAAGTAATAGTTTCACATTCTGATAGTTGGAAAATATGTCCCAATAGTTCGATTCATCCTAAAAAAAGAGAAGATTCAAGGGCTATTTCTTATCTTTGCCGGAAAAGAACTGAGAAAATGGAACAGAAGAAACCGATGGAATTAGGCCTCCAACTGTTGAAGGATATAAATATAGTACGTCACAACGAATTTCGCTTCATCAATGCCGAATTCGGATTTGTGACAAGTTTCTCTAAAATGGAAACGACTATCTTCAGTGTCGGACAACCGTACCGGCTACAGGAAGGCCGTATTGCTATTGTCACTAATGGCTCGGCACGTGTTTTAATCAATCTGATCGAATATATTTTCCTGCCCGACCATATATCCCTGATAGCTCCCAACTCTATCATACAAATCATAGAAGTATCTCACGATTTTGATGCTCACATGATGGCAGTAGACCTGAACTTTCTGCCGATATCCGGAAAGGAAGAATTCTTCACCCATTTCCTCCAACAAAAGAAAAATCTCCTATTTCCACTGTCTACCGAAGAACAAATACAGATAGAGAATTTTGTGACGGTCATGTGGAGTGTATTGCAAGAACCTGTATTCAGAAAAGAGGTCATTCAGCATTTACTGGTAGGATTACTATATAATATAGAGTATATAGCCAAAAGCAAAGGGCAGGCCGAACTCAGTCCATTAACCCATCAAAACGATATTTTTCAGCGCTTCATTTCTTTGGTCAACACCTATAGCAAGACAGAGCGGAATGTCAGTTTCTATGCGAATAAACTTTGTCTCACTCCCCGTTATCTGAACACTGTAATCCGGCAAACCAGCCAGCAAACAGTAATGGACTGGATAAACCAGTCCATTATACTAGAGGCTAAAGTATTGCTAAAACATAGCAACCGCCTTGTTTATCAGATATCAGATGAATTAAACTTTCCCAATCCGTCTTTCTTCAGCAAGTTTTTCAAACGAATGACCGGAATGACGCCTCAGGAATATCAAAAGAATTAAGGATTACTTTGAAAACTCCTTTATCCGCTGTTCTTCATCCAGTTTACAAATCAACAGTGTATTATCTTTCTCAGCAATGATATATCCATCCAGACCCTGAATAACGACCCGTTTCTCTTCACTGGTATGTACGATGCAGTTCTTGCTTTCGTACAAACGGACATCGGCCCCTACCGTAGCATTTCCGGATTTATCTTGTGGCAACAGTCCGTGGAGCGCTCCCCAGGTCCCCAAGTCCGACCAACCGAAAGAAGCCGGAAGTACATAGATTTCCTGTGCTTTTTCCATTACGGCATAGTCTATGGAAATAGCTTCGCAGGTAGGGAACAGCTTTTTAATCGTTTCATTTTCCTTCTCCGTATAGAAATCGGGGAAAATACGATCGAAGATTTGCGCTATGCCCGGAGCATATACACGCATCACGGAAGTGATAGTACGCACATTCCAAACAAAAATTCCTGCATTCCAGAAGTAGTTACCCTCGGCCAGATATCTGTCGGCAGTCTCCCTGTCCGGTTTTTCCTTGAATGCATCTACCGTAAAAATCTCTTTATCAGTCATGATCTGATCTCCGGCAGCAATATATCCATATCCGGTTTCCGGGCGAGTCGGTTTGATACCCAGCGTTACGATAGCACTGCTGTTGTCAGTAAAACGAAGTGCTTTCTCTACTACCCGGCGGAATTCACCTGTATTGATAACCAATGCATCCGACGGAGTCACCACCACATTGGCGTTCGGATGTTTTTTCTTGATTTTCCAGCAAGCATAGGCGATGCAGGGAGCAGTGTTTCGTACACAAGGCTCTGCAAGGATATTGCTTTCAGGAATCTGAATGAGCCTAGCGGACGTGCGGTGAGAGGAATACACGAAGAGGCCTATACTTAACTGATAAGAATAACAGAATCTGCTCTTTCTGTTATTCTTTTGTAACATTTCTATTTTAAAATCTCAAGGATTAACGCAGATTAGCATATTATTGTCTGATTTGCGTTTTCTTTTTTATAATTTTGAGGCCAAACCAAATTAAATCTATCAAACTTTTAAAAGACCAAATAAATGAATTTAAAAAAAATGATGATGGCTTCTGCCCTTCTAATGGTTGCTTGCTGTATGCAGGCACAGACAAAAGTGATAGCCCACCGTGGATTCTGGAAAACTCCGGGATCATCACAAAACAGTATTTCATCACTTCTAAAAGCAGATTCCATCGGTTGTTACGGTTCAGAATTTGACGTATGGATCGCTAAGGATAACAAGTTGGTGGTCAACCATGATCCTGTATACAAGATGAGACCGATGGAGTATTCCAAAGGTGACGCACTGACCGGACTTAAATTATCCAACGGAGAAAACTTACCCAGCCTGGAACAATATCTGGAAGCCGGGAAAAACTGTAATACCCGACTGATTCTCGAACTGAAAGCACATAGTAACAAGAAACGTGAAACCAAAGCCGTACAGGGAATCCTTGCCATGGTGAAGAAAATGGGACTGGAAAACCGCATGGAATATATCACGTTCTCCCTGCATGCCATGAAAGAGTTTATCCGCCTGGCTCCTGCCGGTACTCCGGTATTTTACCTTAACGGGGAACTGTCTCCCAAAGAATTAAAGGAACTCGGTGCTGCCGGTCTTGATTATCACATGGGAGTGATTAAGAAACACCCCGAATGGATCAAAGAAGCTCATGAACTCGGCTTGAAAGTAAATGTGTGGACTGTGGACGAAGTGGAAGATATGAAATCGCTGATCGAACAGAAAGTAGATTTCATTACCACCAACGAACCAGTCATCTTACAAGAAGAACTGAAAAAACATCAATAAGATAAAATCATTACAAAGTAAACTATTTAATATCCGTCTTTAAAGAAACAGCTCGTTCCTTTAAAAGAAACAGGATGTTTCTCGGTGTCGAACGAGGTTGTGTCAAAACGTTGGCACAACCTCTTTTATATTTTACAGTTCTGCTATA
>OHTB01001218.1_pt1 | contig 11771 bp, 9 predicted proteins | sample 1578771 | NCBI WGS metagenome assembly OHTB01 (sample SAMEA3879516, study PRJEB24766) | human gut metagenome | biome: human-associated habitat; feature: feces | place: USA | collected 1985/1987 | reverse complement strand
AACGCTTGTGAAGCTTGTGTGCGGTTTTCTTGATCCTACCGAAGGACGCATACTGCTTAACGGAGAAGATATCCGCAAGTTTAACCGCAACGACTATTACGCGCTCTTTTCGGCTGTTTTCCAGGAATTCTCCGTGCTTGACGTCACCGTTAAGGAAAACGTTGCGCAATGTGTTGACGGAATCGATGAAACCCGCGTTTGGCAATGCATTGATAAGGCAGGTCTGACCGAAAAAATTCAATCACTCCCCAAGGGCATTGAAACGCATCTCGGCAGGCGTGTGTTTAAGGACGGAGTTGAGTTCTCCGGCGGGCAGACGCAGAGGCTCATGCTTGCAAGGGCATTGTATAAAAACGCACCGATACTCGTGCTTGACGAACCTACCGCTGCACTTGACCCGATTGCAGAAAATGACATCTATCAAAAATACAATGATATGACGCACGGACGAACCTCGTTCTTCATCTCGCACCGCCTTGCCTCGACGCGCTTCTGCGACCGCATTCTGCTCATCGACGGCGGCGTCATCGCCGAGCAGGGCAGCCACGAGGCGCTGCTCGCGCAAAACGGCGAGTATGCGTCCCTCTGGCGCACGCAGAATGGGAAAGCATGATGGACAGACGGCAGCTTTTGGATCGCGCCGCGCGCAATGGCGATGAGCGCGTGCTGCTGGCGCACATTCTGGACAAGTGTGAGCAGAGCAGAAACCGCAATATCCCGTCGGCGACGGACTTTTTGAGCCCCGCTGAGCAGCGCAGCGCGCAGGACCTACTGCACGCCGCCTCCATTCATGACGGCTGCGCCTTCTGCGGTGGATTTGAGCGCGCGGAGCGGAGAATGCTCCTCTTTCTGCCCGACTGGCAGGAGGAGGCCGACGAGAGCGAGTACATGACGGCGCTCCGCTGCACGTATCGCAAGGAAGATACGCTGACGCACCGCGACTTTCTCGGCTCGCTGATGGCGCAGGGCGTCACGCGCGAAAAGCTCGGCGACATTTTGGTGTCGGAGGGCTCGTGCGATTTGATCGTCTCGCGCGATATCGCGCCGTATCTGCTGCAAAACGTGACGAGCGCGGGGCGAGTGAAGCTCTCGGTCAGCGAGATCGAGCTTTCAGACTTGAGCGTCCCCGAGCTCAAGGTCAAGGAGATTCGCGACACGGTCTCGACACTGCGGCTCTACGCCGTGGCGGCGAGCGGCTTTTCGATGAGCCGCGGCAAGGCGCAGGAGCTCATTTCCTCGGGCCGCGTGCAGCTCAACTACCGCGAAACGCTCAAGAGCGACGCCCCCGTCGCGCAGGGGGATGTGATCTCCGCCCGCGGCCTCGGCAAGTTCGAGGTCGCCGAGGTCGGCGGTCTGAGTAAAAAAGGAAGAACGGCGCTGCTTCTGCACCGATACCTGTAAGGAGAAGTAAACAATGACGATGGATGAAAAGATCGCGCGCATCAACGCGCTGGCGCACAAGGCCAAAGCTGAAGGCTTGACCGACGAGGAGAAGGAGGAGCAGGCGCAGCTGCGCCGCGACTACATCGACTCGGTGAAGGCAAACCTAAAATCCCAGCTCAATACGCTCTATGTGCTGGACGAAAAGACAGGTAAAAAGACGAAGATCGTCGATTTTGAGCGCGAGCGCGCCGCGAGAGCGGGCAAGAAAAAGGAGAACAGATAAATGAGCAAGGATTTTGAATACGATCCCGAGACCGGTTCGTTCCGCTTTGACGAGAGCGGCGGAAAAACGAAGAAAAAGAACGATGTCGACGTCGGCGGCTGGATTTTGATCGCGGCGCTGTTTGCCTTCGGCCTGTGGCCCATCGGCCTGATCGCGCTCATCTCCAAGCTCTCGGACAAGCCGAAAAAGGTGAGTTCACCGCGCAGTGGCACGCGCACGAGCACCAGTCCGAACGCGAACGTTACGGCGCGCAGTACGAACAAGGTAGAAAAGACCGTTGTGCAGACAGCGAAAAAGATGAACCGCGCGCCGAAGACTTCCGACAAGACCGCGCGCACGCTGATGATCATCGGCGGCATTATCGCCTTGGCTGCCGGCAGCGGGCTGATCTCGAACATCGGCGAGATCATCGGCTACGGCTGGTATTCCTACATGGCCGAGTACATGCTGTCCAAGTGCGGCTTCCTCGCCGGCGGTATCGCGATGTTTGCTGCCGGTCAGCGCATGAAGCGCCGCAGTGCACGCATCGCGCGCTATCTCGCCGTGATGGGCGAGCGCGGCTACATCAGCGTGGAGGAGCTCTGCACCGTAACGGGCAAGAGCCGCAAAAAGATCGAGAGTGACCTTGACTACATGGTCGAAAAGGGTCTGCTCGGCACGGGCGCGTACTTAGACAGCGGCCGCGGCATCTTCTTCCGCAGCGCCGACGCCTTTGCCGACTACGCGAATGCGGCCGCGAAAAAGGAAAACGTCACGCCCAAGGAGGCCAACGAGGGCTATGCGGGCGCACTGCGCGCCATCCGCTCGGCGAACGACCGCATCGCCGACCCCGTGCTGAGCGAGAAGATCGACCATCTCGAGACCGTTGCGGGCAAAATTTTCCGCGAGGTCGAGCAGCATCCCGAAAAGCAGCAGCAAGCCGCGACGTTCCTCAATTACTACCTGCCCACGACGCTCAAGCTGCTTGACAGCTACGCCAAGTTTGAAGAGGCGGGCATCGAGGGCGAGAATCTCTCCCGCGCGCAGGAGCGCATCGAAGAGACGATGGATGCCCTCATCAAGGGCTTTGACAAGCAGCTCGACGATTTGTACCGCAACGAGGCGATGGACATCGACAGCGATATCCGCGTGATGGAAAATATGCTCCGCCGCGACACAGCGAGCGTGGAGGACGATTTCGGCCTCGGCGGCGCGGCAGTGCAGCGCGCACCGGATGAGGAATAAGGTGCTGCGCCGCTCTCATACGCTCTATGAGGAGAAAGGACAAGAGGCATGAAACAAACCGGCAGACGATTTGACGCCGCAGCCTTTTACGGCGGCACGAACAGCGAGGCCTACCGCTATCTCGGCGCGCACCGCACGCGGCGGTCGGGGAAAGACGGCTACGTCTTCCGCACCTGGGCGCCGAACGCCGCGCATGTGTCCGTTGTGGGCGATTTCTGCGGCTGGAACGGCTACGCCCACCCGATGGAAAAGAACGCGGACGGCTTCTGGGAGTGCTTTGTGCCGTCCCTCAAGCGCTACGATACCTACAAGTTCGCCGTGACGGCACAATCGGGCGAAACGGTCCTCAAGGCCGACCCCTACGCCTTCCACGCCGAGACCCGCCCCGGTACGGCCAGCAAGCTCTATGACCTCGGCGGCTACCGCTGGGGGGATGACGAATGGCGCGCGAGCCGCACAAAGGCACCCCTCGACCGCTCGCCGCTCAACATTTACGAGGTCCACCTCGGCTCATGGCGGCGGCACGAAAACGGCGATTTTTACGACTACCGCACGCTCGCGCGCGAGCTGGCGGATCACGTTCTGGACCTTGGCTACAACTGCGTCGAGCTCATGCCCGTCACCGAGTATCCGCTTGACGATTCCTGGGGCTATCAGTGCACCGGCTATTTTGCCGCAACGTCGCGCTATGGCACGCCCAGGGACTTTATGTACTTTGTCGACCATCTGCACCAAAAGGGCATTTCCGTCATTTTAGACTGGGTGCCGTCGCACTTCTGCAAGGACGCGCACGGCCTCATCGACTTTGACGGCACGCCCTGCTACGAATACGCCGACCCCAATAAGCGCGAGCACGAGGGCTGGGGAACGCGTGTGTTCGACTATGGCCGCGGCGAGGTGAAGAGCTTTCTCCTTTCCTCTGCTGCGTTCTGGCTGCGCGAGTTCCATGTGGACGGCCTGCGCGTGGACGCGGTCGCGTCGATGCTGTACCTCGACTATGGCCGCGAAAATGGCCGTTGGACGCCAAACATCAACGGCGGGCACGAGAATTTAGAGGCCATCGACTTCCTGCGCGCGCTCAACGAGACTGCGTTTTCCGTCGACCCGAACGCGCTGATGGTCGCCGAGGAGTCGACTGCGTGGCCGCTCGTCACGCGGCCCGCCAAGGATGGCGGCCTCGGCTTCAACCTCAAGTGGAACATGGGCTGGATGAACGACATGTGCCACTATTTGAAGCTTGACCCCTGGTTCCGCCAGTTCCACCACAAGGACATCACGTTCTCGCTGATGTACGCCTTTTCGGAGAATTTCGTCCTGCCGATCTCGCACGACGAGGTCGTGCACATGAAGGGCTCGCTTCGCGGCAAGATGCCGGGCGACGACTGGCAGCAGCTGGCGGGGGTGCGCGCGTTTACGGCGTACCTGCTCGCCCATCCGGGAAAAAAGCTTACATTCATGGGCGCGGAGCTCGGCCAGTGGCACGAGTGGGATTTTGCCTCTCAGCTCGACTGGTATTTGCTCGAAAATAAAGAAAATCAGCAGACTCAGCGGTTTTTCAAGGACATCAACCGCTTTTACCTGTCGCAGAGCCCGCTTTGGGACATTGACTTTTCGTGGGAGGGCTTTGAGTGGCTCGTCGCCGACCACAACAACGTCGTCGTCTTCGTCCGGCGCGACCGGAAAGGGCGCGAGCTCATCGCGGCGGTCAACTTCTCGCCCGTCGGACGCGCGGACTACCGCTTCGGCGTCCCGCCGAAAAAGACGTACCGCGAGGTGTTTACCACCGACCTTCCCGCATACGGCGGCACGGGCGACTGGCGCAACGAAGGAGAGCTTTTGACCGAGTCCATCCCCTCGCACGGCAAGCCCTGCTCGCTGTGCGTGACCATCCCACCGCTCGGCGCGGTGTTCTTCGCGGGCGAGGGCGAATGGCAGGAAGAGAAGAAAACCAACGAGCCGCCCGAGGTGTGACCGGACGGCAACGAAACAAGGAGGAGAGAACAAGCGTGAAGAAAGAATGTATCGCCATGCTGCTTGCCGGCGGCCAGGGCAGCCGTCTCTACGTGCTCACGGAGAATATGGCGAAGCCCGCCGTGCCGTTTGGCGGCAAGTTCCGCATCATTGACTTTCCGCTCTCAAACTGCGCCAACGCTGGCATCGACACCGTCGGCGTTCTGACGCAGTACCGCCCGCTGGAGCTCAACCGCTACATCGGCTCGGGCCAGCCGTGGGATCTCGACCGCGCGGACGGCGGCGTGCACATCCTGCCGCCGTATCAGAGCGCGGGCGGTGCGTCGTGGTATAAGGGCACGGCCAACGCCATCTTCCAGAACATCGGCTTTGTCGACATGTACGACCCCGAGTATGTGCTCATCCTCTCGGGCGACCACATCTACAAGATGAATTACGCCAAGATGCTCGCCCACCACAAAAAAGCGGGCGCGGACTGCACCATCTCCGTTATGGAGGTGCCCTGGGAGGATGCGCCGCGCTTTGGCATCATGAACGTGGACGAAAACGACACGATCACGGAATTCGAGGAAAAGCCCGCGCATCCCAAGAGCAACCTCGCGTCGATGGGCATTTACGTCTTCACGTGGAAAAAGCTGCGTCAATACCTCATCGAGGACGAGAGCGACGAGGCGAGCAGCAACGACTTCGGCAAAAACATCATCCCCAAGATGCTGCAAAACGGGGAAAAGATGGCGGCGTACCGCTTCTCCGGCTACTGGAAGGACGTCGGCACGCTCGACTCCCTGTGGGACGCGAACATGGATATGCTCGCGACCGGCAGCGGACTCGATCTTCTCGAAAAGGACTGGCCGATCTATGGCCGCTCCGTCTCCGCGCCGCCGGCGTACTTAGGCGTCAACGCGCGCGTGGAGCACAGCGTCGTCGCGCGCGGCTGCACGGTCGAGGGCGAGGCGGAGAACTCCGTCCTCTCTGAGCGCTGCACGGTGGAGGAGGGCGCAAGCGTCCAGTACTCCATCCTGATGCCCGGTGCGGTCGTCAAAAAGGACGCGCGCGTCTCCTACGCCATCATCGGCGAGAACGGCGTCGTCGGCGAGCACGCCTTTGTCGGCGCGCCGCCCGAGGCGGTGCCGCCGGAGCAGTGGGGCATCACGGTGCTCGGCCCCGGCGCGGCGGTCGCGGATGACTATGTGCTGCCTGCCAACCGCATGCGCAGCGTGGACGGAAAGGAGACGGTACGATGAACGGACTGCACGGCATCATCTTTGCCTATGAAAAGGCTCCCGGCCTTCGCGAACTGACCGAAGCGCGCATGCCCGGCTCTGTGCCGTTCGGCGGGCGCTACCGCGTGGTCGACTTCATGCTCTCCAACATGGCGGGCGCGGGCATCACAGACGTCGGCGTTGTGCTGCACGGCAACTATCAAAGCCTGCTCGACCACATCGGCAGCGGCAAGACGTGGGACATGGCGCGCAAGAACGGCGGTCTCAAGCTGCTGCCGCCCTTTGCCGACGCGCGCAAGTTCGGCGTGGAGGAATTCCGCGGCAAGATGGAGGCGCTCTCGGGCGTGCGGTCGTACCTGCACGAGATCCGGCAGAAGTACGTCGTCCTGTCCGACAGCGACCTTATCATCAATCTGCCGCTGCAGAAGGTGCTGGACGCGCACATCGAAAGCGGCGCGGACATCACCTGCGTCTGCACCGAGAGCGGCCAGTTTGTGGAAAACGCCACGTATTTTACCGTCAACGAAGCGGGCCGCATCACCGAGACGCGCTGCGCGCCGCACAAGGCGAGCGGCTGCCGCAGCCTGGAGATCTACCTTCTGAGCCGCGACCTTCTTATCTCCCTTGTGGACGAGTGCGCCGCGCAGGACAAATACAGCTTTCGCAGCGATGTGCTCTGCGCCATGGGCGACAAGCTCGACCTGCGCGCTTTCCTGTGGGACGGATTTGCCGCGCAGCTGCGCACGGTGCAGGAATACTATGAGCGCAGCATGCAGCTCTTAGACCCCGCCATCCGCTCCGAGCTCCTGTGTGCCGAGCGGCCCATCCTCGCTAAAGAGGATGACGAGGCGGCGTCGTACATCGCGCCAGACTCGCGCTGTGTCAATTCGCTGATCGCCGACGGCTGCCAGATCGAGGGCAGCGTAGAGGGGAGCATCCTCTTCCCGGGCGTCAAGGTCGGCAAGGGGAGCCAAGTCAAAAACTGCATCCTCTTTAAGAATACCGTGGTGGAGGACGGCGTGACGCTCGGCTGCGTCATCGCCGACAAGGACGTCCACATCCGCCGCGGCGGCACACTCATCGGACACGAGAGCTACCCGCTCGCCGTGAGCAAGGGCAGCATTGTATAAAAGCAGCAAACAGAAGAAAGGAGCTTGCAGATGAACATTTTGTATGTGACGAGCGAGGCGGTCCCCTTTTGCAAGACGGGCGGCCTTGCCGACGTGGCCGGCAGCCTTCCGCAGGCGCTCGCGGCAAACGGAGACCGCGTGAGCGTCATCCTGCCGCTTTACGAGCGCGTGAAGGACAAGTGGGGCGAGCAGCTCCACTTTGAAAAGTGGACGTTCGTGCGCCTTGCGTGGCGCAGCGTCTACTGCGGGCTCTTTTCGCTCGAGCGCGACGGTGTCACGTGGTACTTTGTCGACAATGAGACGTATTTCCGCCGCAGCGAGCTCTACGGCTACTATGACGACGGCGAGCGCTTTGGCTTTTTCTCCCGCGCGGTGACGGAACTGCTCAAGTCCCTGCCGCAAAAGCCCGACGTTGTCCACTGCAACGACTGGCAGAGCGCGCTTGTGCCCATCTACATCAGGGATGAAGCCGTGCGCGACGACTTTTATAAGGGAATCCGAACCGTCATTACGGTGCATAATATCGAATATCAGGGCCGCTACGGCAGCCGCACGGTCGAAGACCTGTTCGGCCTGGACCATGGCTGGTTCGACGGCGGCACGATCGAATTCGGCGGCGATGTGAACCTTTTAAAGGGCGCGATCGTCACGGCGGACGCCGTGACCGCCGTGAGCCCGACCTACGCGCAGGAGCTCAAGTACGCGTACTTTGCCCACGGGCTGGAAAACGTGATGAGCATGAACGCGCGCAAGCTCCACGGCGTGCTCAACGGCATCGACATGCAGCGCTATGACCCGTCGCGCGACAAGAGCCTCGCAGCGGCGTATTCGCCCGATGACCTTGCCGGAAAGAAGAAGGACAAGGCAGCGCTCCAGCGTGTGCTGGGGCTGCAGGAACGGCCCGACACGCCCATCCTTGCGATGGTCACGCGCCTTGTCTCCCACAAGGGACTCGACCTTGTGTGCGAAACGCTCGACGCATTTATGGGCAAGGACGTACAGTTCGTCGTGCTCGGCAAGGGCGACGCGAAGTACGAGACGTTTTTTGAGTACGCCAAGCAGCGCTACGGGGGACGCATGGCCGTCTACCTCGGCTATTCCGAGCAGCTCGCCATGCAGATCTACGCGGGCGCAGACCTCTTCCTGATGCCGTCGAAGAGCGAGCCGTGCGGGCTCTCGCAGATGATCGCGATGCGTTACGGCGCGGTGCCCATCGTGCGCGAGACCGGCGGATTAAAGGACACTGTCCATGCGTATGAAGCCTGGAACGGACAGGGCAACGGCTTCACCTTTGCCAACTACAACGCTGGCGACATGTGCCACGTGATCTGCGAGGCCATTGACCTTTACCATGACAACAAGGGCGCCTACGCGATGCTCCAGCAGCGCGGCATGACCGCAGATTTCAGCTGGACGCGCTCGGCGCAGGAATACCGCCACATTTACGAATCCATCTGCCGATAAAGAAAAGGAAAACGATCTATGACCATTGACTCTGTGAAGAAAATGAAAGACGCGCTGTGCGAAAAGCTGAAGGTCAGCTTCGGCAGCACCGTGGAGGAGGCGAACGATGCGCAGATGATGCGCGCGAGCGCCCTTGTCCTGCGCGACGTGATGGCCGAGCGCAGCGTGGACACCATGCGCGAGACCCGCGAGGAACACCGCCGTCAGGTGCACTACCTGTCGATGGAATTTCTGATGGGCCGCAGCCTGATGAAAAACGCGTTCAATTTAGGCGTCGGCGAAATTCTGACCGAAGCGCTCGACGAGCTGGGCTTCCGCGCAGCGGACATCTTTGAAAGCGAGCCCGACGCGGGTCTCGGCAACGGCGGCCTCGGCCGTCTCGCCGCGTGCTATCTCGACTCGATGACGACGCTCGACATCCCCGCCGCGGGCTATTCCATCTGCTATGAGCTCGGCATTTTCCGTCAGCGCATCGTCGACGGCCAGCAGGTCGAGCTGCCGGACAACTGGAAGGACCTCGGCGGCGCGTGGCTGCTGCCCAAGCCGCAGGAGACCGAGACCGTCTGCTTCGGCGGCACGGTCCGCCAGTTCTGGGACGACGGGCGGCTGCATGTCGTGCCCGAGGGCGAGACCGAGGTGCTGGCTATCCCCTGCGACATGGAGATCGCGGGCTACGGCACGAAGCATGTCAACACGCTGCGCCTCTGGGACGCGAAGTCCCCCGTGCCGCTCGACATGTCGCTCTTTTCACAGGGCGAATATCTGCGCGCGCAGGAGCAGCACGCGATGGCCGAAACCATCGCGAAGGTGCTCTATCCCGAGGACAACCATCCCGAGGGGAAGAGCCTGCGCTTAAAGCAGCAGTATTTCTTCGTCTCCGCGACCGTGCAGTCCATTGTGCGCAAGCACATCGAGGTCTACGGTACGGCGGCGAACTTCCACGAAAAGAATGTCATTCAGATCAACGATACGCACCCCGCGCTCGTCATCCCCGAGCTCATGCGCATCCTGATGGATGATGCGGGCCTCGACTGGGACACGGCGTGGAACATTACGACGCACTCCGTCGCTTACACGAACCACACGGTGCTTTCCGAGGCGCTGGAGCGCTGGCCGCAGGAGTTGATGCAGTCGCTTCTGCCGCGCGTGTGGACGATCATCACCGAGATCGCGCGCCGCTATCAGAAAAAAATCGAAAACTACTACCACGACGAGGCCAAAACGCGTGAATTGGCCATCATCTGGGACGGTCAGGTCCGCATGGCAAACCTGTGCATCGCGGGCGGCATGGCCGTGAACGGCGTGAGCGCTCTGCACTCGGACATCCTGCGAAACGACGTTTTTAAATACCAGTGCGCGATGGAGCCGGAGAAGTTCAAGAATGTCACCAACGGCATCGACCACCGCCGCTGGCTCGCGCAGATCAACCCGCGGCTCGACGAGCTCGTGCGCGCGCTCGCGGGCGGGGATGAATACCTCCTGCACCCCGAAGCGCTTAAAAAGCTCGAGGCCTATGCAGACGACACCGCGGTGCTGGACCGCCTCGGCGAGATCAAGCGCGCGAATAAGCTCGATTTTGCCGCCTACGTCAAAAAGACGCAGGGCGTTGTGCTTAACACCGACGCGATCTTCGACGTGCAGGAGGAGATCGAGTGGCTGGAGGGGCAGAACCACCGGATCGACAATCAGGCCAGCATGGCGACGCTGTATGTGACCATCAACGAAAAGAGCAGCGCGGTCGCCGCCAAGCAGCCGCTCCTGACCCGGATGGGCGAGGAATTCATCGAGGGCATGGAGAATTTCGGCGAGTTCGTTTTCGGCGCGGTGCTCGGCCTGATCTACGCGCTGCCGTGGGCGGCAGTCGCGGCGGCTGTGATCGCGCTGGCGAGGCGCTGGGTTCGGAAAAAGAAGAAGCAGTAAAAGAGGATTGCGAAGATGAAACGATTTATCGCGCTGGGCGCGCTTGCGCTCTGCCTGCTCAGCGGAACGGCGATGGCGGATAAGGCGCGCAACATCGTCAAGGTGACATATTCGGATAAAACCAGCCCCGATTCGCATAAAGGCATGACGGGGTGGCTGAATGCCGATTATGTGGATTGCTACTGCGACGCGGGCGAATATGCGGGCGAGGGCGAAGCAAATGGATTTGTCTATGCCGACGAGAACTGCCGAAATTATGACGAGGTCATTGAACTGTATATCCGCGCCCTAAAAGAACGCTGGAACAGCGACAAGATTAGTGAGTTCGGGTTTGAACCGTGCTGTTTTGTAAGCTCAATGGAAAGCGACGGGTATCTGTTGAAGGATCTGAACGGCGATGGAAACGATGAACTCATTATTTTGCCAAGAAGCTGCCTAGAATACAGAAATGCTGAAGAACGCGGAATATTATATGCGGTCTATACGATGAAGAATGGAAAGCCGATTCGCGTACTTGATAGTTGGACGCGAAGCCGAAATTATCTTTGTGCGGACGGAGGAATTTATAACGAAGGCTCCGACGGCGCGTCATATTCGACGTGGTGCATTCGCAACATCGAGAATGGAAGGATTGTGGTTCGCGAGGGCGTGCAGACCACTGACAGAATGGATGCAAACGGCGAGTATTTAGAGGGAACTGTCTATCTCCGCATGACGGAAAGCCATAAACTGTACGACGGCGAGGAAATTTCCGAGGAACAGGCCGACGCCGATTTGGCGCGATATCAAAATATGCTGCTCAATAACGACAGCGGTTTCGTCCCTTTCGCGGAATACAAGAAAAAATAATGCCTCAATGAAAATAAATTCCGGCAATGAATCGTCTGGATTATGCGGGCAAAAAGAATCAACCGACAGCTGCGTGAAAAAACGAACAGGAGGAAAACGAACATGAAAAAGATTTTTGCGATTGCGCTGGCGCTGATGCTGGCCATCCCGGCGCTGGCTTTTGCCGACGGAAACGACGTGCAGATCGTCGTGCAGGGCGCGGCGGAAGTGACGGCCGCGCCGGACATGGTGAAAGTGACGGCGAACGCGGGCGTTTCGGGCAAAACCATCGCCGAGGCGCAAGCGGGCATGAACAAGATCATCGACGCGGTCACCCGAAAGCTG
>OHTB01001215.1_pt1 | contig 11796 bp, 9 predicted proteins | sample 1578771 | NCBI WGS metagenome assembly OHTB01 (sample SAMEA3879516, study PRJEB24766) | human gut metagenome | biome: human-associated habitat; feature: feces | place: USA | collected 1985/1987 | reverse complement strand
GCCTTGCGCTTCATCCTTTCTGCAAAGTCTAGACAATCTTCCAAGCAAGATTGTGAGACTATTGACTTTTGCAGCAGTCTCGAGTTATACGTCGTGCTGTCCTCAGAGCGGACGCCCTCGCACGAAGCATGCTCCGTGCTTTTCTATACGGAGTTACTTGTTCATATCGCAGAGCCTAGAGGCTAAGCTCTGAACGATCGATCTATTGCCTGAGACCTTTATGAGACTGTTGCATAAAGGCGCATCGAGGTGTTGCTTTCGGGATTCGGTTTCGGTCACATACGGAGGTATGTGAGCTTTAGACCTTACCCTCAGCGCCTTGCGCTTCATCCTTTCTGCAAAGTCTAGACAATCTTCCAAGCAAGATTGTGGGACTGTTGACTTTTGCAACAGTCCCCTTTATGCGCCATACGAGCGCAGCGGCTACGATGAGCAGGAGCAAGCCGAAGATGATCCAGTAGGTGATACACCTGGTGGATTGTTGCTTTGTCACGACCTCCTGTTGACGCTCGCTGTGCTGCTGTGCTACACGCTCTAGCGTAGTACGCTGCTGCGCTACGCTATCCCGCTCCTGGACGATCCGTCGCCGAGCACGCAGGTAGCGCACGGCCGACTGCTCAGGCCACTTGACCCCCAGCAGCGAGTCGCCCGTGAGTTGCTTCACCTCGCTCGGTGCTATGATTGTATCTACTAGGAGTAGCTCCCACTCCTCTAGAGAGCTGTCCAGGTTACGCTGCGTAGCATCGCGCACCGCCAGCTCACTATGGTGCTGTGACTGCTCTAGCGACTCCGCACTAGAGCGGTGTCGCCTGCTACCACAGCTCACTAGGAGACTGGCGGTGAGTGTGAGTGCGAGTAGTGTTGTCTTACTGAGACTGTTGCATAAAGGCGCATCGCTGCGTTGCTTTCGGGATTCGGCTTCGGTCACATACGGAGGTATGTGAGCTTCAGACCTCACCCTCAGCGCCTTGCGCTTCATCCTCTCTGCACAGTCTAGACAATCTTGCTTGCAAGGTTGTGAGACTGTTGACCTTTGCAATAGTCTCTTACTGCCTCGCATGGTACTTGTACTTATAGTCTAGCCCGAGGAGAGCACCCGCGAAGGTCATCACCTCACCATAGGCAACTAGCACGGAGCTGTCGATGACTCCCAGAGGAGGAACCGTAAAGCCCGCCACGAGGAGTCCGATGCCAGAGACTGAGAGGAGTACCGCTAGGTATAGCTGCTTATGTCCTTGGGGTCTTATCGTTTGTGCCATAGGGATAGATACTCTTTGAATGCATCAAAACAAGGACACGCCTTCAACCACTCGTGCGGCTCTACGACGCCGTTGTGGTTTAGGTCGGGACTCAGGTCCCTATGTCCCACGATCCGTGCGTTAGGGTGTATAGCGACCAGTGTCTGGAGTAGCTTAAGCATAGCGGCACGCTGCTCCGGGGTACGTGTATCCCAGGGCGTGCCGTCGGGTCTCAGTCCCCCTTCGTAGCACACCCCTAGGCTACACTGGTTGTAGCCGATAGCATGCGCCCCAGGCATGGAGGGCGGTCTCATCGATTCGATCACACCAGCACGTGTGATGTAAAAGTGGTATCCCGCCATGGCAAAGCCTCTGGCACGGTGGTCTTGATCCAGCTGCCAGGCACTGTAAGTCATATTGCTGCGTGTAGCACTGCAGTGTATGACGATATATTTGATGTCGTTTGGTCTCATAGTATAGTGGGTTTTAGAGATTAGAGATTAGAGATTAGAGGTTAGAGATTAGAAGTTAGAGGTTAGAGGTTAGAGGTTAGAAGTTAGAGATCGGAGCACTAGTGTTTCTAGTGATGCTAGTGCCACTAGGGTCTAACCTCTAACTTCTAAAATCTAACCTCTAGGGTCTAACTTCTATATCCCGATATTTCCTTCCTCTTGGTTAGAGCCACCACCCGTTCCATTGCCTGGAGTAGGCTTGCTAGGATTAGAGCCCTCACTTGAGGGGTTGCTCGGCTTATTGGCCGACTCGGTAGGATCAGTGGGGTCACTCTTGCGGTAGCTCGCATTGGTCATCTTGTGACGGATCTGTGCGCCAGGGACGAAGATCACTCTATTGCCGTGGATCATCTCTCGCTTAAACTCCTCGGGCTTGTCACACGACTTGCTGCGCAGGGTTGCTCTAAAGCGACCTAGATCGCCTAGATCCACGATACGACCATTAGACAGCTCCATAGAGAGCAGCATCGAGACCGTGTTCATGACGCTGAGCACATCGCCCACAGAGATTGCAGAGATCTGTGAGACCATCTGAGCGATGTCAGCTTGTGCGGTGACGCCGTCGTACTTAGCCTGTGCGTAGTACTTGATCTCCTTAGAGTCTGGGGTTGCACCTTTTCGATTGATTTGCTGGATAGCATACTTGATTGCCATAGTAGATTATTTTTTGAGTTGATAAATTTAGTTTGCCATCCTCAGAGCCTGTCGTAGCTGCGCTAGAGATCTCCTATATATAATAGGTGTCGTGGAGCATGCCGGCGATTGCTTCGAGATACGACTCTGTGTCGTGACCGCTATCGATAGGAGCTATGTAGAGCACTGTTTTTCTCTACTGGCTGGATCTCTATGACGAGCGTGCGATAGTATCTCTGAGAAGACAATGCAAAGGTACGACACCGACTGAGGGGTGCCTGCTGTCAATGTCCCCGAGCGTACCTCTCGTGCTCTAAGAGGATCGCAAACGCTCTGTAAAGTATCGAGCGAAGCACACGCTCAAACGATCTGAGACTGTTGCAAAAAGGATGAAGTGCAAGGTGCTGATGGTGAGGTCTGAAGGAAGCATGCCTCCGTATGTGATCGAAGTCGAATCCCGAAAGCAATACAGCGATTCGCCTTTATGCAACAGTCTCATTATATATAGTTAGCTCATCTATTCCTCCCTTTGTCGCTCATCTGTAGCCCCTGACAGAGCGATTATAATGCGTCAGCCCTGTGCAAATATGCGACAGAATGCACTATTTAGCCCAGAAAATCGTATCTTCGCAAGAAAGTATCATTATCACAATGGAAAGAAGACTCAATCGAATCAAAGTAGTGCTGGTGGAAAAAGGAGTTTCACAGACGGAACTCGCTGAAGATCTTGGAAAAAGCTTTAGTACGGTTAATGCCTATTGCTCAAACAGGCAGCAGCCTTCATTGGAGTTGCTCTTTCAAATAGCCGATTATCTGAAGGTTAGTATTAAAGACTTAATTGTAGAAAACGAGTCTAAAGACATTGAATAAGCAAAAGATAAAACTCAGCCAACTTGAAGGCCTACTAAAGGGTGTGGCCGATGACCTGCGCGGCAAGATGGATGCTGCCGACTATAAGGAGTATATCATGGGTATGCTCTTCTTGAAGCGCATGAGCGATGTGTTCGATCAGAAACGAGAAGAGGTGCGTCGCCAGTTTGAGCATTTGCCCAAAGAGGCAATCAATCAGCTTTTAGAGGACAAGGGTACCTATGGCGACACTTTCTTCGTGCCTAAACGTGCCCGTTGGAATGAGGGCTGGATTGACGAAGAAGGTCATGAAGTGCCTCCAATTAAGCACCTTAAAGAGAGTATAGGTGCTTATCTAAATAAGGCTTTATGGGCCATAGAGGATGAAAATCCGGAAACGCTGAGCGGCATTTTCAAGGAGCGCATCAACTTCAACCGTCAGGTTGATGGCAAACCAGTGGTAAAGAATGCCGATCTCGAGAAGATTATCAAGCGTTTCAACGATTTTCCTGCTTTGATTAACGAGAACTTTGAGTTCCCTGACTTGCTTGGAACTGCTTATGAGTATATTTTAAAGTTCTTTGCAGATGAAGCTGGTAAGAAAGGTGGGCAATTCTATACTCCTGGACAGGTGGTACGCCTACTGGTTCAGTTGCTGGAACTTAAAGAGGGCATGAAGATATGCGACCCTACTGTGGGATCCGGCGGTATGCTCATACAATGTCACCAGTGGTTAGAAGAACAGGGTAAAAACGCGGAAAATATAGAATTATTCGGTCAAGAGAATGATCCTGCGGTGGTGGCTTTAAGTCGCATGAACCTCATTTTGCACAACATCACCAAATACCGTATAGAGTATTGTGATACCATTGCAGAGCCGGCTTTGGTGAGCAATGGCCAACTTATAAAGTTCGATCGATTGATAGCAAATCCGCCGTTTTCTCAAAACTATAACCGAGCAGAGATGGAATACTCTGAACGGTTCACCTACGGTTTCCTACCCGAAAGTGGTAAAAAGGCGGATCTTATGTTTGTACAGCATATGCTATCTGTTTGTGCATCTGGCGGAAAGGTGGTCGTTATCATGCCGCATGGTGTACTGTTCCGTGGTGGCAAGGAGAAGGATATCCGTCGATTGATGCTCACTGGGAAGAATGCCGATGGCACAGAGGCCGGAGTGAAACACGATGTACTTGAAGGGGTAATCGGCCTTCCGCCCCAGTTGTTCTATGGTACAGGAATACCAGCTTGTGTGATGGTCTTCAACAAGCAGAAGCCTGATGCACTGAAAGACAAAGTGTTCTTCATCAATGCCGACCTTGAATACAAGGAGGGTAAGAAGCAGAACACACTGCGTCCTGAAGACATAGAGAAAATCACCACTACCTTCCTTTCAAAGACGGAAATACCCAGATATTCGCGCCTTGTGCCTATGAGCGAGATAGCCGATGAACGCAATGACTTCTCTCTCAATATCCGTCGGTACGTGGACAACACGCCCGCTCCGGAAGCACAAGACGTGAAGGCGCATCTCGTGGGTGGCGTACCCGATTCGGAGATAGCAGACATTGCCACACGTCATGCAGATAAGTTCTCGTTCATTCCAAAGGAGATATTCAAAAAGCGGAATGCTAACTACAGCGATTTCTGTATCACAGACAAGAACGAGATTAAGGATATAGTCGAGCACGATGACAGCGTTCTTTGCAAGGTGAGGCGTATGAATAAAGCTTTAGAGGATTGGTGGCAACAGGGTAGCGAAGTCTTTGCTTCGCTTGCCAGCAACCGACAAGCCAATCTGCCTGCGATTCGTGCCCGTCTGTTGGGTGATATCGATTGCAGTCTGACGCCCCTTCGTGTGCTCGACCGCTTTCAAGTGAGCGGAATATTTGTGCGTTGGTGGGATGGCATAAAGTATGACCTGAAGACCATTCGTCAACGTGGTTGGGATATCGACCTCGTAAATAATGACGATTTCTGCTACCTCATTATCAACAAATACTTCCAAGCGGAGCAACAACGAAGAGATGAGTCGCAGGCACAGATTACAAGGTTGGAAAGCGACCTATCAGAGCTTGTAGAGGAAGCTCTTGAACTCTGCGAATATGAACCTGAGGAAAGTGAAGACGGCAAGGAAACGAAGATTACGCCCAAACTGGCCAAAGAACAGATAGCCATTGCTACGGAAGAAATCGACGAGACTGAGGCGCAACCGTATAACGATAAGCTGAAAGAAATCACAGACAAGGAAGCTGAGATCAAGCAAACCAAGTCGGATTTACAGACGGCGGAGGAAATGTTGGATACTTGCGTCCGCCTGAAATGCTACGGCATTGATGAGGAAATAGCTCCTATCACCGAAAAGCAGGGGATTGCCCAAAAGCAGCTGGACGAACTTAATATAGATCTCAGCTTATGCATCGCTTCCATAGCCGACCGCTTGGACGACATTACCGGCCTTGAACAAATAAACATGTCGGTTGCTTCATTGGAGAGACGTACTAAAGCTGCTCAGAAGAAGCTACCCACTATCGAAGGTAAACAGTTGTTGTCAACCATTGCTGTGGTAAAGAGGTCACTCAAGAAAGTGAAAAGGCAAGACAAAGGACTTCGTGACACATTGGAAGCCCTTGACAGTCGAATTGTCCAAGTGCGTCAGCTTTTCAACCAGATGGGTGGCCAAGTGACTGATGAAGAATGCCGTGAGCTTATCCTACAAAAGCATTTCAGCCTCGTAAGCACAGAAATGAATCACTACCTTGATACCGAGAAACGTGCGCTCATTGCAGCTTACGAGCATCTGTTTGAGAAATACGCAGTATCAGCCCGTCAGATTGCTGAAGAGCGTGATGCTGCTATGAAATCGTTGACCGATGCGCTTACCGCACTACATTATTTAGATTGATATGGGTATGAGCGAAACAAAGGAACATATTCCGCATGGTTGGGACAGTCAGCCTATAGGTGCGCTCGTTACTGAACAGCAGAAGAGCAATCTCAATGTCAGTGATGCAACCGGCGAAGGAAAATATCCATTTTTTACAAGTGGAGAGATTGTACTCAGGCACTCAGATAATCTCGTGAACGGTGAGAATTTATACCTTGCCGATGGAGGAGTTGCGGAAGTTAAGTTTTATAACGGACCTGCTGCGTATTCAAACCATACATATGTTCTGAAAGCAAAAAAGCAGATTGTTGAAGGTGGTTACCTTTATGCTTTTCTCGATGCTCATTGTTCAAATGTAGACTATCTTTATTTTCAGGGTACAGGATTAAAGAATCTTCAAAAGAAAGATTTTAAATCATTTCCTGTGTTATACCCAAAAGATAGGTCAGAACAGCAACGCATTGTGCGATTGCTTACTTGTATAGACGAGGCGATAGCCAAGACTGAGGCGCTGATTGAGAAATATCGTCGCATCAAACAAGGCATGATGCACGACCTGCTCACCTATGGCATTGACAAGGACGGAAATATCCGTTCGCCGAAAACTCATTGCTTCAAACCTTCACCTCTTGGAATGATTCCTGAGGAGTGGAAATGTTCTTCCATAGGTGAAAAATGTTATGTCACTAAATTAGCAGGATATGAATTTACAAAATATATTCATTATCAAGATCACGGTGAAATTATAGCACTAAGAGCTCTTAATGTTAAACGTGAGGAGATTATTCTTGACGATGTAAGATATATATCTCGCGAAACTTCAAATTTACTATCCAGATCTAAATTGTACGCAGGAGATATTTTAATTACATATATTGGGGCATATATAGGTGATATAGCCCAAGTACGAGAAAACGACAGGTTTCATCTTGCTCCTAATATAGCCAAAATTGTTGCGGGTGAAGATATACTATCAGACTTCTTGGAAAATATATTACGTTCCGAGAAAGTTCAATTTTACTTTAAAACGCTGATAACAACAACGGCTAATCCGAGCCTCACTATGGGGCAAATCCGCAGCTCTTATATAATATATCCAAAAGACAAATTGGAACAAAAAATCATTTGCGAAAGGATTGGAAACATCGATAATGTAATATATCAAGAAAAGGCTTCCTTTGCAAAACTCTGTGCCGAGCGACAAGGTCTACTTAATGACCTCCTTACAGGCAAAGTCCGCATTCCCGAAACGGTAAATATTTGAAATTATGATAAAGAGCAACGATAACAAGTACGTGGGTGAACTCGGCAAGGCTATGAAGTTCGATGAAAAAAACAGCGTGGAGATACCCTTTATGGAGCAACTCCGAGCACAAGGTTGGGACGAGGGCGACAACGAAGTGCTGATGCTCGAGCTTGGACAAACCCCTGAAGATGGCTACCGCCATTCATTCCGAGAAGTGGTGCTCATGCCCAAGCTCAAAGCCGCTGTGCGCCGTATCAACCCGTGGCTCACTGATGGTCAGATGGACGAGGTAATCACACGCATTACCAGCTTCGGCAGTGGCAAACTGCTTGATAATAACCGCGAAGTGCTGCGTCTGCTGCTCGAAGGTACCACCGTGGCACGCAACGAACAAACAGGTGAGTTGTCGCCCGAAGTGCGTTACATTGACTTCCGCCATCCAAAAAACAACATCTTCACCGCCATCTCACAATTCAAAGTAGCTATTCCAGCAACCGACAACCACATCATTCCCGATGCGGTGCTCTTTGTCAACGGTCTGCCCCTCGTAGTGGTTGAAGCAAAATCGCCTAAAATCACTGAGCCTATCCCCGAAGCAATTGACCAGCTGATGCGCTACAGCGAGCAACGTGGCTATGTAGGTGAAGGAAATCAGGACCTCTTTGCCTATAACCAATTTCTCGTAGCCACCTGTCGCAATCAGGCCATGTTTGGTACGATCACTACGCACACCATCAAATACTTCTACCGTTGGACAGACCCTTACCCCATGACGGTGAACGACCTGCAACACGGCCAGTCTGCCCCCAACGACCAGCAGCGGCTTGTGGCCGGTATGCTCACCCATCAAAATTTGCTCGACATCCTGCGTGTCTTCACCATATTCAAGACTGATGATAAGGGAAAGATCATCAAGGTGGTAGGGCGCTACCAACAGTTCCGTGCCGTGAAGAAAATGGCGGAGCGACTGAAAAAAGGCAAGAACAAGATAGAGCGTGGCGGCATACTATGGCACACGCAAGGTTCGGGTAAAAGCCTCACGATGATGTTCCTCGTTCGGCAAATGCGTATAGATGCCGAATTGGCCACATGGAAGATCGTGTTTGTGACCGACCGCACACAGCTCGAAGGACAACTGGGTGAAACGGGAACGGGCATAGGTTTGACTCTCCATAAAGCCGAACGCATTGACCCTCTCACCCCACCCAAAGGAAATAGTTTGAAAGAGTTGCTCAGAACCGATAGCAGCGACTTGGTAATGGCCATGATACACAAGTTTCAGGAAACTGGGGAACTCGGGAACATGGCTTTGTTTCCCGAACTCAATACGAGCGACAAGATACTCATCATGACCGATGAAGCCCACCGCTCGCAATACTCCCTATTGGGAGCCAACCTCGACCGAGCATTGCCTAATGCAACCAAAATCGGTTTTACCGGTACACCCACTGCCAAGACTGAGCATCTATACAAGGACTATATAGACCGTTATACCATGCGCGAAAGCATAGATGACGGCGTGACACTCGAAATCATCTATCAAGGCTTCACACACAATGCAAAAGTAGAAGATAAAACTGATGCAGACAAGAAGTTTGAAGATGTCTTCAGCGACTACAACCTTGTGGAGCGAATGCAAATACTCGGCTTCGGCTCTCGTGATGCCTATCTTGACAGCGAGGTAACGATCCGCGCCAAAGCCAAGAGCATGATGCAGCATTATGTGAGCCAAATATTCAGCGGAGGTTTTAAAGCACAGATTGTGGCCAACAGCCGCATTGCGGCCGCACGTTATAAAAAAGCCGTGGAAGATGCGCTGAAAGAAGAAATAGTCAAATTGGAGCAAGACAACCCTAACCATATAGATCTTGAAACTTTGCGGAAGGTACGAGCCGCTGTTGTCATTTCGGGCGACCGTAACGACTCGCCCGAAGTGAAACAGTATATCGACAAAACGTATCACGAGCGGAGTATCAAGTCCTTCAAACTGCCATTTGGCGCTGAAGACGAGGAAGACAACACAATCAAGGGCGATGTGGGAATCATTATCGTGAACAACATGCTCACCACCGGCTTCGATGCCCCCATTGAGCAGGTGCTGTACCTTGACAGAGTGATTGTTGCCCATAATCTGCTGCAAACTATCGCCCGCCCGAACCGCAAAGGACCGGAGGGCAAAGAATATGGCTTTGTCGTTGACTACGTAGGAATAGGCCATCATCTACGTGAAGCCATCCTCAAAACCGATGAGAAACAGCAACAGGTTGACAGTGGAGAGATTGAGAATATTATTGCAGCCATTGGCAACGAAGAACAGCTGTTGAAAGAGTTGGCCGAAGCCCACAAAGCCATCATGCACTTCATTAAAGAGGAGCACGGTATAAACGACCTGACTGATGAAGACGCATTCTATGATCTATTCTATGATGAGACCATACGCGGCACATATATTGAGCTGTACCGTAAATTTTCGACAGCTTTCAATGCCCTGCTTCCTGCCAAAGAGGCTTTAAATTACTACGAAGATTGGGTGCTGCTTACCGAAATCAACGCATTGGCAGTGAAACACCTCGGTGATGGGCGGTTGAGTATGAAAGGTCTGCCACCCAAACTGCTGGCCATAGCTGATGCCTATTTGAAGAATAAGGGCATTGAGGAAACCGTGAAGCCAATATCCATCATGGATGAAGACTTCATGGAGGAAACCCAAAAGCGCAAGCGCGACAAGACCAAGGCCGCACAAGTGGAGCATGCTATCCGTAATTTCATCGACATCAACATAGATGAAGATCCGGAGCTTTTCGCATCATTCTCAACAGCCATAGAAGAAATACTCAAAAACTTCAAAGGCAACTGGAAGAGAATTTATGACGAGCTTGAGAAGTTGCGCCAAAAGATATTGCAACGCCAACAAGAACCGACTTATGGACTTGATCGAAGGACTCAAATGCCATTCTTCCGTATATTCAAAGCCGTATTGTGGGATGACCGCGATTTAAACGAAGATGAAATCAGTCAAAACGTGGCATTGACCCAGGTCGTAACATTGAAGCTCCAAACGGAAATTAATTTAGTTGGCTTTTGGGACAACGTAATGGCTCAAAACAGGCTGAAGGCAGACCTGCAAAAAGTGCTTTTGTCACAGGACTTTTGTTCGTTGCCCAGCATGTTGCAGAAGTACAAGCAGGTGATAAGCCGTATAATGGAGGTAGCCCGAGCCAACCATAACCATCTCATAAGCCAATGATCTACGAGATAAGATACAGTAACCGGCGTAAAACGCTGGGCATCGTGGTGGAACGCGATGGGCGCGTGGTTGTAACAGCTCCTGAGGGAATTGCCGCTACACGTATTGCAACCATCGTAGAACAGAAGCGCACATGGATAGAGGAAAAGCAAAAGGATGCACGCAAATACCCCGAACAACCTAAGAAGAAGGAGTTTGTTACGGGAGAGACTTTGCTTTACCTCGGTCATCCATGCCCTTTGGTGATTTCTAAAATCAACTTTCCAGGTGTAGCGTTCCGTGATGGCACGTTCAGCATCTCATGCCATAGTCAGGCCAAGGCATACGACCTTCTGAAGGAGTGGTATAAAAACCGCGCGTGGGCTGTTATTGATCCATTGGCACGTGAATATGCTACGTCATTAGGCGTAACCTATTCAGAGTGCTGTATCAAAGAGATGCACTACCGCTGGGCTTCCTGTACGCCGAAGGGAAATCTTTGTTTTAACTGGAGAGCCATCAAAGCTCCGATGAACGTAATCCACTATCTTGTGGTGCACGAACTTGCGCATCTCATCGAGCCGAACCACACTCCAAAGTTTTGGAACATAGTAGCAGTACAGCTCCCTCAATACGCTCAAGCAAAGGATTGGTTGGCTAAAAATGGAAACGAAATAGAAATTGACTTTTAACCCAATAGTGTCCTAAACGTTTTTGGCGGGCGAAGGGTGTGAGATAGCTGTCAAGCGAGTCAATCGCCCCTTGACTAGACACTAACCATGACGACGTATCGCTGGTTTGGAAACGGACGCCCTCCGACTGGGCACCCCCGTGCGTCCCTACATCATCGTTACACGTCACGAGCGTCCGTTATGTCAAGGCGATACGTGTAACCCTTTGTAGGGACGCTCGGTCGAGCGTCCGTTGTCGAACGATATGACGTGTACGGGACGCTGTAACCATTAACGGGGACGGACGCCCTCCCACCGACGTCGCCATGTAGGGACGCACGATCTGTGTGTCCGTTATGTCAAAGGTTACAGCGTTGTGGTTTTAATGGGGACGGACGCACAGATCGTGCGTCCCTACAGGGTATCGTCACGGCTAGTGGCGTCCGTTGTGTCAAAGGTTACAGCGTTGTGGTTTTAACGGGGACGGACGCACAGATCGTGCGTCCCTACAGGGTATCGTCACGGCTAGTGGCG
>OHTB01001208.1_pt1 | contig 11853 bp, 11 predicted proteins | sample 1578771 | NCBI WGS metagenome assembly OHTB01 (sample SAMEA3879516, study PRJEB24766) | human gut metagenome | biome: human-associated habitat; feature: feces | place: USA | collected 1985/1987 | reverse complement strand
GCCACTCCACAGAGGGGCACTTATGCCATTAGAGGATGTGGCAATCATCAGTAAATATAATTCTGAAATCAGAGGATTGTATAACTATTACAGATTAGCAATCAATGTATGCAATCTGGGAAAATTCCATTCTATCATGCGTTGCAGTTGCCTAAAAACGCTGGCGGCAAAATATAATTCTTCTGTTATGAAGATGTATAAGAAGTACCGCAGTGAAAAGGGCGACCTCGGCGCAGATTATAAAACCAAGAGTGGAACAAAGCGGTGTGAGTTTTACAATGAGGGATTTAGGCGCAATAACAATATCGCACCTGAATTTGTAGACATTATGCCGAAGTATAGAGGTCGGATAAAACCGAACAGCCTTGCAGGACGCTTAAAAAGCGGAAAATGTGAAATGTGTGGGGCAAGCCCTGTAAAAGTGTATATGCACCATGTGCAACGCTTAAAAGATTTAAATGCTGATAATGAATTTGACGGACTGATGTTACAGAAAAGGCGGAAGTCACTGGCTCTCTGCCCGAAATGCTATGAAGAAGCAAAGCTAAAATCACTTAAACTATGAAAGATGGCGAGCCGTGTACATCGAGAGGTGTAAGCACGGTTCTGGAGGGGGTTACGCCAAGACCGCTGACGAAAGGAAGTATGGCGTGGCGTTTCCTACCTTATGAACTTTATACGGTCATGCGCTATCTCCAGTACAGTACGCTCCAGCAAAAGAACCTGACCCATTTTGATTCCTGGGCATCGACCTTCGGAGAAACGACGACAGCGATTGAGCTTGCACCGGAGGGCTATACTTTAATAGGACGATAAAATTAACTGTCCTAAATTGAAAATACATAAGGAAGGAGGTTAAGAGAATGTCAAGGACTTCAAAGATTACAGCACTTTATGAGAGATTATCAAGAGATGATGACCTGAATGGCGAGAGTAATTCCATTACCAATCAGAAAAAATACCTCGAAGATTATGCCCGTAGAAATGGCTTTGAGAACATCCGCCATTTTACTGACGATGGTTTTTCGGGTGTAAATTTCAATCGCCCAGGCTTTCAGTCTTTGATAAAAGAAGTTGAAGCAGGCAATGTCGGAACATTGATTGTTAAGGATATGAGCCGATTAGGGCGAAACTATCTGCAAGTCGGATTTTATACGGAAATTCTGTTTCCGCAGAAAGATGTCCGTTTTCTTGCAATCAACAACAGCATTGACAGCAACAATGCTTCGGATAATGATTTTGCCCCGTTTTTGAATATTATGAACGAATTTTATGCCAAAGACACGAGCAATAAAATCAAGGCTGTATTTGATGCCCGAATGAAAGACGGAAAGCGTTGTAGCGGTTCAATCCCTTATGGATATAACCGATTGCCGAGCGATAAGCAGACGCTTGTTGTTGACCCTGTGGCTTCTGAGGTGGTAAAGCGTATCTTTCTGCTTGCCAATGAGGGCAAAAGTCCACGAGCCATAGCGGAAATACTGACCGAAGAAAAGGTTTTAATTCCTGCCGCATATGCAAAGGAATATCACCCAGAACAGTACAACGGGATTAAGTTTGCAGACCCTTATATTTGGGGCATATCTGCCATTAGAACGATTTTAAGCAGGCAGGAATATCTTGGACATACTGTTTTGAGAAAGTCGGTCAGCACCAATTTTAAATTGCATAAGAGAAAGACTACCGATGAAGATGAGCAGTATGTGTTTTATAACACCCACGAGCCTATCATATCGCAGGAACTTTGGGACAGCGTTCAGAAGCGAAAGAAACGAGTGAACAGAGCTGCGGCAAGAGGTACACATACCAACCGATTAAGCGGTTATCTGTACTGTGCCGACTGTGGCAGGAGAATGACTTTGCAAACGCATTACAGCAAAAAAGACGGTTCTGTTCAGTATTCTTACCGTTGCGGCGGGTATGCAAGCAGGGTTAATTCCTGTACTTCCCATACGATTAGTGCTGATAATGTTGAAGCCTTGATATTATCGGCGGTCAAACGCTTTTCAAAATTCGTTCTGAATGACGAAAAAGCCTTTGCTTTGGAACTGCAATCCCTTTGGAAAGATAAGCAAGAGGAAAAGCCGAAGCACAATCAATCGGAGTTGAAACGCTGTCAGAAACGCTATGACGAACTCTCTACGCTCATTCGTGGCTTGTATGAAAATCTTATATCGGGATTGCTACCCGAAAGACAATACAAGCAACTGATGAAGCAGTATGACGATGAACAGGCTGAATTGGAAGCGAAAATGGAAACGATGAAAAAGGAACTTTCTGAAGAAAAAGACAGCACTATGGATATTAGGCATTTTATTTCGCTGATACGCAAGTACAAAAATCCTACGGAAGTTTCTGATTTGATGTTTACCGAACTCATTGACAAGATTGTGGTGTATGAAGCCGAGGGTGTGGGAAAAGCAAAGACACAAAAGGTTGATATTTACTTCAATTATGTCGGACAGGTCGATATTGCCTACACCGAGGAAGAACTTGCCGAGATAAAAGAGCAGGAAGAACAGGAAGAAAAGAAGCGATTGGAGAAACAGCGTCAGCGTGAAAAAGCCTATCGAGAGAAGCGAAAGGCAAAAAAACTTGCTGAAAACGGTGGCGAAATCGTCAAAACAAAGGTATGTCCTCATTGTGGGAAAGAGTTTACCCCTACAAGCAATCGACAGGTATTCTGTTCAAAGGATTGCTGCTATCAGGCAAGGCAGGATAAAACAAAAGCCGACAGAGAAGAGGAAAAAGGAAATCATTATTATCGTCAGCGTGTATGTGCTGTGTGTGGCAGTACTTACTGGCCTACACACAGTCAGCAGAAATTCTGTTCCGAGGAATGTAAAAAGGTAAATCACAATAAGAAAACCTTGGAGTTTTACTACAAGAAGCAAAAGGAGAAAGAACTATGCAAAGATTTATTACAGACGAAAGAACAGGTATCCGATACGAACTCATCGGAGATTACTATTATCCCTGCCTGACAGTAGAGGAAAGTCCTCCCCTTTCAAAATATGGTCGATTGCGGCAACGATATTTGAGGGAACATAAGCGTGTGCTATATTTTAATCTGCTGACAAGCGGAAAGTTATATGAACACCTTGCCGAAATTGATACTTCGGCTCGTGATATGGCGGAATATCTGATAAAGGAAATGGCAAAGAAGCAGGGTGTAACGGAAGAACTGAAAGCAACGGATATGATGAGATGGATAGGATTGATGAATAACATTCGAGCCTGTGCCGATGAGATTGTATTGAATGATATTGTGTATTCCTAACGGATACCAACCGAAGAAGAACTGCTGTCAAACCGATGGCAGTTTTTCTTTTTCGGCAAGTATTCAAGAAGTCATTAAGTCGTGAGTATAATCGAAGTGGTAGAAAAGTTATCTCTTATATCGGTTGTAACTTTTTTATGAACTCTATTGACAAGAAAACTTGGTATGTGTATAATTAAAATATGCAAAGAAAACTTGGTATGGAGGTGTTTTTATGAAAAAGGACGAAATCTTAAATGCAAGCAGAAAAGAACATCGCAATAAGGACTTGGCTGAAATGGAAGTGGTATATCAAGCCGGAAGTCACGCAAGCAGAGTTGGTGCTTTAGTGTGTTGTTTGCTTTCGCTGTTATCTTCTGTGCTTGCTCATACTATGATTTACAGTCCGTGGGTTATATACTTCAGCATTATTGCAACACAATGGTTAGTTCGTTTTATCAAAATGAAGCGAAAGAGCGATTTGGTCTTGACTGTTCTGTTTTTTGTGCTTTCCATTTTGGCATTTGTTGGATTTGTTAGCCATCTTTTAGAGGTGAGAATATGAAAGAACAATTACAACTGAAAAATCACTTAAAGGAAGTTCGCACAGAAGCAAATCTTTCTCAAGCTCAGCTTGCAGAAATGGTAGGGGTATCAAGAAATACCATTAGTTCTATTGAAACAGGACAGTTTAATCCAACTGCAAAATTGGCTCTAATTCTTTGTATTGCATTGGACAAAAAATTTGAGGAACTATTTTATTTTTAGGAGGTCATTATGGAAAATATTATAATGTTGATTTTGGGAGTGTTCATATCTGTTGTGGGAATTGTAAATATCAAAGGCAATATCAGCACAATTCACTCTTATAACAGGCGAAAAGTAAAGGAAGAAGATATACCAAAGTATGGAAAAACAGTCGGCACAGGAACGCTGATTATAGGAATATCTCTTGTATTAGGTTTTATTGTTTCGTTTTGGAGTGAAATAATTATAGATTATATCATTCTTCCAGCAGTTATTGTCGGATTAGGCTTTATATTGTATGGACAGTTCAAATACAATAAAGGAATTTTTTAAGAATCAGGGAGGTATAAAGATGGAATTGAACACAATATCAGGTCTGGCGATAGCGGGAGTTATCTGCTCCGTTGTCCTCTCGATGGGGGTACCGATTGCTTTGTTCATTGCAGGAAGGGTGAAGCTTAAGGCAAGGATTTCCTCGTTCTTTATCGGAGCAGGAACCTATCTGCTGTTTGCCATGCTGTTGGAGCAGCAGCTGCATGTTCTTGTCATTCAGTTCTGCGGACTGAACGCACAGAGCAGGCCATGGCTTTACTATGTGTACGCGGCTTTGGCTGCAGCGGTTTTTGAAGAGACCGGAAGACTGATTGCCATGAAGTTCTGGATGAAGAAATGGCTGGATTTTCCAAATGCACTGATGTATGGAATCGGGCATGGCGGTGTGGAGGCCATTCTGATCGGAGGACTCTCCGGAATCAGCAATCTTGTGTCCATGCTGATGATCAACAGCGGAGCCATGCAGAATACGCTGGCGGCACTTCCTGCTGAGTCTGCAAACCAGACCGTGTCACAGCTGTCGGCCCTATGGACAACACCGGCACCACTCTTTTTTGTAAGCGGAATCGAAAGAATCAGTGCCATCATTCTGCATATCGGGTTGTCACTGCTGATCTACCGGGCGGTAAAGGCAGGCAAATGTAGGACAGCGGCTTTTACAGCGGTTCTTGCATATGGGATTCATTTTATCGTGGACTTCTTTGCCGTGGCAGGTCCGGCGCTTCTTCCCATCTATGTGATTGAAATTGGTGTCTTTGTGATGGCAGCCGGAACTCTTGTTATGGCGCTGAAGATGGGAAGGATGGAAGAACTGTGAATTCCAGTTTTCTGCTATCATAAAACAGAATATATCTGACAGAACGCACCGTAGAAATACGGTGTTTTTTGTTACCCCAAACCCACAATTTCATACACAACCACAGGTTAGTACAAACACCTTGCGATTTTTTGAAAGGCTTAGAACGGGGATTTTCTCCGATTTTCGCCCCTAAAAGATACACAAAAAGGTTTCAAGTATCTTTCCTGTGGTTTTTTTATTTTCAGACAGAAAGGTGGATTGATATGTCAAGAATGAGCAAGAAACGGAAACAAGAATGGGCATTGTTTCTGAATGACCGAAACCGCATTACCTACAACGAACTTTGCAGAAAATGCAGGAATGACTGTAAGCAGAGTTTCCGCTGTATCGTGGTGCTTTGTCCAAAATATTTATCAAAAAGGAGAACAAAGAAAAATGATTGAAAATGAAATGACTGTCAGCGTACCTCTTGAAGTTGTCAAGGCAAGCGAAATCGAGCCGAAAGAAGTGAAATGGCTGTGGTATCCGTATATTCCGTTTGGCAAGGTTACGCTGTTGCAGGGCGATCCCGGCGATGGAAAAAGCAAGCTAATGCTTTCTGTTGCCGCCCTGCTCTCAAAGGGCGAACCTCTGCCCTTTACCGAAACGGAAGAAAACGAGCCTGTGACTATCATCTATCAGACAACGGAAGATGACGCCGATGATACGGTAGTCCCTCGCTTTAACTCTGCTGGTGGGAACGGGGAAAACCTTATCTTCATCAAGGAAGATGAAAAGACTTTATCTTTCGGGGATAACCGCATTCGTGAAGCGATTGAAAAGTACAATGCAAAGCTCCTAATTCTTGACCCGTTGAGTTCGTATATCGGAGAGAACTGCTCTATGAACAATGCCAACGAAACACGAGCCGAGTTTAATCATCTGATAGCGGTTGCGAAAGATACTGGCTGTGCGATTGTGATTATCGCTCATATGAACAAGATGAAAGATAACAATCCACTCTACCGCACCAATGGCTCTATCGACATTGCGGGTGCTGCAAGAAGTATTCTTGCAATCACACGCACACCGAACAAGGAAGTACCTGCGGAAAGATATTTGGTGCAGGTAAAATCCAACCTTGCCCCGACAGGCTCTGCCATTCTGTTTGAAGTATCTGAGAAAGGTGTGGACTTCATTTCCGAAATGGAAATGACAGCAGAAGAAGCGTTCCAGTCCCTTGCCCCGAAAATTGGCAGACCCAACGATAAGGAAGTCAAGGCGAAAGCATTTCTGATGGAAATGCTGAAAGACGGAGAAATGCTTTCTTCAGATTGTGAAGAAAAACTTGAAGCCGCAGGGTTCAAGAAATCGACCATCAAAAAGGCAAAGAAGAACACAGGAGTTATTTCCCGAAAGAAAGGTTTTCTGTGGTACTGGTCTTTGCCGATGGGCGATATACCGAGAGAATAAAAACAGACTGTCTGCTGATGGGACAGTCTGATTTTATGATTGAGGTATCAAAGGAGGTCAAGGGGGAACACCCTTGCCCACGACATCTTTGCAGACGAAGTCTGAAAGTGTCATAGTGGGTTACACACATTCAAAGAATGTTGTGTAATGGCTTCGCCCTGCCGAGAAAGGAGAACGAAAATGGCTAAAAACAACAAAGCGGATATGAGTTGTGCAAGGGTTAAAAAGTACACCGCTTCCGATGTCAGCAAAGCAGAAAGACACAACGAGCGCAAAAATGAAACCTATGAAAATATGAATGTCATTGAGGAACGCATACCATTTAATGTGCATTTCAAAACACCGACTGCCCCGACTTATATGGAACAATTAAAGCAGATGGAAGCTGACGGTATGGTGTCGCTTCGTGGGTTGAGGAAAGACGCAACGATCTTCAATGAAATTGTGATTGATGTGAACACGATGTACTTCGAGCGTAACGGCGGCTACGAATACGCAAAGCAGTTTTATGAAGAAGCGTTCCATTTCATCGAAGAAAAATTCGGTGCTGAAAATGTAATATCGGCAGTAATGCACGCTGATGAAATCAATATAGCGGCAACCGAGGAACTTGGGAAAGAGGTGTACCACTATCATCTTCACGCTATGGTTCTGCCTGTGGTGGAGAAAGAAATCCTATGGAGCAAGCGTTGCAAAGATGAAAAACTGCGAGGAACGGTTAAGGAAGTTGTTCATCAAATCAGCCATTCAAAGAAATGGAAATCGGATATTCCGCTGACCGACGAAAAAGGCAATCCGCTTCTCAGAAAGAACGGAAAACCGATGTTCCGAGCTTCATACAGTATTCTGCAAGATGAATTGTTTAACCATATGACGGAGCAAGGCTTCAAAGGCTTTCAGCGTGGCGAATACGGAAGTACAGCAGAACACCTGACTTCCCTGCAATATCAAATCAAGCAGGACAAGGAACGCTTGGAGAAGTTGCAGAAGCGCATTCAGCATGAACAGATAAAATATGAGCCTGCCCGTAATGTTTCTAAAACCTATAACGAGATTGACCGTATGGGGCAGAAAACAATCACAGGTAAAATGGCAATCTCCAAAGAGGATTATTCTGAGCTTACTGCCCTTGCCAAAGAGGGCATTACAAGTCGTGCGGAAATTAGCGAATTAGAACAGAGTGCCAACTATTACCGACAGAAATATTTTGACTGTGCAAACGCGCTCGAAAGAATGAAAACTAAATACAACGAACTGAAAGAAAAGTGCAGACCTTTTCTTCAAGCGTTGGAGCATTTCCCCGAAGTTGCTAAACTTTTTACCGAAAAAGTGAAGCAACTTTTTTCTTTTAAGGAAGCACAGGAACGAGCCGAAAAAGAAGCAAGGGAAAAAGAACGACAGGAGCGTATCAAGGCTCGAAGAAACAAGCGTGGTATGGAAAGATAACCATTTCCATTATACTCACGACTTAATGACTTCTTGATATATTAAAAATCTGCGGTTACTGGGTGCTCTAATGTGAATGCCCAGTAATCAAATTTTATGAAAGAGAGGAACTGACTATATGAAAGAACAGAAATATTCTTATTCACAGCGAATTGGAAAGACAACATTCATCGTAAATGTAAAGCAGTCCGAAAGTGCCAAAAAGCCTTTGAATACGCAATGTCATTAACTTTAGCAAAAAGCAGAAATCGTAAGTATTTATAAAACTATGATTCCTGCTTTTTGTTTTTTTATATGGGCATACTTATCCCCTTCTCTTTGTACTCGTATTTTCTAGATTAGTATGCTCTTTTATGAGTATTTGAATATTTCCCTGCTAACCGCCCTTTCGTTCTGGTATAATGCCGATCAGGACGAATAGGAACCAGATTCTTACTGATATCTTCATATATTTGCTGAAATAATATATTTTTCTTTTGATCATCCGTTTCAAGAAGTATATAAATCAGATCGTTTTTTAAGATTCCAATACTAACTGTCTGATTGATCATCATTTTATGTTTTCTGTTTGTTTCCTTCTGATCCAGTTCACGCTCTGCGTCTAATATGATATCTTCGACTAAATTGCTCAGATATATGGTGCTGTATATATCTTGTAATAACAGAATAGGTTTTGTACCTGTAAAATTTTCTAACTGCAATCGATTCTTTAGTGTTTCATACGCAGTCTCTATTCCCCACCTCATATGATATAATTCTTTTATTTCTTCTGTATGAAATTCCGTTTGTGAAAGATTTGTAGCTAAAACTTCCAGATTTCCATTTTCTAATAGGATTTTTACCATACGCAATGAAATTTCACCCAGTTCTTTCATACGTTCTCCATCCGGCGTCCCTTCGTAATGTCTGATTCTTGATTTATCAAGTTTTATTTTAACCAGCTGATCATTTTCTGTTAAACTGCTTTGCTCTTTTTTGTAATCACTGCTTTTTAAACGTACGATAAACTTAAGATCCTTATCCATCATATGTATAAACGCTGGCGTAGAAGGATAGCCTCTATCCATGATAATAATATAGGGAATGTTGCCTATTGTTTCCGGTATTCGTTCCATCTGTTTTTCGGCCAGGCGCATTTCATCAAATTTCACCTTATTACAGTCACTTTCCAGTATCATACGATTCATTACATCATAAATACAGCCTAATCCTATTTGTGCTTGGGGTTTTGTGTTTTTTCGGCTTGCAGAACCATACAGTTTCAGTGTTTCAGTAGTGGTAGGAATATTAATATCTGAGCCGTCAGCAGCTAATATTAAATGATTTTTGTAAGTTGAAAAGGTGGAATCTGCATAAAAGTTACGGTTATGATATTTATACAATTCCAAAAAAGCATCTGGATTAAGTTTCATACGCTGTTTCAGATATCCTGGTTTTGAAATAGACACACCAGGATGAGCAAGTTTCATATAATTTCTCAGTTCCAATGCCAACGTCAGCCCCTTTCTGTTTATCATTGTGAAAAGAAGATCCTGAAGAGGCATTTTTCGGATTCTGGTAAAATGATTTTTATTACCTAATCGGCAAAATGCCTTAAATTCATCAGAACTCATTTTTTCTATATCCATGAATGTACGTTTCTGAGAATGTTTCATGTATAATCACATCCTTTTTTTGAGCAGGTTCATGGCTTCTTTTTACAATATAAGCATATCAAAAAAAGCAGAAGATATCTAATCCTTTTAGGAATAAATATCTTCTGCTTTTAAGTTAATGACATTGAGAAAAAACAACGATTTTGGTCAGGGCTTCTATTGTGGAGAAAATCTGGAACAGTCTGCGATGTTCGTTTCCAACTTTCCGCACTCGAGCTTGTATATGCTGGATTTCGACAAATCCGGTATGACAGAGCTGAAACTGGGTGTAGAACAGGATTGGATGCTGATGATCGCATTCTTCCGTGGCAAATTGACCGGCTATGCCGGGCATCCGATGATTCAGAACATTCTGAATCGGCTGAACGGAATCGATTATGTGGTAGCACCGATTGCGGACAACCGGATGTTCCAGACCATCGACAGTTTTATTGAGGGCGAAATAACAGATGTCCAGTGCCGACACTGCCTTTCTGCTACCAATCTGGGCAACCAGTATGTTTTCCTTACACAGAGGGCGGCAGATCGGATAGAAATTCTACGCAAATGCTATCTTGCATCGATTGAGAAGGAAGCATATATCTCCGTGCGGAGTGAGGATGCAAAGGTCAGCAACGACAAGGTCAAAATTGCCCGCAAGCAGTATCGTGGGCAGGGTCAGTATATTGAGGAAATTTTGCTATGAAGAAGATCAACGAAGAGGGTCTGAAGCTATGTGCATTACAGGCTGATATTTTTGCAGAGTCCCTTGAAACAACTCAGTGCAGCTCTCCCATTTTTATCCGTAGATTCATAAATTCCCAGGTTGCAGCCAGAATGGACCATAGAGGCTTTTTATTGGAAGCCAGCGATGCCGTCAGCACTTCCTACGGAAAAGAACGATACGGCCGGGAAGAACTTTATTGGTTGGGATACCTGTATCGCTACTGGGCCTACACCTATGAAAAGAGTAGTAAACAGGTGTATAAGCAAATGAAAGCAAAGGAGCTCCGTAAGCTGTATTATCCGTATCATTCTCTGGATCCCGCGCAGGCTATTGAGCGAATATTGGAAAGCAACGGAAGCGAAGAAGAGGATTACACAGAAAAAGGTGTCAGAGTCCTCCGGGGAATTCTGGAACGGGAGAAAAAAGCAGAGAAACGGGAATAAATTTCACAGGCTGCTTTTGTCCTTTCTGTCCTCGTTGTCCCAGTGCATCAAAATCGAACCCATAAATTAATGCACCATGCCTTCAAAACATGGTGCATTGTATCCATGAGCGGTAGATTTGCCAGATCCGTTACCGTTGTTGATACCATATCAACAACGGTAACTTTTTATTTTCCACCGTCTGAGGAGTGGTTTTTGCGAAAAGCAGGGCTTTTCCCGAACATTCCCGGCCATCGGCGCAATGTACGCCCGGATTTGCTGCGGCCATGACGCGTCTCTGGCGCCGTTGCTTTCCCAGGACGTCATTTATTATGCGCTTACGTTATCATTTGCGAAATTTCCGCATAAAACGAAAGCGTGCGGAAACTGAACGTCCCTTGCCCATAATTGTGGATTGGTACGGTTTGCCTTTGATTTTGATGAAACATTCCAATACTCTTTGCTTATTCAGCAAAATTCGCTTGAATCAGCAAAATGTTTTTGCTATAATTAGCGTATTGAAGGGCGGTGTTAGCTTGTTAATCGAAGAACTGATTGAATTAGCAAACAAAATATGCAAACAGAAGGCCGAAGAGCAAACAATAGAACTGAAATCCGCACAGACGGGTTGCCCTAAGAGGCTGTACGATACGCTGTCGAGTTTTTCCAACCAAGACAGTGGCGGTATCCTTGTGTTCGGTATTGATGAGGATGCTGCCTTTCAGGTTGTCGGCGTATATGATCCGCAGGATCTGCAGAAGAAAATAACGGAACAGTGCTTACAGATGGAGCCTCCGGTTCGTGCCGTATTCACCTTGGCAGAATATCAGGGGAAAACGATTTGCGCTGCGGAAATCCCGGCAATCGACATTGCGGAGCGTCCCTGCTACTATCGCGGTGCAGGGCGTACCAAGGGTTCCTACATTCGTGTCGGAGATGCGGATTTGCCGATGACAGACTACGAGCTATACAGCTATGAAGCGTTCCGTAAGCATTTGCATGATGACGAGCGACCCGTTGAACGGGCGACACTG
>OHTB01001192.1_pt1 | contig 11957 bp, 10 predicted proteins | sample 1578771 | NCBI WGS metagenome assembly OHTB01 (sample SAMEA3879516, study PRJEB24766) | human gut metagenome | biome: human-associated habitat; feature: feces | place: USA | collected 1985/1987 | reverse complement strand
CGATACCCGTGTTGTGGTCGATAAACGTTGCGCCGTAAATTCTGCCTACCGGATTGATCCGGAAGATAGCATCTATATTGTCGGCCTTGAGCAGCCGCCGGAACTCGTCCCGCGTATTATGCGGCCTCATGGCATCCCGGACGCACTGCCGCAACCTCCCGAGGGCATCGTTTTCTCTTAATGCAGCCTTCGACCTCTCATAGTATTTCTGCAAAGCCCGATAACCTACGTCCTTGCCGATCTTGCTCGACTTGAACGGCGTGCCGACACCATAACCGTCGTCGGTCATGGCTCCGTAGACGATGCCGGCATAACTTCGCCCGTCGATGGTTCCCGTCCGCTCCTCGACCGAGACGTTGAACTGCTCCAGCAGCGTGCGCAACTCCCCGTAGGAGGAGCATTTGTAATTACGCAGGCACGTCCGCACGACGGACGAGACCTGCCGCTTGACATTCCCCTCGGGATGCCCTCCCTGTCCGTCTGTTCCTGACCTTTGACCGCCGGATGGAGGTTGTACTTATGTTCCAAATCGCGGGTAATTTCCGCAGAACGACGGGCTTCGAAATCGTGTGGTAGTTTACAGCCTTTCTCATCGACGCGCAACGATACGATATGGAGGTGCTGCCGATCAATGTCCTTATGTTTGAAGACGATATAGGGCTGATCTCCGTAACCCATCTTCTGCATGTATTCATTTGCGATTTCCCGCAACTGTTCGTCTGTCAGCCTGTCTTCCGGTGAAGGGTTCAGCGAAGCATGGAAGACCGTATTGGTCGTTCTGCGGTTGGCTTCGAGGTAGGGCCAGAAACTATCCATGCAGGCATCGATATCCAGTCGTCCGTGTTTATCGAACGGTTCGAGCATCTTCTGCCAAAGCAGCACCTCGGCTTCATCCTTATCCACTTTCTCCTTGTTATAATACAACGCTCCACCGGGCGAGGAACCCGATCTTATATTCGCAACCACTCCTTAGCTTGTTTTGCGAGGTTCAGAATCTCGATACTGAGGGCTTTCAGCTCGCGGGTTCGCTGCTCCAGCATAGCGATCTGATGCGGGATTGCAATATTGGAAAAGTGCGCATTGACAGCCTTTACAATCTGATTATAGTTATTGCCGAGTTTCTGAAACTGAAAATAAAAGTCGTTCAGCCGGGCGATAAACTGCGTCTTTGACGGGTCGCGTTTGATGACGACGAACTCTTCTCCGAAAATGCGTTTTACGATAAACTGGCTCCTGTTATGCTCCAATCCGGACTTGCAGAGTAGCTTCTTGAAGCGGATGTGCTCTTCATTGAACCAGAAAGAGTACTTGTAGCTTGGTGTTTCAGATTTCCGGGCATTTCTGTTTGTCTGTTTTGGGTCGGTATTCATGATATCGGTTAAAAAGGCGTTCGACTCGGGAGAACGCTCGGCCTCGCAGAGCGAGCACCTTTGTCGGACAAATGCCAATTTGTCGGACAAAGGTACAGCTCGCTCGCCTCAAGTGAGGCGAAAGATCCGCTGCCGAAAACTTCGATCGAAGATTCTGATAAACGGCTGGCGGGAGTCTTGAAGCCGGGGAATTTCCCACTGCAATATTACAACCGTCGGGCGCCGAAAAAAAGCCCGGCGAACGGACTGGAGCGGACTGGGACGGACACCGGAATTAAAGCCGGATTACAGATAGTATATTGCAGTAACAATAGTTATTTCATTATTTTATTCATAGAGCCAATATGAATTGGACAAAAGTATTAATGACGCTTTGTTTGAAATAAAACATGAAACCAATAACAGTTTAAATACAGTTGTCGATTAATCATCCAATATTTAGCACATATCTTAATGGGAAAATCCGTTCAAAAAGACAAAAACACATTCAAACATTCCTCCAGCAAACGGGTTGAAATAGACGAAGCAGCCCTCCAAAAGATGCTCCTCGGAAAAGAGCTTCCAATTGGGGATGTCGCACAAAATGGTCCGAAACAGGATGATGCTGAACCGACGATACGCAATAAGACCGTTGGCTCAAAAACCGAACCGCCGGCTCCGGCAGCCGGGACAATACCGGCCGATTCCGGAACAACTCCGGACAGATCAGGATTCCAGCGAAAAAAGATTTTGCTGCCCGATTTCGAGCAGACGTTTTTCCGTCCCGTAAAGTGTTCCGATGAACGGGCTGCCATATATGTCAGCCTCGAAACCAAGCACAAAATTTCGAAAATACTCCATCTGCTGGGGAATGAGCGCACAAGACTGACAGCCCTTGTCGACAATATGCTGCAGTTCGTGATCGGCATTTACAGTGATGAACTGAATTATCTCCATGAGAAGAAAAATAACAGACGACCGTTTTGAAAAAGCCAAAGCGGAATAGAGCGGATAGCGGAACCGAAATGTTGAGAATGTTGTATATTGCATTTGCCTCAAGGCACTTTCTCTATGGATGCTCTCTGGCAGCAAACTTTTATACGATCAGAAAGAGTTGCAAGCTCATCCATTAAGGATAAAATTCCTATCTTTGTATATTATATTTGAACAACCTGACTACCATGGCAACCCAAAGCGAGGCCGCATTAGAGAACGGCTTGATAAAAACATTGATGGACAATAGCTACGAGCGTGTTTTTATCAAAGAAGAAGAGAATCTGAAAGCGAACTTCAAAGTCCAGCTGGAAAAGCACAATCAAAAGGCTCTCGCACTGATCGGACGAGCGCAATTTACCGACAAAGAATTCGAGCAAATTCTCATCTACCTCGAAGGCGGGACACGGTTTGAAAAGGCTAAAAAATTGCGCGATCTTTATCCGCTGGAAACCGAAGACGGGCAACGTATCTGGGTCGAATTTCTCAACCAACGCAAATGGTGTCAGAACGAATTTCAGGTGTCGAATCAAATAACGATCGAGGGACGAAAAAAATGCCGCTATGATGTAACGATTCTTGTGAATGGATTGCCGCTGGTACAGATCGAACTGAAAAAGCGCGGAGTCGAATTGAAACAGGCCTACAACCAAGTGCAGCGATACCACAAGACCTCGTTTCACGGACTATTCGACTATATCCAGATTTTCGTGATTTCCAACGGTGTAAATACCCGTTATTTCGCCAATAACCCAAACGGCGGCTATAAATTCACATTCAACTGGACGGACAAGAGCAATCGGCCATTCAATGACCTGAATATGTTCGCCAATTTCTTCTTCGACAAATGCACCTTGGGGAAGATTATCAGCAAATACATCGTTCTGCACGAAGGCGAACGGTGTTTGATGGTACTGCGCCCCTATCAATACTATGCCGTCGAGGAAATTATCAATCGGGTTGAAAACACCAATAAAAACGGTTACGTGTGGCATACGACAGGCGCCGGCAAAACCCTCACGTCGTTCAAGGCGGCGCAGCTCGTATCGGACATCGACGGTGTAGACAAAGTGTTGTTCGTTGTCGACAGGCATGATCTGGATACACAGACACAAAGCGAATACGAGGCATTCGAACCGGGAGCAGTCGATGGAACGGACAATACCTACGAATTGATCAAACGTTTGAGCGGAGATTCCAAAATCATCATCACAACAATTCAGAAATTGAATTGCGCCGTGACGAAGGACTACTACAACAAGCACTTGCAAGAGATTCGCAATAAGAAGGTCGTGATGATCTTCGACGAATGCCACCGCAGCCACTTCGGCGAGTGCCATAAGAATATCGTCCGGTTTTTCTCACACCTACAAATCTTCGGATTCACCGGCACACCGATTTTTGCTAAAAACGCCAAACAGGAGCATACAACCGCTGAGGTATTCGGCGAGTGCCTGCACAAATACCTAATCAAGGATGCTATTGCCGATGAAAATGTATTGGGCTTTCTGGTCGAATATTATACAGGCAATACGACTACTGATTATGAAAATGAAAAACGGATGCGCGAAATTGCGCAATTCATTCTCAACAACTACAACAAATCGACTTTCGACGGCGAGTACAATGCACTGTTCGCCATTCAATCCGTGCCGATGCTGTTGGGTTACTACAAGATATTCAAGGAACTGAATCCCAAAATCAAAATCGGTGCGATCTTCACCTATGCAGCCAACGCCAACCAGGACGACGAGCAAACGGGGATGAACAAAGGATTTGCCTCGACAAAGGTCGATGCCGACGAGTTGCAAACCATTATTGACGATTACAACCGCATGTTCGGCACCGGGTTCTCGACCGACAATTTCGGGGCATATTACGACGATGTGAACGAACGGATGAAGAAGCGCCGGAAAGAGATGGAACCGCTCGACCTCCTGCTTGTCGTCGGGATGTTCCTCACAGGTTTCGACGCCAAGAAACTCAACACGCTTTATGTGGACAAGAACTTGGAGTATCACGGCCTGTTACAGGCCTTCAGCCGCACAAACCGAATACTGGGTGAAAAAAAGAAATTCGGTAAAATTTTTTGTTTCCGCGATCTGAAAGCAAACGTAGATGCTGCTATCAAATTATTCAGCAACAACGAGCCGAATGAGTACATCATCCGCCCTCCGTTCGAGAAAGTGCGCAAAGAGCTCAATCTGAAAATGATCTCCTTTTTGGAGAAATATCCCAATGTCACGTATATCGACGCCCTGAAAAGCGAACCGGAGAAACGGGAATTCGTATTGGCGTTTCGGGAGATCATTCGAGGCAAAATCGAAGCGCAGATTTATGAGGAGTACGAAGAGGACGATCCCTATCTCCTCATGTCGGAACAGGAGTATATGGACTTCCGGTCCAAATACCTCGACATCGCTATCGGCCATACGGGAGAAGACAAAGGCCCTTCAGCCAAAAAAGACACTCCGCAACCGGAAATTGACGGGATTGACGATATCGATTTCTGTCTGGAGTTGTTACATAGCGATGTAATCAACGTCGCCTATATCCTCGCACTGATCGAAGACCTGAATCCCGAAAGCGAAGACTATAACGAAAAGCGCCAGCACATCATCGACACGATGATCAAAGACGCAGCCATGCGCAACAAGGCGATGCTGATCGACGGATTTATCCGCCACAATGTCGACGATGACAAAACCGGATTTGCCCGCGCCAAAGCTGACGGATCAATCGATCTGGAGACTCGGTTAACAAACTACGTATCCACCGCCCGCAATGCAGCAATCGACCGGCTCGCCGAAGAGGAGGGGCTTCCACAAGACGCCCTTCGGGATTATCTTGCCCAATACGATTACCTGCAACGGGAGAAACCGGAGATCATACAGAATGCAATCAAAGAGAAAAAAGTCGGCCTGAAAGAGCGCCGGAATATCCTCAAACGCGTTATGGGTAAACTCCGCACAATCATCGAAACATTCAACTGGGAATAAAAATTATTAGCGATGGAAAAAACATATCCTGGTTTTGTATACATTCTCACAAATCCGAGTTTTCGGGAGGATTGGGTGAAAATCGGAAAGAGCGCACGCGCCGTCGACGTCCGATCGAAAGAACTGGACAACACGGCTGTTCCCCTACCCTTTGAGATCTTTGCCACAATGCAGACAACCAAGTTCAATGAAGTCGAGAAATTGGTTCATAAGACCATTGATCGATTAACCGACCTGAGAATCCGGCAGAATCGAGAATTTTTCAATGTCGCGCCCCAAGTCGCATTAGACATATTCAAGGATATTGCCCAAACAATAGACGATGCAATCATCACCCGATATGAGGGAAATCTACCAATAATAGGGAGCGGTCTGCCTTCGAACGAATCGAGTAAACATACCGTAAAACGAGGACGTTTCAAATTCAGCATGGTCGGAATCAAAATCGGGGAATACATTACATTTTCTCCGACAAATATTCATGTGAAAGTTGCCAGCGATGATTCCATCGAATACGAAGGACGCATTTATAAATTATCGCCATTTGTCGGAACCTTCATGCCGGAGGAGAGGCGCAACACATCAGGCGCATACCAAGGAGCCAAATATTTTTCCTACAATGGAAAAACCTTGGACGATCTGCGCAAGGCGGCCGAGCAATGCAACCCTAAAATTGAAAATGAAGAATAAGCCATTATGAGCGAAGAATTACAACAAAAGCTCCGCAGCCAACTTTGGACGGTTGCCAACACCCTGCGCGGCAATATGTCGGCCAGCGATTTCATGTATTTTACATTGGGATTCATCTTCTACAAATACCTTTCGGAGAAGATCGAGCTTTATGCCAATGAAGAACTCAAAGAGGATGATCTGACATTCCGTGAAGCCTGGGCTGGAACCGACGAAGATTTGAAAGCCGATCTGAAAGAAGCGTGTGTGCAGGATTTAGGGTATTTCGTCGAACCGGAATACCTCTACTCCACCATTATTGCGATGATCGACCGCAAAGAGAACATACTGCCCTCGCTCGAACGTTCACTTAAAAAGATCGAAGACAGCACAATCGGACAAGAAAGCGAAGATGATTTCGGCGGCCTGTTTTCGGACATCGACCTTGCATCGCCCAAACTGGGCAAGACAGCCGATGATAAAAATAAACTGATCAGCGACGTGCTCGTTGCTTTGAATGGTATCGACTTCGGATTGAAAGAGGCGCAGGATATTGATATCCTCGGGGATGCCTACGAATACATGATCGGACAATTCGCAGCCGGAGCCGGCAAAAAAGCAGGAGAGTTCTACACACCGCAGGAAGTCAGTCAGATTCTTGCCGAAATCGTCATCACGGGCAAACAACGTCTGAAAACCGTATTCGATCCAACCTGCGGCAGCGGTTCACTACTGCTTCGCACGGCCCGGAGCGGCAAAGCCGACGAAATCTTCGGCCAAGAGAAAAACCCGACCACCTTCAACCTCTGCCGAATGAACATGTTGCTGCATGGCATCAAATACAACGATTTTGACATCCGTAACGGCGACACGCTCGAAGCCGACGAGTTCGGCGACCGACAGTTCGATGCGGTGGTCGCCAATCCCCCGTTTTCCGCCGATTGGAGCGCTGCCGACAAATTCAACAACGACGACCGTTTCAACAAGGCCGGAGTTCTCGCACCCAAATCGAAAGCCGATTACGCCTTTATCCTGCACATGATCTACCACCTGAACGAAGGTGGAACAATGGCTTGTGTAGCACCGCACGGCGTATTGTTCCGAGGTGCCGCCGAGGGCAAAATACGTCGCTTCCTCATCGAAAAGAAGAACTATATCGACGCCATTATCGGGCTTCCGGCTAACATCTTCTATGGTACCAGTATCCCTACATGTATCCTTGTAATGAAAAAGTGCCGCAAGCAAGACGATAACATCCTCTTTATCGACGCATCACGCGAATTCGAAAAGGTTAAAACGCAGAATAAGCTCCGTCCGGAACATATCCAAAAAATTATCGAGACCTACCGGAATCGTTCCGAAATCGAGAAATACAGCCATTGCGCCACCTTGAAAGAGATTGAAGAGAACGACTACAACCTCAACATCCCGCGCTATGTCGATACGTTCGAGGAGGAAGAGCCCATCGACATCAAGGCAGTTATGGCGGAAATCAAAGAACTGGAAGCCCAACGCGCTGATCTGGACAAACAAATAGAGGCTTATTTAAAAGAATTGGGGATTGTCGAATAACACAACGCGAGAAGCAATGGCAACAAATAACAACGATAAAACCCTCAATGTTCCCCCTTTGAGATTTCCGGAGTTTAGTGGGGAGTGGGAAGAGCATACGCTTTCTGAATATTTGGAGTTCAAGAATGGTCTTAATCCAGACGCTAAACGTATTGGAAGTGGACTACCATTCATTTCGGTGATGGATATTCTTTCAGAAGGAGTTATCAATTATGACAATATTCGTGGCAAGGTCAATGCTACTGAAAAAGAAATAGAATGTTTCGGAGTGAAAGACGGAGATTTGCTATTCCAACGTAGCTCAGAAACATTGGAGGATGTTGGACGAGCTAATGTGTACATGGATAATCGTACCGCCATTTATGGAGGCTTTGTTATTCGTGGTCGTAAAATCGGCAATTATGATCCTTTGTTCTTTAAGTATTTGCTTGCTACGCCATTAGCGCGCAAAAGAACTTGCAGGATGGGGGCAGGAGCACAACATTTCAATATTGGACAGGAAGGATTATCCAAAATATCATTATATTTTCCATCAATTGAGGAACAGAGAAAAATAGCTGGATTTCTATCTCTCATTGACGAACGAATAGCAACCCAAAACAAAATCATTGAGAAACTGCAATCCTTAATTAAAGGGCTAAACGATAATATCCACAAAGGTATTAAGGGAGAAACCGTCTGCTTTTCAGATTTGGGTGAAGCTTATTCTGGATTAAGCGGAAAAGGTGGTGATGATTTCGGATATGGTGAACCATTCATTACTTATATGAACGTGCATCAGAATACTTACATCTCAGAAAAGGATTATGAATTGGTACAAATCGTTCCCAACGAAAAGCAAAACAGTGTGCAGTACAGTGATGCCTTATTCACACTCTCATCTGAAACTCCGGAAGAAGTTGGTATAGGTGCAGTATATTTGGGCAACACACAGAAACTTTATTTGAATAGCTTCTGCTTTGGCATTCATTTCTATGATGAACGTGTATTACCTCAATACCTTGCCCACTTCATTTCAAGTTCTTCATTTCGTAAGGCTATATATCCGTTAGCACAAGGGAGTACACGGTTTAATCTTCAAAAAAAAGACTTTATGAAGATGAAGTTTTTACTACCAAGTTTAGAGAAACAAGGACGTATAGCTAACACTCTTGACGCTTTGCATTGCCGTTTGGCAAATGAAAAGTCATTAATGGAGCAATACATTTTATTGAAGAAGTATCTATTAAGCCAAATGTTTATATAAACATTTCCTGAAGCAAATACCGTTTCTGCTGTTGAAGACAACTTATGTATTCTTGCTCATTACCCAATTTTCTCTCAGTGAGTTCAAACATACTACAGATTTGTTGTTGAACAGACATTGGTGGTATCGGGTATCGACTCTTACCTAACGCAGTTTGATTGATACTTGCTTGTGAAACTGCTTTGTTGCAAATAGTTTGAAAATGGTTTATTGCCCAATCAGTACAAAGAAGTAAATGCAAAAAACGAGGTCTAACTATGGTTGTATTGGGTATAATTCGCAATAAGTTCATGCCATGATAAAGTCCATAATCTTTGTCAAGGTAGGCTGTATTTCCTATATACTGAACACTATTGATATTGCTAAACAGAATATTTCCTACGTTTAACTTATAACTTTCAGGAATAAACTCTACATAACCAATTCGTTGTATATCAATACAATGTTTACTAATAGTTTCTATGCGAGAAACCTTATAAGGAGTTTGATAACTCACCTGTATTCCTGAATAGCCACTTTTTATTTGCGCTAAGTCATCGAGTCTATATAAAATCCAATCATTCTCTGATGAAAGCAACTGCTGACTAAGCCCTTTAATTAAGGATAAAAAAATAGTAATTTCACAGAAAGGATATTTCCCATATTCTTTACTCTCCTTGCTGTTCCATCAACTCCTTATAGTGCTGTTCATATTCTTCATCAGTAAAACTTTCAGCACAACTTTTGGATCGAGTTAAAATTCGTAGATTCTCTTGAAATAATATTTCCTGTCGGCTCATTTGAGAACCAAAATATTTAGGAGAATAAAATCTATCAATCTCTGTTTGCTTTAAATTTTTATACCCAAGAGAAACGGCCATTTCTGAAAGTAAGTCAAGTCTAAAAGAATTACTACTATCAAAATGAGGTGATTTTTCGTTTAAACTATCTAAATATTCTCTCCACGCATGTCGGACTTTTTTATTTTCCTGAAATACTACATCTATTGTATTTAAGGCATCAACCCATTCTTTTGTTATTGGGGTTGATTTTCGATCCGCCATTAGTGTAAGGAAAACTCTTAATTGAGCATCTTTTTTTGCTTTTCTATTTTGGTACTTTATTCCTAATACCCAAACAATAATTGGAATAATAGCAACAGCTATAATCTGACCGATGCCGATAATGATTTGTATGTATTCTGTTGTACTCATAACGCATAAATTTATGCAAAGGTAGTCTTTTGGATTAAAACCTATTTGTATAATTCGAAAAATTTTATCTTTATAAATATCACACACGCTAACTATGTAAAATAGCAGAATACACTACTTCAAGATTGACTCTTCCACATACTTTGATAATAATATAATGGGGAATATTCCGTTTCTAAAGTGATGGATGTAGCATAATGCTACAAATAATGCGATATTTTGAGGTATAACCATCTGGTTATCATGATAAAATTAAGGATTGTTCATTTGTAATTCCGCAATTAGTTTGAAAATGCTTCATTCTGATTCTTGGAAGCAATTCAAGATTAAAGATATAGCATCAATAGGGCGAGGAAGAGTTATTAGCTCTGTAGAAATTAGCCAACAAGATAATCCATTATACCCTGTTTATTCCTCTCAAACATCGAATGAAGGTATTATGGGCTACCTTGACAATTTTATGTTTGAGGGTGAATACATTAATTGGACAACAGATGGTGCAAATGCAGGAACCGTATTTTATCGTGATGGTAAGTTTAATTGTACAAATGTTTGTGGCTTATTAAAACTGGGGGATGAATTTGATACCTACTTCGTTTCATTAGTCTTGGCAGAAGCAACAAAGAAGTATGTGTCAACAAACTTAGCTAACCCAAAACTAATGAACAATACAATGGGGAGTATTCAAATTCGCCTGCCAAAATTGAAAGAGCAAAAAAGAATATCTATTGCTTTCAGAAAATTACGTGAACTATTAGAGGTACATAATAGTTTACTTACCGAGTATTCAAAGCTGAAGCAGTATTTACTCTCGCAGATGTTCATATAAACATTTGCGAGAGTAAGTATCCTTTTTGTACTTCATATCTTATCTTTGCTTTTTCTTCAATAGTCAATTTGTTATTCAACGAAGTCATTAGTAATGCTATTATATTTTGCTTTTCTTTTGAGGGTAGTTCAATTACAAGTGGGGATATTTCTGAAATATAATGCCTTTTATGTTCTTCCGATTTAAGTTCCCAATGCGATAAGTATTCAAACATAAACCGAAGGTTTACATTTGGTTTTGCTGTGAGTATTTTTATTGCCGAAGACTTTACCTTAAAAGGAAATGATACATATTTTGCATCCATTGTGAAATCGTCAAAGATTATACACGCTCCTTTTTGATATATGCCATTTTTTTCGTCTGTATAACCCAAAATAAAACCTTTATTCGCAGTTAGAACAGGGGTTAAACGTGTGTCGGTAGAGTATTCATCATTAGCTACAATATATGCAGTAGGTTGTTCGTAATCAAGTAGCTGATTGATTTCAAAACTCTTTGTATATTCATCTTTCAACAGAGAGAATATCTTTTTTCTAATTGCGGACTTTAGTTTTTTCAAATCCTCAATGATTTTGTTTTGGGTAGCGATACGTTCATCAATGAGTGATAAGAGTTTTGCAATCTTTTGTTGTTCAGGCAAACTTGGATTATAGGTTTTAATCGCTTTTAGATGCTCACCGTACAGATGTACAACAGATACACCTTGCGCAACTCTTGCAATATCATATTTACGCTTACCATTCAACTGATAGCTCATAAATGCGCCATCGTATTTATGTAAACTGATGATATTCAAATCACCTCCTAATAGAATGTTATCAAATGGAACGCATCTAGCAGTAGCAATATCAACAGCTGTTTCACCAGAACAAGGAATGATTACATCATTTGCTTTACTCCTTTTAAGCTTAGAACAGTCAATGTCGGTCTTGCTCTCAACTTGTTTGATGATTTCGGATTTGTACTTAGTATATAATTCACCATATAGGATACATGGCTCGCCATCCTCAGAAAGTTGTTCTTTGGATATTCCTATCCCTTTTGACAAAGTAGCAATACTATCTAATTGCTCTTCTTCCCACTCCCCACTAAACTCCGGAAATCTCA
>OHTB01001189.1_pt1 | contig 11967 bp, 6 predicted proteins | sample 1578771 | NCBI WGS metagenome assembly OHTB01 (sample SAMEA3879516, study PRJEB24766) | human gut metagenome | biome: human-associated habitat; feature: feces | place: USA | collected 1985/1987 | reverse complement strand
TGGCGGAGATATATTTGCCCCGCTTGATCTCATAGCCTTCTCTCTGCAGGCGGCGGAGCAGTTCTTCCAAATCGGAACAGGCTGGCAGGAGCCGGTCGATAGCAGCTTTCAGCTTCGCCTTATACTACAATCTGAACAAGGCGTTTTGGCCAGATTTCGGAGGATTTTTTCAAAAAAATCAACCTTATCCGCAACTTTTCTCTGAACACTTCGCCGGATGCCTTGTGTTTCTTCGGATATTCGTATATAATGTATCGTGTTGAGTATTATCCATGCGGAGGTACGGTATGAACGGGATCAAGGGCTATATCTCCATTTGGGAGGCGTCCTACCGTTGGGGCGTGTCAGAGCGGCGGGTCAACCAATATTGCGCCGAGGGGCGGATCCCCGGCGCGTCCCGGTTCGGGCGTTCATGGGCGATCCCGGAAAATGCGGAAAAGCCGTCCGACCCGCGCTTTCAGGAACAGCACCGCGATCCCGACAGGACAAGCATCTGACGGATACCCCTCTGCATTTTAGCATCCGCAAAAAGGAAGTGAACGCTATGACCTGCGATGAGAGCTTGTACCGCCAATATCTGAGCGGCGATGACGAAGGGCTTAATGCCCTGATGAAAAAATACGGTGACCCCCTGACCCTGTATATTGACGGCTATCTGCACGACGTTCACGAGGCGGAGGAGCTGATGCTGGATGTTTTCGCCTATCTGTTCACGAAAAAACCGAAGATACGGGACGGCGGCTTCAAGGCGTATCTCTATAAGGCCGCGCGCCACATGGCACTGCGCCATAAGAGCAAACGAAAGCCCCTGTTCAGTCTGGACGAGCTGACCGGCGAGCCGGACGGGCGGCTGCTGGCGGTGGAGGTCATCCGGACGGAGGAACGAAACCGCATCCTGCATTTCTGCATGGATGAAATGAACCCGGACTATCGGGAAGTCCTCTATCTCACCTATTTTGAGGATATGAGCTACGCGCAGGCGGCGGAGGTCACGGGAAAAACGGTAAAACAGATCACCAACATGGTGTATCGCGGAAAAGAGAGCCTGCGAAGGCTCTTGGAACGGGAGGGGATCACAAATGCGGAGTCATGAGGAGCGCGTTGCGGAGACGAAGCGGCGCATCGCCAAAATTGAGCGGAAGAAACGGCTGCGGCGCGATAAGATCACGATGATCTCCGCTGTGGCGGCGTGCCTTGCGCTGCTCATCGGCGCGTCCCTCGCCATGCCCGGCATTGCCGCAAGCATCCAGACCGGTGATTATTCCGGCTTTGAGACAGCGGCAAGCATCTTTCACGGCGGCGCGGCTTTGGGATACATCATCATCGGGCTGCTGGCGTTTTTACTCGGCGTGTGCGTGACCGTTCTGTGCTTCCGGCTGCGGCAGATGAACCGGGAGGACGATCAGAACGAAGAACGCGAGGGGATTCATGGAGCTGATTGAGAACCTGCTGCAATTACTGACCACGTTCGTCGGCGCGCTGCTTTCGGGCATATCCTACCGGAAAAGCGGACGACAGGCATATTTCCTGCTGCTGTGCTTCTACGGCTGCTTTGCCCTTGGCGCGCTCTACTGGACGCTGTATCTGCTGCTGTTCGATACCACACCGCGGGTCTTTTATGTCTCGGAGTTCGGCTGGGTGGCCAGCCTCATCTTCCTGCGCATTTTGCAGGCCACTTTGGCGGGAGCAGATGAACGCACCTTCCGCTGCCGCAGGGCGTGGCTCGCGCCTGCGTTCGGCGTGCCGCTGCTGGCGTTCTACTGCATCTTCGGGGATATTCTCTCCAACCTGATCTGGTGCGGCATGATGATGTGGCTCTCCTTCTGCGCCATTCGTGGGCTTGTCTATGTGAAAACGCAGACGGGCGCGGCGCGGAATATGCGGTACTTCCACATCGGCGTGCTGTGCTTTGCGTTCGCGGAGTATCTGCTCTGGACGGTGGGCTGCTTCTGGCTGGAAACCTCACCGGCAAGCCCCACCTTCTGGTGCGATATGCTGCTGACGCTTGCGATTCTGGGGCTGCTGCCCGCCACGAGAAAGGCGGTGGCTGCATGACCTACATCGAGAATATTTTTATCTGCATGGTGTCCCCGCTGCTGGTGGCCGCTTTGTGCATGGGCAGGCGGCAGCTTCGCTTCTTCCTGTTCTGCATTGCCGGGATGGGGGTGTGCCTGCTTTCGGCCTATATCAACACCTTCCTCGCGGCGGTATGTCAGGCGGACGCCCTTGCCGCCACGGCGGAGATTGCGCCGGTGGTGGAGGAAATGATGAAGCTGCTGCCGCTGGTGTTCTATCTTCTGGTATTCGAGCCGGAGGGGGATAAGATCAAGCCCGCCGCCATCACGGTCGCCCTCGCCTTCGCCACCTTCGAAAATGTGTGCTATCTGATTCAAAACGGTGCGGACCGCTTCTCCTTCATCTTCTTCCGTGGCTTCGGCACGGGCGCGATGCACGTCCTCTGCGGCTTGATCGTCGGCGGTGGCCTTGCATACACGTGGCAGCGGACGTGGCTGAAGATCGCAGGCACCTGTGGGCTGCTGGGCGCGGCCATCACCCTCCACGCCATCTACAATCTGCTCATCGCCTACGGCGGCGCGGCGCAGTACATCGCCTACGCCCTGCCGGTGCTGCTGGTGGCGGCGGGAAGGTTGTCCGCTTTCCGCTTATCGCAGAGGAAATAACCGAATATCTACTCCCTGAGAGCTGCTTTTTGGCGGCTCTCAAATTTTTTTGAAAAATTTTGCGTTTTGGGTGAGAGTTTTTTCGATTTTTTGTACCTATATAAGTGAAGGGGTTTTTAAGCCGCATTTCAATAAATCCAGAGAGAAGGTTCAAACGAAATGTACGATACCGCAAGACGGGTCGCACTCGTCAAGCAGCGGGTGCGGGAAAACACCCGCCGGAGGCAGCGGCGCGGCATCTATGGACTGAGCGCTATGTGTATGCTGCTGTTCGCGGCACTGATGCAGGCGGCGGGCACGGTCGTCGGACCGGGGCAGACCGCCGCATGGGGCGTGTTCGGCGCGATGCTGCTGCGGGAGGACGTGGGCGGCTATGTGCTGGTGGCCGTCGTCTCCTTTGCAGCGGCGGTGGTCGTTACCGTGTTTTGCACACGATTGAGAAAAAACAATAAACAGCAGGAACAAACCAAGGAGGATGAGGAAACATGAAGAAAAGATTTTTAGCGGCGCTGCTGAGCCTGTGCATGACGCTCACGCTGCTGCCAACTACGGCGTTTGCAGCGGTGAGCGATTCGCTAGGCAACACACCCGAGGAAAATCAGGCGATTTTGGAGCAGGTCTCTGCCCTGACCGGCGATAGCAGCGACCAGGTGCTTTCCATGCTGAACGCTTTGGGGCTGCTGGATGAAGACGGCAATTTCAAGGTGGATCAAACCATCACGCTGGACGGCCAGGTGTTGACACTGGCGGCTGTCATGGAGCTGCTGGAAAATCCCGCCACGGATCTCACCCGTATAGCCGACGTGGATGGGACTCCGGTGGCGCTGGGCGATTTGAAGACCATGATCCAAATCGAACAGGAGCTGCAGCGGATCAAGGACACCTATTTCTCCGGCAGGGAGTTTGCCGGGGAAGCTCTGGAGAATCTCAATAGCCTGATGGAGCAGCTGGAGCTGCAGGGCATCAGCTTGCGGTATTCCGCCTTTGCCACAAAGCCTGAGGGCGTTGAGACGGTGGATATGCGCGGCATGATGAGCCAAACGCTGGGGAATCTCGCAAACAACACCTGGAACTCCGGGCCTTTTACTGTATACGGCGGAAAACCGGTCGGCTTTTCCTACCGCATTCAAAAAGGCCAGCTCAGCGATTATATCACCGGTGTGGAGGTCTCGATAGGCGAGACGAGTGGGGTCGAGCAAAGCGACGGGTCCTACAAGCTGACCTATGCGGTAGACGGCTACAGTTTAGGTGGTCAGAAAATCACTGTCAAGGTTACAACCAAAGGAGGAACCTCAGCCTGGCTCGAGAATTCTTATTCCTATGGCGACCTGCTGGGGATGATTGAATTTTACGATGCGGAAAATCTGGTGTTCTATGACGGCGCCGGTTATGCCGACCACTGTCAGCTCAAGCTAATAAAGACGGTTGGCGTCCCCGCAATAAAAACAGAAATGACCAAGCTGTCCTATGATAAAGAATACAAAAATGAAGGCGTAGTACAGCCGGAACTGTGGATTCCTTTGCTGGCAGATGGATACACTTTCGGCGACGGTGCCAACAATCCGGACTTCGTTGCGCTAAGCGATACCATCAGAATTTTGGATGGCGCCCGCAACTCGGTGCTTTCCAGCGGCTCCTTTTATCAGCCATACCAAATCGACGCCATCATCAAGTTTGACTGGCATGCCTACGCAGATTCCTATACTGGCCCTGCGCCGTATGGCTGGTATAAAAACCAGCCCTTTGCCCCGTTCTATCTGACGGAGTACAAGTTCAATGGAACATCTCTGGAGCTCAGCGGCGACAGAACGAGAGCGCTGGGCTGTACGATCAACAAGGGCGATACGGTCAACATCTCCCTGCAGTCTACCACGCAAAACAGAGGGAAACAGCAGTACTGGCTGCCCTTCCGACTGTATATGAAAAGTGTACAGGGCGAAATCCAAAATTCCTGGGCCACCACCAAGAACAGCAACGTCTCCGCCACGCTGTTGGACACGGACAATCCCATCATTCAAAGCGTCACGGCCCCGGAGGGAACCTATGCCAGCGGACAGCACGTGCCTATCACAGTTACCTTTAACGAGTTCGTGGATCTTAGAAAAGCCAGCGTGACCATCAATGGCAAAGTGTATAGCACCGCTGAGCTTTCCATGAACGACTACGGCGTCACGGCAATGCTCTGGTACCCGGTGCAGGATACGGATGCCACCGAGGTCACCGTCAGTGGTATGACCGGCGTGAAGGATGTTTTCGGTCATCCGCTGGATACCACACAGTATCATGGCAACTCGATTGCCGACGTTGCGCTGAAGAGCGTCTTGATGCGCAACGCTCCCACCGAACTGACGGCCACCTACGCCAACGGCAAGGCATCGTTCACGATGAACGCCAACATGGAGCAGGTCTACAAGACCGTATACAGCAATTATCACACCCCGGCAGGCACAGAGCCGAGGGAAGCCCCGTTCCAACTCGAACTGAAGTACGGCTCCGCGGAGGCACCAAGCTATCTGCAGGTCTATCTGGACACAGAGAAGGAAGCCTTCACCATTAGCGACTATGCAATCGCACCCGCAGCTTACACCCGCACCTATACGGTGACGCTGCAGGCCAACGAGGGCACGAAAGACTCTCCTAACTGGGTGAATGTTCTTCCCCTGACCCGGCAGTTCACGGTGGCAAAGAAAGTTTCCGCGCACACGGTGACCATAGTCCCGGAAACGAATGACGCCGACTATACGATTTCCCTCGCCGATTCCGCCCGCCCCACGCTTCAGGCCAAGGTTTTGGGGAAAAACGGTGAGCAGGCCAGCTACATCACCGGTAAATGGAGCAGCAGTGACCTGGACATTGCCACCATCGACGAGGATACCGGCCTTGTTGCCACCACAGGAACCAAGGTGGGAACCGTCACCTTTACCTTTACGGCGGACAACGGGACTGAGGACACTGCCGATGATGTGACGGGCAAGTCAAAGTCCTATACCGTGACGGCAGGCGATTCCCTGGCACTGGTGATTCCCGGCGGCGCGTCCATCGTGACGCGGGTAAATCAGCCCGCCACCGTGCTGTGGAGCTCCAACGCCGCGCTGATGACGCCGAACAAAGAGTTCAATTACAGGATCGACCTGTATGAGGGCAACTACAAAAATGAGGCGGAGCTGAGCGGCCGCGATCCCGTTGCGACTTATACCGCCGGCAAAGATGAAAACAGCGTGCGGATCCCGAAGAATGTGCTCTCCAAGCTCTCCAGCGGAAATACCCCGGCCTACACGGTATTGGTCTCCATGCCGCACCCCAACGCTGGGGGTGAGGACGTCCGCCTGTCGGCACTTGCCTGGATCATCGTGCAGGCACCACCTGCCACGGCCAAGCTGACACCGCCCCAGAGCATTTACCTCAAGGATACCGACGGCGCCGTCAATATCGGCTGGTCGGTGGAAAACGCTACTACCGGCGCCTCTCAACTGCCCACGCTGACCATTACCCGGGTCACAGAGGACAACACCACCACCAAAGTGGTGGACAGTGCGCCCCTATCCGGTACCTCCGGAAGTTACTCCCTGTCACTATGGAGTGTGGAAGCCGGCAATCTGAAGGACACCTATCAAGTGGTTTTGAGCGTGGAGAATCCTGGTGAGGAATCTCCCAGCACCGACTCCTTCCCCCTGTATGTCTACGATGCCGACGCACTGAAGGTGCAGGACGACAAAGGAGACACGATTTCTGCGCTGACCATGGACAATACCTCCAAGGTCAGCGGCACCCTGCCCACCGATACAGCTAAAATTTTGCAGCTGCGCCAAGAGCTGGGGCTGATCGAGTACATAGGCATCAACTATGACGAGTACGGATGGAACTCCTTTAAAGACGGCATCCAGTGGCTCTCCAGTAACAACAATGCCATTTCCGTCAACTACAAGCAGGGCGGACTGTATGAGGACATCAGAAACTTCTCCTTTGATTCCTACCTTCCCGAAACCAAAATGGCGCTGTCCGGCTTGGCCAACGGCACCGCAACCGTCACGGCTACCCATGCCGCCACGGGCATGAGCGCCGCCGTACAGGTGACAGCGAAAACGCTGCAAAATAAGTTCTATCTCTTCCAGCTGACGCCTGCAGCGGAAACTACGCTGCAATACACCGACGGCAAAGGTGTGCCCAAAACGGTCACGACCAACAGTGAAGGCGTGCTGGCGCTTTACGAACCCAACGGGATCGCCAGTGAGGTGTCTCTGCGGTCCGGCTCCGGCGCGGATATTTATCTGGGCACCATCTATAAAGAAAATCTGCGTTCCGGCGAGCGGGATGCCACAAAACTGCAGCTTTATCCCTTGAATACCTTCAGCCTTCGGCGAGTCGCCCGGGCATCTGTGACGCTCATCACGCCGGGCGGCGATCCGCTGGCGAACAAGACGGTGACCGTTCGTGGAGGCGTTTATAAAAACGGAGGCTACTGCGAGACAGCTCTGCTGGGCTCCAGGGCAGGAGCACTTGTCAGCGGCATCACCGGCGACACCTATACCACGGATGCGGCGGGAAATATAACCGTCCATCTGGATTCCACCCAGTTCTGGTCGGCCGAAAAGGGCGAGAGCAACACCACGGCGCTTTCCGCTCTGGATCAGCTGGAGTACATTCTGGAGATCAGCGCAATTGACGGCGACAAGTACTATCCACTGCTGCTGACTGTCAACGGCAAGCTGGGCGTGGACGATGTAATGCGCACCGCAGAGGGCGTTGTCTCTCTGGAAAGCGTGCCGCCGGGGGAGGAAAACAAGCCCTTCATTGTGGCGCAAAGCGTTGATTACGGTCTTGCCAACGGTCAGAAAGTGGATGTCCGCAGCTCGACCGGGAAGATTGGCCCTAACAGCAGCTTTAAAACAGCAACCCTGCACACCACCATGTTCCTCTGGGGCGAGAAGATTGCCGACGCGCGGAATTACAGTCTCAAGCTGGCGGACGAATACGGCGTTCTTCCTGCCGCCCAGAGCAGCAGTACCAAGCAGTATCCCTTCTCATCCATCCCCGTAGCGGAAAACGATCTGACCCTCACCGAGGCCACCATGACCACCTCTGGATGGATCGCCGACGGCAAGGATGTGGGTATGAAAACGCAGCTGAGCCTGAACGGCAGCCTGCTGCAGGAGAAAATAATGCCCTTCCGGGTCGTTGATCTGACCCGAGTGCCCAAGGTGACAGAGGATGACCGCGTCACCGGTATTCTGGCGACGATGGGAGCCTCCAGTATAGTGAAGGAAGTCGACTTTGGCGGAGTGGGCGACAGTAACATTCTCAAGGTGCTGACCGGACGGCTGGATGATCTGAGCGGTCCGGTGGACACTTCCGTGTTCAAAATGATTATCACCCCCAGCGAAGATCCCTCCGTGTTCCGTGCCATGATTTGGGCCGGGTACAACACGCTGGAGATGGAGGACATGGACTATTCCGAGGACGGCGTGGCGTTGGGTGCGAATGTGCTGACGCAGAACCTGGAGGTGGGCGTGCCCGGGACCGGGGACCTGAGCCAGATGGCCCAGGGAACCTATGATCCCAAGGGGGACTACAAAACCAACTCCTTGGCCGACAATGTCACCAGCACGGATCTCAACTTGCAGTTGGAGGGCTTTTACGAAGCGGAGATCCGCTATAACGCCGAAAAAAAGGAGTGGGAGGTTTTCACCGTAGGCGGCGGCTTTACCTCCGGCGTTGGCGTGGGCTTCTCCTTCAGCGTGAACGCCATGGCTGGCCCCGTGCCGTTGACAGCAACCTTTGAGCTGGGCGGTGCCATTCAGCTGGATTTCCGTACCGCAGTGCGCTACGGCCAGCAGGGACAGGGCGCAGAGCTTGCCTGGAGTGATCCCACGGCCACGGCAGTGAATGACTTTTTGACCACGCTGCGTATCAACGCCTATGTCCACGCGTTTGGCGGCATTGGCTTTGACTATTCGATCGTGGCGCTGAAGATCGGCCTATTCGGCAATTTGGATGTGGACAGTCAGAATAAGTTCCTTTCCCGCACCTATCTTGCCGACGAGACAAAGCGCCAGATCAACGGTCAGGCTCTGGGGATCCAAAGCGAAGTGGGAATCAAATTTGTGGCCACCTTCCTGTTTATCTCCTACGAGGCGGTGATCGCCTCCGGAACCCTTGGAGCCACCAGGACTTTTAATGACTGGAAAACAATCGACGACTACTGGAATAGCGCCACCAGTGGGCTGAGCCTTGCCTCGCTGCGGATGGCGGCGGCCCAGAGCGGAATGCAGGTGGCTTCTGGCAGTGCAACGCTCCAAAGCCGGGACTATCTGGAGCAATATGCCCGTACTTGGGGCCAGCCCCAGCGGCGGATGATGCTGTTCTCTCTGAACTCCACCAATGGGCTGCAAAACATCCAGTCCAATGCCAACCCCACATCCTATCCACAGCTCAGCGATGACGGGAAGGTATTGGCCTACATCAACGACGGCAACAGCAGCAGTATTTACGCCAGCCGAGCACATTTCTCCACCCTTAATGGCGGCGGCTATTCTGTCTCCAGCCAAATTGCCGATCCCACAGGGTTCCCCGGCTACGGCGACACGAGCGTTTCTCTGTCCGGCACTGACAGCTTCGCGGCGGCGGCTTGGGTTCGCATGGGCACCGACCTGCCGGGTAAAAATGCCGGTGATCCCGTGACATTGGAAGAGCAAAACCTGCTGATGAACAGCACGGAGATCGTAGCGTCCGTCTATAACGGCACAACCTGGACTTCCACCCGTCTAACCAACGACGGCACGCCGGATCTGGCCCCAGCCACGGCAGTGGGCGGCAACGACAAGGCCATCGTGTTCTGGCGCAGCGTCTACACCCCCGATCCCGGTACGCAGGGCAGCAACAACCTGCTGAACTTCACTACCAGAGATTGTATCATGTACCGTTGCTATAACAGCGGCACCTGGAGCGAGGCCAAAATGCTTTATAACGGTGCTACTGGCAGCGTGAAGGCGTTGCAGGCGGCCATGCTGCCCGACGGAACCGCTATGGCGGTTTACTCGCTGGACCGCAGCGGAACCGGAGATACCTCCGCCTACGAGATCGCCTATTGTACCGTGGCTGCTGACGGAACTCCCGGTACAGCCATGCTGGCGACCTGTGACAGCAATCTTGACGAAAACCCCCAGGTCGTTGCAGCCAACTTCGGCAGCGGGGATGACCGATTTGTCATCGGTTGGCACAGTGTCCGAGACGGCAGCAGCAATATCCAGCTGTTGGCTGTGGACGGCAGCGGCATCATGTCCAACAGTTTTCCCGGCTCTCTGTCTGCCCTGACCAGCAGCGGCAACGCCGTCGTGGGCGGAGACTTCCGCTTCGCTTCCCTCAGTGGGGATCATCGCAGCCGCAATGATCTTACCATCGTCTGGAATGAGACTGTCAATGACGCCAACGGCGCGGTAGATCACGGCATTTTGAAGGCGGCCAAGCTGCGCTATGCCGCAAATACCTACACGCTCTCCGCACCATTGGAACTGGCAGAGCTGCCGGATCGCACGCTGGCTGACCACTTTGATGCCTATGTCAGCGGCAGCAATCAGGTGCAGGCTGCCATTCAGGCCACCCGGTATGACGATGAAAAGCCGGAGGTAATCGGCGGCGTGACCGTTCCGGGTGAGGAAACGATTCTCTATACCGCTACCTCTAATTTTATCACCGATGCGGTGGCAGTCGAACAGATCGGTGTGGATTATGCAACGCTGGCGCTGAACAGCCTGACACCCATTCGCTTTACCATCCGCAACACCGGGCTGAACGATGTGACAAACCTAACGGTCAAGCTTGGCAGCGGGGAAACCGCCACCCTTACGGAAAAACTGCTGCCCAATGAAAGCACCACCCTTACCGTCTGGCACCATGTGAAGGACCGCGTGACCGACCCGGGCTATACCATCACCGCCGCCGGCGGCATCCACGAAAACGGCACAGTGTATCTGGATTATCCCGACATTGGAATCTCACAAATGGAAGTGATTGCGGAGAGCGCCGGCAAGCGCACGGTGCGCATGACCCTCTATAATTCCGCTGCCGCCACGCTGGCCGGCGGAAAGAGCCGCGAGGTGAAGCTTGCGTTCTATGCGGATGATCTGCATACCGAACCTGCAGAGGTAGCCTGCACCACAAACGGCGTATCGGTTAGCGGTAATGAAATCACCGTTTCCGGAGACAGCGCCCTCGCCCGCATCGATCAGGGAACCTTTACACTGGACCTGACCTATGATCTGGGCAGGTATATGACATCCATTGGCAAAACCGAGATCCCCAATGTGGGTACCTATCTGTACGCCGAGGCGTGGGCGGAAGGCAAGGTCGGTGGAACGGGAAGCAATCAGCGCCTGCCGGAGTATGACGGCAGTGACAGCGCGGCCAGCGTCCATATGACCGGCGCACTGGCCCGCACCGGAGAGCAGCTGACGATGGATGTGACACAGGGGAACGACGGCAACGGTCACAGCACCGCCGCCATTACCCTGCGCAACAACTGCCTGCAGTCTCAGACTAGCGCAGAGCTGGTGGCCACGCTGCTGGATGCTGCCGGGGCCGTTCTGGAAACGAAAAAGACCAGTATTGGCGGTGCCATCTCCGGGGAAACCTTCCAGTCGGAAACCGTCACCTTCTCCCGGCTTGGCACCCGCGTAGTGGTGCGAGCCGCAGTGCCCGGTAATGACCTTCTGACCTTTGAAGGTCTGGCAGTGGGGCTCGGCGATTTTACCGCCAACGGAACGAACTATACCTATACGCTGCAAAATGATAGCGGAGCAACATCTACGCTAGTCACAGCGGTGTCTGGAAACGGTGGGTCCGTGAGCATCAACGGACAGGATCTGTCCACCGGCGGCAGCGCAACCGTTGCCATCCCCAACAGCGGCACAACCGACATTGTCGTGAGAATCGGTGCTAAAACCTACACGCTGACGATTCTGCGCAATAGCGGCACAGGCGGCAATGAAGGCAATAGCGGCACAGGCGGCAATGAAGGCGGTAGCGGCAGTGGCGGCGGAAGCGGCTACAGCTACTACACCATCAAGGCAACTGCCGGGGCTGGCGGCTCCATTTCTCCATCCGGCAATGTCAGCGTCCGTGAGGGCAGAGATCAGACCTTCACCATCACTCCGGATAAGGGCTATGCTGTCGCCAACGTCAAGATTGACGGCAAGAGCATTGGCGCGGCGAAGTCCTACACCTTTGAGAATGTCAGCAGAACCCATACCATCGAGGTCATCTTTATGAAAGCCAACGGCAACCCCCAGAC
>OHTB01001165.1_pt1 | contig 12217 bp, 7 predicted proteins | sample 1578771 | NCBI WGS metagenome assembly OHTB01 (sample SAMEA3879516, study PRJEB24766) | human gut metagenome | biome: human-associated habitat; feature: feces | place: USA | collected 1985/1987 | reverse complement strand
CGAGGAGCTGATGATAGCACGCGACACGATGGATCTCGTCAAGTAAAGCGAGCCAACGAGCTCGTCACAAGACGACAACATAAAAGTAGGGGCGGACATCCACAGATGTTCGCCCCTACCTTATTATATAACCCAAACTTCGCAGACCATCGAGATGCGACCCATCGGTCTGCGCGTTCACCAACGACTAAGTCTAGTAGCGGTGGAAAACTGAGAGGAGGCGTAGTTGCGGAACTTGCGTGCCGACTGGCTACGCACTCCCCTCAGAACTACTAACAGCTATTTTTTGTTGGCCGTTGGCTTTTAGCCTTTGGCTGTTGGCTACAGCTACAGCGTCCGTTACTGCACCCTGTAGGGACGCACGATCTGTGCGTCCGTTGTGTCAAAGCGTGACAATGTCTGTAGTTTGGCTGTTGGCTATCGGAGTGGATCGGAATGCTCGTGTCTCTAGCCAACGGCCAACAGCCAATAGCCAACAGCCAACAGCCAACAGCTATCGCTGTACATGCATGACCTTCTGGCCACCGATGATGTAAACGCCTGTGGGTAGCTCATCGAGTGGCTCGGAGCGTAGCACGCCGTTCATATCGTAGATAGCACCCTCCGCGGGTTGCAGCTCTGGTGTGACGAAGTCGATCGCCGTGCCACCCTTCGGGCTGATGACCACTTCGCTGGTGATGACGTTGCCCGAGGCATCGCAGACGGCGTGCTTGATGGCATTCCAGACAGCCCCTGCGGGTTTCGTGATCTCACACCCCTCGAGCTTGTAGTTTGCAAGGGCGCAGATGGAACCTTCGGTGCTACCCTTTGCCGTGACGGAAGCATTTCTGATTGTAAGAGACTCTCCAGACTTGCCATCGATGCCTGCGATTCCGAAAACGCCTTCGGCATAGACTGTACAACCCTCAATAAGTAGAGTAGCCTCAGTATAGATACCATTTCCTTCTGAAGACTTTATAGTGAGCTGTCCATTCCCTTTTATAATGGCATTCTTCTCGAACCCCATTGCGCTCCAATCATTCTTAGAAGTGATGGAGACCTCCCCCTTAACGACACAAGTCAGCTCATCTTTTGACCATATACCTTCGATGGAGGCATCCTCGAGGGTGAGCGTCTTGGTGGTGGGGTCGTAGCTGACTTTGCCCGTGACACCATCGATAACAGAGAGGTCTGAGCAGTTGTCCGAAGTAACCTCCACGCCAGCGATCTTGAGCCCGTACTTCTTTGCCGTGGGTGTGATGACCACCTCGTCGGTGATGACGTTGCCCGCAGCATCGCAGAGGGAATGCTCTTTGTCATTCCATACAGCACCCGCAGGCTTCGTGATCTCACACCCCTCCAGGGTGAGGCTTGCGAGATCGCAGATGGCGCCATCAGTACCCTTTACGGTGATGGAGGCATTTTTGACTGTGAGTGGCACACTCGAGGCCCCATTGTTTTGATCTGCGATTCCCCATCTGCCCTCGGCTTGGACTGTACAGCCATCAATAGTAAGTGAAGCAGGAGTAGCTAAAATGATGGCACAATGCTTTTGGGATTTTAGGGTAAGCCGTCCGTCCCCTTTTATGGTTGCTTTGTTATCAAACCTCATTGCGTTCCATCTAGAAGAAGTGATGGAGACATCCCCCTTGACGATACAAGTCAGATCGGTATATGAGGATATACCACAAATCTCTCCCCCAGCAATGGAAGCATCCTCGAGGATGAGCGTCTTGGTCTCGGGGTCGTAGCTGACCTTGCCATCGACACCCTCGATGACAGAGAGGTCCTTGTAGTTGATCGAGGTGACCTTCACGCCAGCTATCGAGAGTCCGTACTCCTCTACAGGTGTGATGACCACCTCATCCTTGATGACGTTGCCCTCAGCATCGCAGACGGCATGCTTTTCGTCATTCCAGTCAGCACCCGCCGGCTTCGTGATTTCACCCCCCTGGAGCTTGAAGCTTACGAGGTTGCAGATAGAGCCTTCGGCGCCCTTTGCTGTGACAGAGGCGTTTCGGATTGTAAGGGACTCGCGATGAGTACCATCATATCCAGAGATTCCCCTTTTGCCCTCGACGAGGAGCGTACAGCCATCAATAATTAGAGGAGCTTCCGTATATATGCCATTGTTTTGGGGGGACTTAAGGGTCAGCTCTCCGTCCCCTTTTATGGTGGCCTTCGAACCGAAGTACATTGCGGCTCCATCAGGAGATGTGATGGAGACCTTCCCCTTGATGACACAAGTCAGGTTGGTTAATAGTATTACATACCCTTGGATTGTGGCATCCTCGAGGGTGAGCGTCTGGGTGTTGGGGTCGTAGCTGACCTTTCCTGTGACACCTGGTATGTTGGAGAGGTCCTTGCAGTTGTTGGAAGTGACTTGTTCTTTTCCTATCCAGATGTAGTACTCCTCTATAGGCGTGATGACCACCTCGTCGGTGATGACGTTGCCCTCGGCATCGCAGACGGCATGCTTGTCTGCATTCCACACGGCACCTGCGGGCTCCGAGACCTCACACTTCTTGAGGGTGAGACTTCCGAGGTCGCAAATGGATCCGCTGCCAGGACCCTTTACTGTGATCTTGGCATGATTGACTGTAAGATTCGTAGTCGAAGCGTATTCACTACCCATGATTCCCCATTGGCCCTCGACATTGACTGTGCAATCTTTGATAATTAGAGAAGTATTATCAAGCAACAACAGGATGCCAGAACCCGCTTGGGACGTGAGGTTAAGTTGTCCATCACCTTGTATTGTGGCACTATAGCTGAAGGTCATTGCATCCTGCGGACCAGAAGCAGTTATGGATACATTTCCCTTCACGATACAAGTTAGCCTCGAGGATGACTCTATCCCCCCGTTGATTGTCGCATCCTCTAGGGTGAGCGTACGGGTGACTGGATCGTAGCTGACCTGGCCCCTGATGTCTGGGTAGTTGGAGAGGATATTGTAGTTGGTGGAGGTAACCTCCACACCTGCTATCGTGAGGCCGTACTTCGTCTGCGCGGAGGCTGAGGAGCCGGCGAGCAGTAGCACTATCGTGACGAGTGTCGCGATGAGTGATTGATGTAGTATTCGTTTCATTGCTGTAGTCGTTTTTTGAAGTGTCTATTATATAATGTGTGTGGAGCTGTCTGTCGAAAACTGAGAGGAGGCGTAGGGGCGACGACTTGCGTGCCAATCAGCTACGCACTCCCCTCAGAACTTCAAACAGCTATTTCGTTGGCTCTTGGCTTTTAGCTGTTGGCCATTGGCTAGAGACACTAGTACTCCGATAGCTCTGATAGCTCCGATAGCTCCGATAGCTCCGATAGCTCCGATGACTCTGATAGCTCAACAGCCAACAGCTAACAGCCAAAGGCCAACAGCTAACGCTGTACGTGCATGACCTTCTGGCCGCCTACGATGTAGACACCAGTGGGTAGCTCCTCGAGTGTCTCAGAGCGTAGCACGCCATTCATATCGTAGATTGCACCCTCTGCAGGTAGCTGCTCCGGTGTGACGAAGTCGATCGCCGTGCCGCCCGTAGGCTTGATTACCACCTCGTCCTTGATGACGTTGCCCGCAGCATCGCAGACGGCATGCTTTTCGGCATTCCAGACGGCACCAGCTGGCTTCGTGAACTCACATCCCTCGAGGGTGAAGTTTGCAAGATCGCTGATAGAGGCCTCTAAGCCCTTTGCCTTGACGTAGGCATTCTTGATCGTAACTGTTTCACCAGATACGCCATTACTCGGACCACATATACCCCAAGTGCCTTCAGTATAGATTGTACAACCATCAATAAGTAGAGAAGAGGCTAGCACACAGAGTGAACAATCCCTTTGGGTTCTTAGGGTGAGTTGTCCAGTTCCTTTTATGGTTGCATTGCTGTTGTTGAAGTCCATTGCAGCGAAAGTAGAAAAGATGGACACATCTCCTGTCACGACACAAGTTAGCTCAGGAACTTTTACCCATATCCCCCCTATCTCAGTTTTTGTTGCTTCGATGGTAGCATTCTCGAGGGTCAGCGTCTTGGTGTCGGGGTCGTAGCTGCCCTTGCCTGTGAAACCTGGGATGGCGGTGAGGTCCTTGTAGTTAGCGGGGATGAGTAGTACACCTGCTATCTCGAGGTAGTGTATAGGAGTGATGACCACCTGGTTGTTGGCGATGATGTAGCCTGTAGCATCGCAGACTGCTTTTTTGGATTGGTCCCATACAGCATTCGGGGTATCAATCTCACACCCATCGAGGGTGAAGTTTGTGAAGTCACAGAGAGAGGCCTCTTTGCCCACTGCGGTGACGATAGCGTTCTTGATCGTGAGCGACCCAATCGTCCCATTTCCCTCATTAGCTGCGAGTCCCCATTTGCCCTCGGCATAGACTGTACAGTTGCTAATGGTTAGGTCTCCCAGCATACAGATACCATAGGAATCATCAGAGCGAGCTGTGAGCTTTCCTCCTCCCGAAATAATTGCTTTTTCGAAGAAAATGATGGCATCATCTTTATAGCTAGTGACGTTTACATCGCCCTTCACGTCACACGTTATATTATCTCTTGAGGAATAGATGCCAGGCTTGTCACCTCCGTTGATAGTCGCATTTTCTAGGTAGAGCGTGTTGGTGTCGGGGTCGTAGCTCACCTTGCCTTTTTTGACCCCTGGGATGTTAGAGAGGTCAGAGCAGTTGTCGGAGTTGACCCCCACACCTGCTATATAGATGTTGTACGGCTCTTGCGCGGAGGCTGAGAAGCCTGCGAGCAGTAGGACCATCGTGACGAGTGTCGCGATGAGTGCGTGATGTTGTAGTACTCGTTTCATAGCTGTAACGATTTTGATGTGAATGTATGTTGGGGGGCAATCGTTGCCCTCATTGTTTGCTACAAAAGTAGGCATAACAAGTGCTAAATCTCTTATCAAATGCGGACAGAAACTTGTCAAAATCGGACAGATTTCGTCTGCCGATTTATCAATATAGGACATCGGAGTGTGTCTAACTTGCTAAGTGCTAGCGGGTTGTTGGTGATAAGTTGGTGGTTGGCTCTTGGCTGTTAGCTGTTAGCTTTTGGCCGTTGGCGGTTGGCTGTTGGCTATTAGCTGTTGGCTATTTCTTCTGAGGCGGAGGCGTATCGAGTCGCAAGAGAGCTCCTCTATGAGGTGCCAGCAGAGAGTCTCCTCCCAAGGAGCTCACGATATGAACTCTGGGACGACTGAGGCTCTTTTACTGAGCTGATTATCTGCTGTATACGAGTTCCAAAAATAGTTCCCCTCTTGGAACTTTTTAGTTCCAAGGGAGGAACTTTTCAGTTCCAGCGTAGGAACTTTTTAATTCCAGCGTAGGAACTTTTTAGTTCCAAGGGAGGAACTCTTTAGTTCCAGCGTTGGAACTTTTCTTTTCCTACCTAGGAAATTTCTTTTTCCAGCGTTGGAAATGTCCTCTTCTCCTAGAGATAGGTCTAAATGCTGCCACATCTCAGTGCAAATCGGCAGCAAGAGCCTCTGGATGAGTGTATAGCTAGAGAAAACGGGCCTTGTTATCGCTCGATTATTTCAGCGGATTACCTAACAGATAGTATTGAACGATTGTTACTCGCTGTCGATATACCTACAATATGCTATCTCTTGCCGTGAGTCATTGTAAGCCCCTGCCGTACCTTTGTGGTAGAAATCTGTCGGATTGTCGGCAGGCTCCACAAGATGTCGCGTAGTAGAGGATTCGTTCCCCTGATTCTCTTCGATTTTCCCTCCGCTATACCCATCTTGAGGTACACTAAACAATGTAAGGGTGGCTGATGAGGCTCCCCCTGCGTTTGATTCACTCGGATGTCAAACACGCTATAATAATATATGAAACGATTCATATCGTATCTCCTCTGTGGTCTCGTACTTTGCACCGTACAGCTATCAGAGGCGCAGACTGTGGACACATTATCACAGGCTCCCTCGCCAACTCCTCGTCGACTCACCTTAGGTGGGTATGGAGAGGCTGTCGCATCGAGGATGTTTTACAGTAATAACTTCAAGCGCTACACCGATGCGGCACTCTACAAAGATGCTCGTAGCTTCGGGCAGGTAGACTTGCCACATGTTGTTTTCTTCGTTGGTTATGATTTTGGTCATGGTTGGTCTCTAGGCTCTGAGATCGAGTTTGAGCATGGTGGCACGGAGAGTGCTGTCGAGATCGAAGAGGAGGAGACCGGCGAGTACGAGTCTGAGATAGAGCGTGGTGGCGAGGTGGCTCTCGAGCAGTTTTGGCTACAGAAGAGCTTTTCACCAGCGCTCAACCTGCGCATCGGACACATGGTGGTGCCTGTCGGAGCAACCAATGCGTACCACATGCCGACGGAGTTCTTTACGGTCTACCGCCCCGAGGGTGAGAACACGATCCTGCCCTGCACATGGCATGAGACGGGTATAGGCCTGTGGGGTAAGCTGCCCAACTGGCGTTACGAGGTGATGGGCATCGCCGGGCTAGATGCTGACCGCTTTAACAATAAGGACTGGATCCATGGCGGTGCGGGGAGTCCCTACGAGTTTAAGATGGCGACGAACTATGCCTGCGCTATGCGCGTGGACAACTACTCGGTACGCAACCTGCGCCTCAGCCTGAGTGGCTACGTCGGGACGAGCGGTCGCAACACGCTCAATGCGACAAATAAGTATGACCATATCAAGGGTCTCGTCTGTATCGGAGCTTTTGACTTCCAGTATGCCAATCCGCAGCTTATCTTGCGAGGCAATGTGGACTACGGACATCTAGGCGACTCGATGGAGATCACAAAGGCTAATCGCACGACCCGCAAGGACTCACCCTCACCCAAGAATAGTGTCGCCAAGGCGGCTCTAGCTGCTGGCCTGGAGGGTGGATATGATCTCTTCTCAGCCTCGGCCAAGCTACGTCAGCTCAAGCAGCGCCTCTACCTCTTCGGACGGTATGACTACTACGACTCCATGTTTCAAGTAGTACCTAGTATGACCGACGAGCTGGAGTGGGAGCGACAGAAGTTTACCGTCGGACTGAACTACTACCCGATCCCTGAGATCGTCATCAAGGCTGAGTATAGTCACCGAATGCTGCACAAGCAGTTCAACGATGAGCCGACGATCAGCCTCGGTATTGCCTACTTTGGCATGTTTCACTTCTAGACTCTTTTAATTCAACACAATACAGTCAACTATGAATAAGTACACCAACATTTTCAAGATGCTCCTTCTCTCAGTTGTGGGCGTCATCCTGGTCTCTTGTCAAGAGAGCGACGAACCCAAGGCAAAGCAGCTCGATCCAGAGCAGACAGCCATCCTCGAGCAGTTTGTCCACGGAGTCGTAGTACCCACCTACAAGTCTCTAGCAGACAATACCATCGAGCTCTCGGGTATCTGCCAGGAGTTGATGAAGAGTCCCTCCCAAGAGCTGGTCGACAAGGCTTGCAAGAAGTGGGTTGAGGCACGTGCATACTGGGAGCTAAGCGAGGCTATCCTCTTTGGTGCGGCTGGCGACTACAATATCGACCCGCACATTGACTCTTGGCCTCTGCAAAAGAATCAGCTAGACAACATCCTTCAGAACGAAGACCTCCTTAATGAGCTCAAGGAGGAGGGTCCGGATGCCAAGGGCTTCGCTTCTCTAGGTTATGGTCTACTAGGCTTCCACGCAGTGGAGTACATGATCTTTAGAGATAGTAAGCCTCGCAAGGTTGCTGAGATCACAGAGCCTGAGCGCATCTACAATGCGGCTGTTGCTGAGGATCTAGCTCGTCAGGCTACTCGTCTAGAGGCTAGCTGGGCTGGTGTAGACAAGATCACCGCAGCTAAGAAGAAGACCCTCGAGGATGCTGAGCTCCTCCCCACAATGGACTATGGCGAGATCATGATAGCCGCTGGTGAGCAGGGCAATACGACCTACAAGAGCCAGAAGGATGCCTTCGTACAGATCCTACAAGGTGCGAGCGACATAACCGACGAGGTGGGCAATACGAAGATTACCGACCCGGTCAACTCGGGCAACGTCCTAGACGTGGAGTCTTGGTACAGCTGGAACTCTATTAAGGACTTCACAGACAACCTCCGTAGCGTCCGCAACGCTTACTACGGCTCTCTCGACGGCACTGCCCACAAGCACTCTATGGCTAGCTATATGGCTCAGCATCACCCCGAGCTAGACAAGGAGATCCGCTCTGCTATAGATAATGCGATCAAGACGGTAGCTGCTATGCCAGCACCCTTCCGCAATAACCTAACCAAGGATGCAACCAAGCCCGCCATCGAGGCGTGCAATGCGCTCCTTGAGAAGATCGATGCAGCTATTGAGGCTGTACAGAAGTAATCAATAACCAACCGTCATAACATCTGCAGGCTTAATCCCTAGAGTGGAAGCCTGCAGATGTATGATAGTATTTAAGAGGAAGTTGTTATGAACAAGGTATTAAGTATATGTAGCCTGATAGGCTGTCTGGCTCTCCTGAGTGCATGTAGCTCAGATTGTCCAGATCCAAGCGAAACGAATCCATACGAAGAGCAGTATTACAGCGGAGGAAAGCTAGGCACCGCGTTCAATAACACGGCAACCTGCTACGAGCAGTTTACCCCTGCTGTAGAGGAGGCTGGCTTGGTCGCTAGGTTTAAGCGAGGAGAGCGTCTCTTCGAGAATCCCTTTGACACCTCTACTGATCCAAACTTCCCGCTGCGTGGCCTAGGCCCCCTATGGCTACGTGCTAGCTGTATCGCTTGCCACCCAGGCTACGGTCATGGTGCTAGACAGACCGAGTACAACTCGAACACCATAGGCAACGGCTATCTACTCGTCCTCACGGACCAAAACGACAACTACCTATCCTCTCTCACAGGTATGCCTCAGACGCAAGCTGCTCCCCCCTTTAAGGCTCCTGTCGATGAGCGTAAGATTAAGATAGATTGGCTTCCCTACACGGATGAGTGGGGCAATAAGTTTGACGATGGCGAGACCTACGACCTCATTTACCCAGAGGTGACCATACCAGAAGATGCCTTCTATGTACCTCTACAGGCCAAGGGCAAGGACATCCCATACTCCGATCTACGCGTTCGCCTAGAGAGCACCATCGGTATCTACGGCACAGGTCTGCTCGACGCTATCAGTGACGAGGATCTCCGTGCTCAGTATCAGACGGAGGAGAAGCATGGAGCCAACCTCAACCCCACCGTTTGGAAGAATGGCGACTTCGTTAGGTACTACGTTAATAAAAAGCAGGGCGACGGAACTAAGTACCTTCCCCGCTACACCTACGGCTTGACACGTGGTAGCATACAGGATGGCCCAGGTGCTAACGCTATCTGGAACATCACCAACGTGACTCGTAGCGATCGTCGCTACCACTACATGACCCCTGCCTATGCTAAGGTAGCTTCCGAAGATCCCGAGGTACAGGCTCAGTTTTACACCTACTATCCAGAGTGGCGGAAGAGTGGTGATGTCAAGAAGGATATCTACGACTACCTAACCTCTAGCGAGCTGCCGGCCGACATGACCGATGAGGAGTACATCGACTTCATGGTATGGCACCGTGGACTAGCCGTCCCGTCGGCACGAGATGCTGATAGCAAAGAGTTCCAACAAGGTAAGAAGCTCTTTGAGGAGATGGGGTGCGTTAGCTGCCACCGTCCTACCTGGACTACGGGCGAGGATCAGATCCGTGATCCGAACAACTTCTTCGTAGGTGCTCGTGCTAGCCTCCTGCCACGCTACCCACATCAGAAGATCTGGCCCTACACCGATATGATCCAGCATCAGCTGCAGATGAAGAACAACATCCGTACAGGCTGGTGCCGTACTACGCCGCTGTGGGGACGTGGTCTGAGCATGAAGGCTACTGGAGCTGGCGATCGTCTACACGACTGCCGTGCACGTACCGTGATCGAGGCGATCATGTGGCACGGTGCTAAGACTAGTGATGCGAGAGCGTCTGTTGAGAAGTTTCGCAAGCTTAGCAAGGAGGAGCGAAAGGCTGTCGTTACCTTCATCGAGTCGATCTAATTCTCAAGTATCTCTAGCCACTAGAGATACATCGTCCATAGGACTACACCCTTTTCCCCCCCTCCCCTGAGCGAACATTTGCTAGAGCGATAGATTATGATAGGTTAGCTATCAGGGGAGGGGAGACACATTCCCCAAAATCACTTTATCCTTATGAAGCACTTAACTACACATCTAGCTGTGCTGTCACTTATCCTCGCGAGTCTGACAGCTTGCCAGCAAGATGGCATAACCGAGACCCCTCAGACGCTCAGTGAGGAGTATTACAGTGGTGGCAAGCTAGGCACCGCCTTTAATAATACTGCCTCATGCTTTGAGCAACCCACGGAGGCTATCGCATTAGCTGGGCTAGACGCTAGCTTTAAGCGTGGTGAGCGTCGCTTTGAGACGGCGCACGCTGCTGGCGATGTGCCTGGTCTGACCTTTACGGGGTTGGGACCACTATATCATCGCACCTCGTGTGAGGCTTGTCACCCAGGCTATGGTCATGGTAAGCGCATCACACGCTACAATAGCGAGGAGATGGGCAATGGCTGTCTCATCATCGTTACCGACAAAGAGGGAAACATGGCTAGCTCGCTCGGATTAGTGCCTATGACTGTCGCACTGCCGCCCTTCAAGCCTATGATCGATGCTGACAAGATGACCATCGACTGGCGTACCTATACGGACGAGTGGGGCAATAAGTTTGACGATGGCGAGACCTACGATCTTATCTATCCCGAGGTGCATCTGCCCGCAGAGGCTCTCTACTCGCCACTAGAGGTGAATGGCAAGCCCTATCCAATAGACCAGGCGGTCGTCACGCTTGAGTCTACCATCGGCATCTATGGCACGGGTCTACTTGATGCGATCAGCGATGAGGATATACGTCAGCAGTATATCAAGGAGGCTCCACACACACCGCTCAATCCCGCCGTCTGGGCTGGAAACGACTTCGCTCCTACGGGGCTAGATGCGGGTGGGCATCCTATGCGCTTTGCTTATACTTGTGGCTTCGCAAAGCTATCGGTCAATGTGAGCCTATGGGAGGTGACGAATATCATTCCCCCTATGCGTCGCCAGTTTAATATTCCCGAGGCTTATGCACGGACGGCAAGCAAAGATCCAGAGGTGCAAGCCGAATTCTACAAATACTTCCCTGAGCGCAAGAAGTCAGGTAATGTGGAGAAGGATATCTACGACTTCTTTACAGCTACAGACCTGCCCGTTGAGATGGATGCACAGGCTTGCTACGATCTGATGGTGTGGATACGTGGTCTAGCTGTGCCAGCTGCGAGAAATATAGACGCACCTAAGGCGCAGCGTGGCAAGCAGCTCTTCACAGAGATTGGTTGTGCCACTTGCCACCGTCCCTCTTGGACTACGGGCGATGACGTTGTCGTGGATGTGTATGGCCTGACCGAGGGAGGCAAGAAGCCTATGCCACGTTATCCCAAGCAAAAGATCTGGCCCTATACTGACTTGATCCAGCATCAGCTCCATATGCAAAACGACATCCGTACAGGTTGGTGTCGTACCACTCCGCTCTGGGGACGCGGTCTGAGCCAGAAGGCTTCAGGTCACCAGGACCGTCTACACGACTGCCGTGCACGCAATGTGATCGAGGCGATCATGTGGCACGGTGCTAAGAATAGTGATGCACGATTTACGGTAGAGAAGTTCCGCAAGCTCAGCAAGGAGGATCGTGATGCTGTTGTCACCTTTATCGAGTCTGTCTAATCTTGCAACTCTATCTAATAGATATACACCGTCCATCGGACTACACTCTTTCTACCCCTCTCCTGAGTAAGCATTTGCTAGAGCAATAGATTATGATGATAGATATAAGCTGTCAGGGGAGGGGAGACACATACACCCAAACACCCAAACACTTTATTCTTATGAAGCACTTAACTACACAGCTAGCACTGCTAGCGCTCATCCTTGCTAGCTTGACAGCTTGTCAGCAGGAGTGCGGTAGCGACACCCCTCAGACGCTTAGCGAGGAGTATTACAGCGGAGGCAAGCTAGGCACTACCTTCAACAACACGGCCTCATGCTTCGAGCAGCCCACAGAGGCTATAGCACTGGCTGGGCTAGATGCCAACTTCAAGCAGGGTGAGCGTCGCTTTGAGACGGCGCACGCTGCTGGCGATGTACCTGGTCTGACCTTCACGGGACTAGGTCCTCTATACAATCGTACCTCCTGCGAGGCTTGTCACCCAGGCTATGGTCATGGTAAGCGCATCACACGCTACAATAGCG
>OHTB01001154.1_pt1 | contig 12296 bp, 10 predicted proteins | sample 1578771 | NCBI WGS metagenome assembly OHTB01 (sample SAMEA3879516, study PRJEB24766) | human gut metagenome | biome: human-associated habitat; feature: feces | place: USA | collected 1985/1987 | reverse complement strand
ACGAGCGCGAGCAGACCTTAAACCAGTTACTCACCGAAATGGATGGCTTTGAGGGCAACAACGGCGTCATCATCCTCGCCGCCACGAACCGCCCCGAATCCCTTGACCCCGCGCTCACGCGCCCCGGCCGCTTCGACCGCCGCGTGCCGGTGGAGCTGCCCGACCTCAAGGGACGCGAGGCTATCTTGCAGGTCCACGCGAAGAAGATCAAGGTCGCCGAGGACGTCGACTTCAACAAGATCGCGCGCATGGCCTCCGGCGCTTCCGGCGCGGAGCTTGCCAACATTGTGAACGAAGCGGCGCTGCGCGCCGTGCGCGACGGCCGCCGCTTTGCCACGCAGGCAGACCTTGAGGAAAGCATCGAGGTCGTCATCGCGGGCTACCAGAAGAAGAACGCCATCATGACCGACGAGGAGAAGAAGATCGTCTCCTACCACGAGATCGGCCATGCGCTCGTGGCGGCGATGCAGACGCACTCCGCCCCCGTGCAGAAGATCACCATTGTGCCGCGCACCTCGGGCGCGCTGGGCTACACGATGCAGGTCGAAGAGGGCAACCATTATCTCATGAGCAAAACCGAGATGGAGAACAAGATCGCCACGCTGACCGGCGGCCGCGCCGCGGAGGAGGTCGTGTTCCAATCCGTCACGACCGGCGCGTCGAACGATATCGAGCAGGCGACGAAGCTCGCCCGCGCGATGATCACGCGCTACGGCATGAGCGACGACTTCGACATGGTCGCGCTTGAAACGGTCAACAATCAGTACCTCGGCGGCGACGCGTCGCTTGCGTGCTCTGCCGAGACGCAGACGAAGATCGACCAGCGCGTTGTGGAGCTGGTGAAAAAACAGCACGAAAAGGCTGTGAACATCCTCACCGAGAACCGCGCGAAGCTCGATGAGCTGGCGCAGTACCTCTACGAGAAGGAGACCATCACGGGCGAAGAGTTCATGAACATCGTGAACGCGAAGTAAACTCCATAAATAGAAAGAAGGCACAGCCAAACGGCTGTGCCTTCTTTTTGCTATTTACAGGTTGCTTTCTTTTCTGCTCGTGCGGCTGTGCAGATAGTCGCCGAGGTTTGTGATGCAAAGGAGCGTCACGACTAAAAATGCGCCCGGGATGAGCAGGATCTACCACGCGTCGGTCATCAGCGCCTTTTCCGCGAGCGAGAGCATGCTGCCCCAGGTCACGACCTCAATGGGCAGGCCGAGGCCCATGAAGCTGAGCGTCGATTCGGCGATGATGGCGCTGCGCACATTCATCACCACCATGAAGAGGATGAACGAGAAGAAATTCGGTGCGAGATGACGCCGCAGAATGTGGAAAAAGCTGCCGCCCATGCACTTCGCCGCGATGACGTACTCGCTCGCACGCAGCTGCCTGACCTCGGTGCGCACGACCTTGGCGATACTCGTCCAGCTTGTGAGTCCGATGACGAGCGCGATGCTCCACGCGCTCGGCGTGCCGATGACTGCCTGCAGGAAGATGACAAGCAGCAGGTTCGGCACGCTGAGAAGAATTTCGGTCAAGCGCATCAGCAGCGCGTCAAGCCATTTGGGCGCAAGTCCGCTGACCGCGCCGAAGGAAATGGTGAGCAGCGTCGAAATGACGGTCGAGCCGACGCCGATGAACAGCGACAGCCGCCCGCCGTACCAGATCATCGAGAAGATATTGCGCCCCATCGTGTCCGTGCCGAACAGGAACTCGCGGCACGGCGCGGCCGAGCAGTGAGCCAGGTCGAGATACGTCGGGTCCTTCGTCATGATAATACGCCAAAACTTTCGCAAACAGAAAAGGATGATATCACAATGAAAGAAAACCGTAAGCTTTTAAGAGAAGTCCTCAAGGACATCCGCCACGATATGACGGACGAGGAAGTGCTGAACCTGCTGGCAGACAGCAAAATTTCCGAAAATCCCGCGGGTGAGAAGGAAAAATACACCCTCGGCCAGCGGGCGGCGGACGCCATTGCCAAATTTGCGGGCAGCTGGGCGTTCATCTTTTCCTTCACCGGCGTGCTGATTTTGTGGATGCTTGTCAACACGCTGCTGGCGGAAAAGGCGTTCGACCCGTACCCCTTCATCCTGCTCAATCTGGTGCTCTCTTGCGTGGCGGCCATTCAGGCGCCGCTCATCATGATGAGCCAGAACCGGCAGGAGGAAAAGGACCGCCGCCGTGCAGAGAACGATTATAAGGTCAACCTCAAGGCAGAGATCATGATCGAGGATCTTTACGACAAGGTCAATGCCATCCTGGCCAGACAGACCGCACTGGAAAAACAGCTGACGGAGAAGGGCGAAAGCGCAGGGCAAAAATGAGGGAGGACCGAGCCGTCCTCCCTCATTTTTCGCTGTTTTTGCGCAACGCGGAATCCTCCTCCGCAAACCTGCGCGCTTTTGTTGAGATGCCTCTCCGGCGCGTAAAGCCCTTATACGTGCAAGACTCTATGTTGCTTTACAGCCGGAAGTGCTTCTTAAGTTCTTGGTTTTCCCCCAGCACCAGCAGCGTCATATCAGCGTCCAGCACAGTTTCCGGTGAGATGTTCACATCGGTCTTGCCGTTCCGCTTCACGCCGAGGATGTTGACGCCGTATTTTCTGCGGATGTCCAGCTCGCCGATGCTGCGGCCCTGCCAATCCTCCGGCACGGCAACCTCGATAATGGCGTGCTGCTCGTCCAGCTCAATGTAGCTGAAAATATGGTTGGAGGTATAGCGGATGGCCGCCCACTTCGCCAGCTGCTTTTCCGGGTAGGCGACCGCGTCCGCGCCGTTGCGCAGCAGAAATTTCGCCTGCACATCCCGCTCAGCGCGGGATACCACATAGTTTGCTCCCAGCTCCTTGAGCAGCGACGTCGTCTCCAGCGAATTCTGAAAATTTCCGCTGATGGTGACATAGCAGACATCGTAATTGCTCACGCCCAGCGAGCGCAGAAAGTCCACACGGGTGCTGTCGCCGATCTGCGCGTTGGTGACAAAGGACATGCACTCGTTGACGCGCTCCTCGTCTTTGTCCACTGCCATCACCTGATGGCCCAGCTCGTTGAGCTGCATGGCAAGATGCCGCCCAAAGCGGCCCAGTCCGATCAATAATACCGTTTTCATCGTGTGCTCCTTTCAGCCTACGGTAATTTTCTCCTGCGGATAGCGGGCATAGGCCAGATCATGCCCGGAGAATGCGGCGTAGATCAAGGTCAATCCGCCCACGCGCCCGAAATACATCAGCAGGATGAGAATGCTCTGCGACAGGACTCCCAGCTGCGGCGTCAGCCCCAGCGTCAGGCCCACCGTACCGGCGGCGGACGCTGTTTCATAGAGACAGGCACCGAGGGGAAGCTCCTCCGCTGTGCTGATGACCGCCGCCCCCGCAAAGGTCAGCCCCAGATACAGCAGCAGAATGGCGGCGGCGTTGCGGACAGTGGATGTCTCCAATCTGCGGTGGAAGAGCTGCGGATCCTCTCGCCTGCGGAAGGCGGCAATGGCGTTGGCAATGAGAACTGCCAGCGTCGTGACCTTCATGCCGCCCGCCGTGGAGCCGGGTGCTCCGCCGGTGAGCATCAGCAAAATGGTGACCGCCTGAGAGGCATCCGTCATCTCCGTCAGATCCACTGTGTTATAGCCGGCCGTCCGCGGCGTGACCGACTGAAAAAGGGAGGCCAATATCCGCTCTCCCACGGGGAGGTCCGCAAAGTCCGTCAGATAAAAGAGGACCGCCGGAATCGTGATCAAAAGCGCCGTCGCGCTCAGAATGACCTTGCTCTGCATCCGGTAACGCCGCAGGTGCAGACCGTGCGTACAGACATCGTCCCACGTCAGAAAGCCGATGCCGCCCACGATGATCAGCAGCATGATCACGATGTTGACCAGCGGGTCGGCGGCATACGCCGTCAGCGAGGGGTAGAGGGAATCCGTCCGCCCCAGAATATCGAAGCCCGCATTGCAGAAGGCGGAAACGGAATGGAAAACGGACATCCATACGCCCCGCAGTCCATAGTCCCGGCAAAAGGCTGGCAGCAGCGCCAGCGCACCCAGCAGCTCGACCAGAAAGGTCCCCTTGAGGATAAATCTCGTCAGGCGCACGATGCCGCCCACCGCAGGGGCGGAGATGGCGTCCTGCATGGCGCTGCGCTCCTTGAGCGTGATGTTCCGTCCGGCGAGCATCAGGAAGGTCACCGCACCGGTGATCACCCCCAACCCGCCGATCTGGATCAGCAACAATATGACTGTTTGACCGAAGGCGGACCAGTAACTGCCGGTATCCTGCACCACCAGCCCCGTCACGCAGACAGCGGAGGTGGAGGTGAACAGTGCCTCATGAAACGGCGTCCAGACCCGCTGTACTGTGGCGATAGGCAGCATCAGCACCAACGCCCCCAGCAGGATCACGCCCGCAAAGCCGAGGATCATAATTTGAAAAGAAGTCAAATGCCGCTTTAAGCGAAACACAATCTCCGTCACATCACACACCTCCTTGAAACAATGGTACTCTCAATTTTCCATACAGTATAGCACGGCTTTTGCAATGTGTCTGTATGTATCTTGTAAAATTTTTAGGTGCAGAGTCCTTATTTGCAGCCCAGAGGCGGGCTGCAAAGCTGCGGTTGACAGACTTTGGTGCATAGAATTTTCCGCGTGACCTGTAAATCTTTCCTAATTTTTTACAGGAACCGTTGCCTTTTTCCAATATTTGTTTTAAGATAAGCTCTCTATCTGTCATATTCAGCTGAAATTCTACGAAGCTTTTTAAAAAAGCCCTAACGGGAGAACTAATATGCTCAAAGAAAAAACATCCGATGTATCCATGACAAATACAAATCAAGGCTCTGGCACTGCTGCTGAAGCGGCAGTGCCCATGAGCCATGGCCTTTGGAATACGTGGCGCAAAAATCTCCTGCTGTTCTGCCTGACCGGCGTTTATGTGGAGCTGTGCCTGCATCTGTGCGTATTCGGCTCGATGGACCGGTACGCGGGATATCCTGTCCTGTTTGGCCTGCTGGGGGGCGCACTCTGCACGCTGGTAGTCTCAAGCCTGCCAAAGGTTCTGCGCCAGATCACAGGGGTTTTCCTGGTCGCAGCACAGGTGCTGCTGGCCGAGGTGCAGCTGGTCTATCACTGCATCTTCGGAGATTTCATGCCCGTCAGCCAGATCGGCATGGGCGGAAATGTGGTCGTCAATTTCAACTCGCAGCTTCTCTATGGGATCCGCCAAAATCTGCTGAAGATCCTGCTCCTCCTGCTGCCGCTGATTGCCGTGATCCTCTGCCTTGCCCTGCGAAGGGCGCAGGCTCTGAAGCTGCGGCTGCGCTGGAAACAGACTATGGCCTCCTTTGCCGTGCTCCTCGCACTGCTGCTGACGGTCACGGGACTCATGTATGTTGGACGGGACAACGCCTTTTCCGTCTATCGTACCTTCACCAATGTGAACACCTCCACCGACAGCAGTTATAAAAAAATCGGTATGCTGGCCACCACGGCGCAGGAGCTTCGATACATGCTCTTCAGCGGCAGCGGCAGCATTATGATCACGCCGTCGTCCTTGAATATGAGCGATGTTCCGCGGACATACAGCAGCAACTCCTATAACGTGATCGAAAGCATCGATTTTACGGCTCTTGCAGACAGTACCGACAGCGATATTCTCAAGGCCACAGACGAGTATCTATCAAATGCAACACCCACCCGCAAAAACAACTACACAGGACTTCTTAAGGACTATAACCTCATCACCATCTGCGCCGAGAGCTTCTGCCCGTGGTTTATCAGCGAGGAGCTGACGCCGACGCTCTACAAGCTGAGCCATACGGGTATTCTCTTTGAAAATTACTACGGCACGTTCCAGTCCGTCACCACCAACGGCGAATACACCATGTGCATGGGGCTTTATCCGGATATGTCCCGCACGAAGACGGATTCCAGCTTCAATGTGGCGGGCACCAACTATCTGCCGTTCTGCCTGGGCAATGCGCTCAAGGGCATGGGCTATCAAGCCTGGGGCTATCACGACTACATCGGGGATTTCTACAACCGGAACATCACCCACGCCAACATGGGCTACACGTTCAAGGCGGCGGATTCTGGTCTGGCCATGAAGATCGACTGGCCCTCCTCCGATCTGGAGATGATGGAGGCCTCCGTGGACGACTACATCAACAGCGGAGAACCCTTCCACGCCTATTACATGACCTTCAGCGGTCACTACCAGTACAACTGGGACAACGCCATGAGCGCCAAAAACCGCGACGCGGTGAAAGATCTGCCCTATTCTGAGCCGGTGAAGGCGTACATTGCCTGCAATCTGGAGCTGGAATACGCACTGGAGTACCTGATGCAGCGGCTGGAGGAGGCTGGCGTTGCCGACAAGACCTGCATCGTCCTGACCAACGACCACTACCCCTACGGCCTGACCGAAGACGAGTACAACGAGCTGGCAGGGCAGACGCTGGACACCACCTTTGAGAAGTACCGCAACAGCTTCATCTGCTATGTTCCCGGCCTTTCAGAGAACATCGTGGTGGATGAATACTGCTCCACGGCGGACATCTTGCCGACACTGCTGAATCTCTTCGGCGTGGACTACGATTCCCGCCTGCTGGCGGGCACCGATGTACTCTCCAGCGGCATCCATGTAGCGGTGCTGTCGGATAAGTCCTTTCTGACGAAGACCTTCCGCTATGACGCCGGTACGGAAACCGTGATCCCCGCCGACGAGAATACCACAGTCTCCGGCAAGCTGGCGGAAGCCTACCGGCTCTATGTGGACAGCAGGTTCCAGCTCTCTGGCAACATCCTCAACAGCGATTACTACGCCCACGTCTTTGCCAGGGAGTCCAGCGGCGGAAGCCTTGCGGACACGGTGGTATTCACGGACATCAAGAGCATTTTCAATCAGGCCAGCGTTCTCTATATGTACCGCAAGGGCTATGTGGAGCCGGAAGCGCCGGACACCTTCGGCGGCAAGGCCACGGCAAGGCTGGGCGAGTTCATCGATGTGCTCTACCGCATCGCGGGCCGGCCGGAAACGGACAATACCGCCCTTCCGGCTGACTACGAGAACGAGGAATTCAACGCGGCCCATCCCTATTATAATGCCGTGTGCTGGGCCTATCAGACAAGGCTGCTCCGGCAAAATGATCCCAATGCCGAATACGATGACAAGGTGGACTATCAGACGGCGTGCGTACTGATCCGCCGCTACGCGATCATGGCAGGCGTCGATACCGGCGTGGATCAGACGCAGCTCAGGCAGCTTCTTCGGGATGCCCCCGATCTTGGCAGAGAGGCAGCCAAAGCGATGCTCTGGTGCGATGAAAAGGACATCACCACCCGGGACAGCAGCCTTGACGAGCTGCTGGCGTCCGCTGGCACCCGCATCAGCCGCTACCAGATGACGTCGTTCCTGTTCTACCTCTGCACCTACGAGCTGGATATTGGCAGCTGAGCATGCGGCGCAGATCCTGCCGGAGAAGTGTTCCGCGACCGATTCGCAAAAAGAGTCGCCTTTCTCGGCTGTGTACCGGAAGATACCCATTCGATGCCGCACTACGCTTAATGTTGAAATAAGTAAACATACTCACAAGCATTACACTCAGTGTAGACCTAATGTAGATTCAGACCATTCTGTGTTTACGAAAGTTTACATTGAGTGTAATTTTTTCTGCCTTGAATGGGTGGTCAAACAGGGCCGGTTTTCTACATTTATTACGAAGGGATGAGACATCCACCCCCCTATTCTCACACGAAAGAAGGAGTTTGATTTGAGCAAACGAAAACACGGACCTGCGATTGTACCGGCCTTATCCGCCAAGGTGGATAACAAAGAAAAACGATTCATTCAGGTTGGAAACTCACTGCTCCTTTCCAAGCAGTTCCACGCACTCAGCACCGGCAGCCGGTTTCTCTATTTCCGCATGGCCATGGAGAGCGACGGAAGGAAGAATTTCATTCTTCCACAAAAGGACGCAAAAATGGCTCACGGGGTAAACCCGCGTAGCCGTCTGATCCGTTTCAGCAAGAACAGCAGCTTTCATTATTTCACCGTCGATGAGATGGGCCTGCGGCTGATGAAGCTGGCGCTGGATGAAATGGCGCTGTATCGGTTTCAGCGGTACTTGCAGCAAAACGGCATTTGCAAAGCATCTATGCTTCCGCTGTATCTGTTCAGTCTGGAGCTGCTTTCGGAGGCGTATGCCTTGAAAAAGGGGAAGCAAATGCGGGCAGAGCTGGATAGAGGCGCATTGTTTTCATGCCAGGCAGATGTTGTAAAACGGATCTGCAACACAGGACCCAATCTGATCACGATCCCAGACAAATGGCTGCCGGACTTGGATACGGAAAGAGATGATAGCTCAGACGAACTCTTACTTTCCCCAAATGCTACGTTTCTAAGTCAACAGTCCGGAATGTAACACACAGGTGGTAACAGTATGGTCGAGGAATTGCAAGTGCCGATCCATCTCAAAATGACGCTGCCGATTAAGGAAACCGCAGCATACAGCAACATTGGCATCAACAAGATCGAGAGTATGCTGCGCAGCCCGAATTGCCCGTTTGTTCTCTATGTTGGGTCCAAAAAGCTGGTCAAACGCAGGGAGTTCGAGCAATATATCAGCCATAAGTTGATGATTTGAAGGTAAGTTCACTATTGAGAAAAGAAAGTCCTTGTGCTACAATTGTAAAATGCATAGGGGCTTCTTCTCATAGTGGGAAAGGAGCTTCCGAATGGGTAAAAGTTTACGAGGCAATGAATGCGGCAAGGGTATCTGCCAGAGAAAGGACGGATTATATAGCGCAAGATTTGTAAGCAGCGAAGGAAAGCGTCAGGTCAAGTGCTTTTCCTCACTTCCGGAAGCCCGGAACTGGCTGGACGATGCCAAGTATGCAGATAAGCACGAAAATATATTTGTTCCGCCAGATATGACGGTAGACGTGTGGTTTGAGTTCTGGATCAGCCACATCGTGGGAGACTTAGCGCCGAACACAAAGAGAAATTACCGGGAGCGGTACAAGCAGAACATCCAGCCCATCATCGGCACAATGCTCCTTTCCGATGTGAAGCCCATGCACTGCAAAAAAGTGCTGCTTTCCATGGATGCGGATTATGCAGGTTCTACCATCCGGCAGACCTATATCACAATGGGTACGATGTTCAAGGCTGCGAAGATGAATGACCTGATTGCCAAGCACCCAATGGACGGTGTGCGATTTACAAAGCCGGTTCGTGCGACAGACGACATTCACTTTTTAACGCGGGATGAGCAAATCAGATTTCTTGAAGTTGCGAAACGCTCCCGCAACTACAACCAATACGCGCTGATCCTTGAAACCGGTTTGCGTACCGGCGAGATGATCGGGTTGACGTGGGATGCGATAGATTTCCAGAATCGGACGCTGACGGTCAACAAAACCTTGGAGTACCGCCACAAGCAGCACTTTTGGCGCGCAGGACCACCGAAAACGCAGCAGAGCTATCGCACCATCCCGCTGACGGATCGGGCCTATGAAATTCTGAAAGAAATCAAGGACAAGCGCCCTTGGCAAAAGGAATCTCCGCTGCTCTCGCAAACACTGGAATATATCGACCGGCGAACGGGGGCAATCTCCCGGCTGGTCATGCGTGATCTTGTCTTTATCAACTGGCGTACCGGGGAACCGGCGAAGAACAGTTCCTATGATACCCACCTTTACAAGCTATGTGACGAAGCAGAAATTGAAAAATTCTGTATGCACGCTTTACGCCATACCTACGCCACAAGAGCGATCGAAAGCGGGATGCAGCCCAAGGTGCTGCAAAAACTGCTGGGTCATGCCAGCATCAAAACAACAATGGATCGGTATGTTCATGTGACTGCCGAATCGCTGGATTATGCCATCAAGCAATTTCAGCAAAATGGTGTAGTCTGATAAAATCCAATAAAGCCAAATGCGGAAATGGTGTAAAAATGGTGTAACAGCCAAGGCACCAAACGCTGAAACCTCTTGAAAATCAAGGAAAATCGAAGGAGAATGAGTACAAATGAAATTAGGTATCGTCGGACTGCCGAATGTCGGCAAGTCCACTCTCTTCAACGCGATCACCAACGCGGGCGCGGAAAGCGCCAACTACCCCTTCTGCACCATCGAGCCGAACACCGGCGTTGTCGCCGTGCCGGATGAGCGGCTGGATGAGCTTTCTGCCATGTATCACCCGAAGAAGACGACCCCGGCCGTCATCGAGTTCGTCGATATCGCCGGTCTGGTCAAGGGCGCGAGTCACGGCGAGGGCTTGGGCAACAAGTTCCTCTCCCACATCCGCGAGTGCGAGGCGATTGTGCACGTCGTTCTGCTTTGAGGATCCGGATATCATCCGCCACGCGGACAGCCTGAACCCGCAGCACGACATCGAGACGATCAACCTCGAATTGATCGCCGCCGACCGCGAGACGGTCGCCAAGCGCGCCGAGCGCGCGGCGAAGATGCTCAAGAGCGGCGAAAAGCGCTTTGCCGATGAGGCCGCGCTGGGCGAAAAGCTGCTGGCGCATCTGGATAATCTCCAGCCCGCGCGTACCTGCCCGATGACGGACAAGGAGCGCGAGATTGCCCGCGAGTGGTTCCTGCTGACCACCAAGCCGGTGATCTACGCCTGCAACATCAAGGAAGACGACCTCGGCAAGGACGAGGACAGTCTCCCCGGCGTGGCGGATGTGAAGGCCATCGCCGCGGGCGAGAACGCCAAGGTGCTGGTCATCTCCGCGAAGATCGAAGAGGACATCGCGCAGATGGACGACGAGACGCTTTTCGGCTACGTGGAGCAGTCTATCCGCGAGCAGGTGACAGAGCAGTACGCCGCGGGCGTGCAGGCGCGGCTATCTAACATGACAAGCGATCAGCTCGCCATGGCGCTCGATCTGGCGCTCGAAAAATCGCCCGCTGTCACGCCGCTGACGAGCGAGCAGTACAGCTGGCTTTATGATAACTACATGCCTGCGACGGTCTCGAACGGCACGTATGAGGACAATTTGAAGCTGCTTGGCGACGTCGACCTCGCAAGTCCCAAGACCATCAACATCTACGCCTCGACCTTTGCCGACAAGGACGCCATCGCCGACGCGATCGAGCAGTACAACAGCAGCGTTTCTGAAGACGACCAGATCGATTACACCGACTATGTGGCGCTTCTGATGAGCTCGGTCACGACGATCATCAACGCCATCAGCTATGTGCTTATCGCATTCGTCGCGATCTCGCTCGTCGTGTCGAGCATTATGATCGGCATCATCACGTATATCTCGGTCCTCGAGCGCACGAAGGAGATCGGCATTCTGCGCGCCATCGGCGCGAGCAAGCGCGACATCTCGCGCGTGTTCAACGCGGAGACGCTCATCGAGGGCTTCTGCTCCGGTGCCATCGGCATCGGCATCACGCTATTGCTGATCATCCCCATCAACCTCGTCGTGCACCACCTGACGGGTATCGAGAGCCTGAACGCCATCCTGCCGCCTGTCGGCGGCGCGGCGCTCGTGGTCATCAGCATGGCGCTCACGTTTATCGCGGGCCTCATCCCCTCCGGCATCGCCGCGCGCAAGGACCCTGTCGAAGCGCTGCGCACCGAATAACACGATATTTGACCTTCAAAAAGGACGTTTTCCGACGGAAAACGTCCTTTTTCTCTTTTACCGCGATTTTACAAAAGGCGACTTTCTGATTTTACAACCTGCCTTTATGATGGCAAATGTAGCAAGGAACAACATCTTGGAAAAATTGAAAGGAAGTATTTCAAATGAAAAAGTTTCTCACTCTTGCGCTGACCGCTGTCATGGCGCTGAGCCTGCTGACCGCCTGCGGCAGCAAGAACGACAACAGCGCCGACACCAACACTGACGGCAGCAACACAGAAACGACCCTCTCCGGCACCGTCTCGACCGACGGCTCCACCTCGATGGAAAAGGTCATCAACTCTCTTGGTGAATCCTTCATGGCCATGAACAAGGACGTGAAGTTCACCTATAACCCCACCGGCTCGGGCTCCGGCATTCAGGCCGTTAGCGAAGGCCGCTGCGACATCGGCCTTTCGAGCCGCGCGCTCAAGGATGACGAAAAGGCCTCCGGCCTTGTTGAGACCGTCGTCGCGCTCGACGGCATCGCCATTGTCGTGAACCCAGAGAACCCTGTCTCCGATCTCGACATTGACACCATCGCCAAGATCTACACCGGCGAGATCACCAACTGGAAGGACGTCGGCGGCAACGACGCCGAGATCGTGCTCATCGGCCGTGAGGCCGGCTCCGGCACGCGTGACGGCTTCGAGTCCATCACCGACA